>Ga0070689_100000017_pt1 | contig 158871 bp, 126 predicted proteins | sample KBSS23HmetaG_FD_64669 | JGI IMG/M metagenome (GOLD analysis project Ga0070689, IMG submission 64669) | Switchgrass rhizosphere microbial communities from Kellogg Biological Station, Michigan, USA - KBS S2-3H metaG | ecosystem: Host-associated > Plants > Roots > Rhizosphere ...
AATAGTCGATTGGGACAGCTCCCACCCGTCTTCCCCCGCGGCCGAAATCTCTTGTCAAACATCGCTCACGAGAGCGGGACGGACGGATCTGCCCTTGACGAAGGCGTCACCTCATAGTCCTCGGTGCGGTTGCGACCGGCCGCCTCACGGAAACGCCAACGGGCGGCGGCCCATCAACGCTCGAGCATCGGCATCCAGGGCACCGGTACCTTTCACATCGACCTGGCCGTCGGCACTGAATACCGGTTGCAGCTCCCAGCCCCCGTCGCCTCCGCTGCAATAGGGACTCAGCTTACCGACCTGCATGTAGAAGCACTTCGGCGTACCGCCTTTCGCTGGAACGCCGCAGGCAACCATCTGGGCGTCGCAGGATTTGGCGTAGCTCTTGACGTACTCGTCCTTGTCGGTGACCAGGTCCATGGTGGTGTTGTTCGTGCGAACCACGACCTCCCGAGGACTACCCGGAACGAGATCAGCGCTCTCGAACGCCGTCAACTCGGGTCGAAACTCCGCGTCGGGCACGCAGTCCCAGCCTTTGGCATCGACGTACCAGCCGCGTTCCAGCTTGAATGCCACGAAGCAAGGCCCCCGATTGCCGGCCTGGATCCAGACCACGTCGCGATAGGGTCGATCGAGGTTCTCCAGGCGCCCACCGCGGGCGGGCATTGGACAGTCGGAGCCCTCCTGTTCCTTGCGGCTCTGGCAGAAATCGACCAGGCGTGCGAACGGTCCCAGCATCTCGATCGGCTTGAGGGGATCCGCGGCGGCCGCCGCGGCGGAGTCGACCGTGGCCAGTTGCTCGCGCACGGTGCGGCTCGGGCGCTGCTGCAACGACTCCAGATATGCCGCTGCCGCGCCGGCGCGATCACCGCGCGCCTCCAAGATGCGCCCCAGGTTGTACTGCGCGGCCGCCTCCCGCCGCTGGCTGCCACCGATCGAGATGGCACGGCGGCTGAGCGCTTCGGCGCGATCGTAGAGGCGCAGCTGGAAGGCCGACCAGCCCTGATCGGTCAGCGCCCCCAGATCGTCCGGCTTGATAGCCAGCGCGCGATCGTAGGCTGCCATCGCCGCTGCGTGGTCTCCCTTTTTCGCCGCCCGCGTCGCCTGATCCATAGCGGCGCGGAAGCGTTTGAGGTCGGCCTTCGTGATCACGCGCGCGGGCGCCACGCCCGCACCGGGCTCGGCCTGCGCCGGCCACGAGAACGTGCAAAACAACGACGCCAGCGTGAGGGACGTGAACAACCGAGACATCTGTCGGGAAATGAGAGGCAACGTCGTCTCCTTGTCGTCGAAAAGCGCTTTTTGGCGAATCAGACCTCGGAGGGCCCTCGGTTTATTCAACCCGCCATCGCCGCGTCTATGCAAGCGGGCGCGGAGGACTCCCGAAGAATTGTTGCTCTTCGCTAGAGCGTCGCTTTTCCTGCGCATCTCTTGCCCGTCGAGGGTTCGAAGAATCATGCCCCACGAATCCCATCCGGGGCGCCGGCACCCAGTGTCGACTCATCGCCAAGGATCTGATTGGCCGCGGATGTAAGCGGCAGCCGAGCCCGACGGCCGTCGTGATAACCTTCCTGCCGTGGCCATCAGCGAACGAACGCAGACCGCCGTGCAATCGCCGCTGTCGGCGGCCGAGCTGCCCGACACCGCGGTTCTGCTGCTGGTGGGCGCGTCGGATCGCCCCGGTTTGCCGGCGGCGCGTCGGTTCGCGCAGGTGCGGGATGGTCTGGAGCTGGGGCGGCGTCCATCCGACGAGGCCGAGGCGCGCGGCGCCGCGCTGACCGTGCCCGACGGTCTGGTGTCCAGCCAACACGCGCGCATCGCGCAGCGTGCACCGGGCGAGTTCGAGATCGTGGATCTGGGCAGCAAGAACGGGACGTTTGTCGACAACGTCCGCGTCCAGGATCGCGCGCGCTTGAAGAACGGCTCGGTGCTGTTCTTCGGGAATCACGTGGCGGTGTTTCGCATGGTCTCCGCCATGGAGCTGGACGCCATCAAGGCCGAACTGCTGTCACCGCTGGGCCCAGTCGCCACCTGCTCGCCCACGCTGGCTTTGGCGTGCGATCGCTTGCGCCGGCTGGCGACGGCCGACGGGGAGATCTTGCTGCTGGGCGAGACGGGCGTGGGCAAGGAGGTTTACGCGCGGGCCGTCCACGAGCTGTCGCAGCGGCGCGGCCGCTTCACCGCCATCAACTGCGCCGCCATCCCGCGCGAGCTGGTCGAGAGCGAGTTATTCGGCTATCGACAGGGGGCGCACTCGACCGCCCACCAGGCCAAGGCGGGTCTGCTGGAAGAAGCCGAAGGCGGAACCCTGTTTCTCGACGAGATCGGCGAGATGTCGCACGAGGCGCAGATCAAACTGCTGCGCTTCCTGCAAGACCGGGAGCTCACGCCGCTCGGCTCGACGCGCCCGCGCAAGATCGACGTGCGCATCATCGCGGCGACCAACCGCACCACCAGCTCGGGCAAGACGCCGACCGGCCTGCGCGACGACATCATCGGTCGGTTGGGCGCGGCACCGTTGTATCTGCCGCCCCTGCGGTACCGCATCGAAGATCTGGGGGCGTTGATCGCACATTTTCTCCGGCGTGCGGCCGCTAAAGAGATCGAGCAGCCCGCCTTCCGCGCGCTGGCGCTTTACGAATGGCCGCTGAACGTCCGCGAGCTGGAGAAGATTGTCGGCACCGCAGCGGTGCTGGCCGGAGACAGCCGGGCCATCGCGCTGCGCGACCTGCCGGAACCGGTGGCGCGCGCCTCGTCGCCGCCGGCCGCGGCGCCCCGGCGAGCGGCCGGCTCGTCTCCGACCCCGGCCCAGATCGAGGATCTTTTGCGCCGCTACAATGGCAACGTCGCCGATGTCTCGCGCGAGCTGGGCAAGCACCGCGCGGCGGTGTGGCGCTGGATGAAGAAGTGGGGCATCGGCGTCGAGAAGTTCCGCAAGCCCGACGAACCGTAGCCAAGGGCCGACGGCATTCCCCCCATGGACGTCCCCTCGCAACCGTCCGCCGACAGCCTCGACGCGCTGCTGGCCCATGCCCGCGCGCTGATTGGCGTCGAGCTGGGCGAGCTGGCGGAGCAGCTGGGCGTCCCCGTTCCGGTCGGCGCGGTTCACACCAAGGGATGGCCCGGTCAGCTCATCGAGCACGAGCTGGGTGTCGAGACCGGCGGCATGCGCGGCCCCGATTTCTCGGCGCTGGGCATCGAGCTCAAGACCGTCCCCGTCGACGAACGTCGGGTGCCTCGCGAGTCGACCGCCGTGTGCCAGATCGATCCCATCGCGATCGCCGGCGAGTCGTGGGACACCAGCTACGCGCGCAAGAAGCTCGAGCGCGTGCTGTTCGTGGCGCTGGAGACCCAGCCGGGACAGCCGGTCGCCGAACGGCGCGTGTCGGAAGTAAGACTGTGGTCACCTTCGCGCGCCGAGCACGAGGTGTTGCGCGCCGACTTCGAGCTGTTCGTCCGCGAATATTTCCGGCGCGGGCGCGCTGACGCCATCACCGGCCACCTGGGGCGGGTGCTGCAGGTGCGGCCCAAGGGCAAGAACGCCGACGATCGGCGCGACGGCTACGACGAACTCGGTCGGCCCACGCGCGTGGGCAAGTGTGGCTTTTACCTGCGTCCGGCGTTCGTGGCGTCGCTGCTGCGTTAGGCAGCCCTCCGCGGCATTTCCTTTCCGGCGGCTGACGCGTAAGAATCACCCGGGGTTGTTTGAGCTCCCGACAAACGAAGGTTCCTGATGCTGACGATCCGCGATGCCCAGATGAAGGTCTTCGGAGGGGAAGTCCAGAGCCGGTTCGAAGCCGATCTCGTCGCGTTCCTGCTGACCCATTACCCGCGGGAAAGTCGGCAGGCGGGCGGCGAGAGGCCGCTGGGCGTGTTCGTCCGGCAAGGCATAACGGCTGCCGCGCGCTTCGGATTCACCACCCGTCGGGAGGTCCGGATCTTCGTGAACCTGATGATGATGCTGGGTGCGGACTTCTCCGACGATTTTCAGATCCCCTGGGCCGTCGCGGGGCTTGCCCCGGAGGCGTTCCCCGATCCGACTCTCCGCTGCGAACAACTGTTCCGTGAGGCGCTCTCGTACCTGGAGACGATCGCGGGCAAGCACGGCGAGCTGATCGTGCGCGCGATGGTTCGCGTTCGAACGCTGGATCTTCAGACGGTCCCGACCATGACTGGAGAGGCCTGGGCCTCCGAGGTGTGCGCCATCTGGAAGCGCTTGTACCCGGAGAAGTTCAACTTTCAAGGCCAGCCAATCTGTCTCACGCTGATTGAATACGCGATTCCCCGGGCGCAGGCCTACGGCATGAGCGATCCCGTCGGCAGGTTCGTCCACGCGACCCTGTTGTTTTTTCTGGGGATCGGCTACGACCGCGATCCGCTGCACCCGTGGGCCGGGGCGATCCTCCGCGACTCGGCAATTCCTCCGGGGCCCACTAGGGGACAGCGCCTGCATGCCGCCGCGCTGGAACATGTGGAGCAATCTCTGACGTCGTCGTGACGACGACGATGGATGTAGCAACATGAGCGGCAAGAACGCGCAGAACGCACAAGCGGCGCTGGCGCCCCAGCCGGGCGACAATCAGGGCGTCAACGCGCCCTACGTTCCCTGCAAGGCGAACCGCGATCCGCGCCTGGCCGTCCGCGTGTACTGCGATACGGGAGGGCGCACCTATATCCAGGCCAACGTGAAGGCGGCCAAGGGTGGCGCCGGCGGTATCGCGAAAGCGACGGTGGCCGGGACTGGCATCGCCGACTTCAGCTACGTCGCACCGGGGAACTACACCATCACGGTGGAGAGCATCCAGGCGCCGCAGGACAAGGACTACTTCGTTCCGGCCAACGCGCGGGCGGTGGTGGCGCTGGCCGCTGACGACAAGGAGACGGTGGAGATCGCGGTCGAACGCAAGAACGTGGTCACGCCCAAGGTCGAGGGGGAGTACCTGGCGGTGCTGCTGGAGCGAAACCTGTCGCAGCATCAGGAGGCCACCGACCCCAAGAAGTTTTACGCCAGCCCGACCTACATCGAGCTGTCCATCAGCGAGACCAATGACGCGTACAAGCACCGCGCCGGCGCGAAGCTGACCGCCGCTCCCGCCAACGTCGAGTTTTACCGGGACGAGAAGTGCCGGGACGCGGACAAGCTGAACGCGACCGGCGACATCACCGACGCACAGCTTCGCGCGAAGCAGAAGGTGTGGTTGCGGGGAAAGACCTCCGGGAAGTTCACGGTGAAGCTGACGCTGAACGACGCCGCGGATACCAAGATCCGCAACGAAGATCCCGCCGAGCTGAAGATGGGCGTGGTGGAGCTGATCATGCGGGTCTACAAGCCCGACACGCCCGGCATCAAGGCGTTGACGGTCCACCCCGACGTCGAGCCGATCAGCACCTATCACAACGAGTTGAAGGACCTCGACCTGCCGGATCCCGTCAAGATGACCGACGCCGAGAAGGTCAAGACCGGACGACTGCTGCACGTCCAGAAGAAGCAGCACTTCTCTCGCGCCAAGGTGGAGATCAAGAGATACACCGACGACCACTGGCCGGCAGGGTGTGACGACTACGAGGTCGTCCTCGGGACGGACTACGCCGGCGAGGCCCTGACCATCCACGGCAAGGAGTGGGACAGCGATAAGAAAAACAACCTGAAGATCAAGGTCAAGGATCTGAAGGCCAAGGACCATACCTTTTGGCTGGAGGGGAAGGCGGCGACGCCGATCGACGCCGACGTGCGCTACGAGCTGCGGCTCGATCGGGCGGATGGTGGGCTGGCGAAGACCATCAAGTTCAATGGGGACTGGGCCCGCTTCAAGATCGTCCAGATCAACGAGGTGAAGATCGACTACACCGCGCCGGCCAACGCGGCGAGCGCCTGGGACGACGCGCGGAAACGCTTCTACATCAACTTCCTGGCCGACCCCGCGGGGCGCAAGGTGACCATCGGCGCGACGCTGTCGACCAGGGTCAAGGACGTCGAGATCCACTTCATGTTGGCGCCCGACAAGAACAATGGAAAGAAGGCCAACTGGGGTGAGGATCTGCCTGGCACCTGGATTTGGAAAGACGTTCCCGCGGCGCTGAAACACAAGGACAAGACCAACCGCACGGATCTTCTGCACCTGTCGGCCAAGACCGACGTCAACGGGTACGCCAAGGTCGATCTCGAGCTGTCCCGTTTCGCCGGCGATCGGTTCAAGCCCGCCGCCTACCTGGCGGAGGATCCGCATCTGGCCAAGTACGTGCACGGGCACTCGGACCTCGAGAAGAAGAAGCCGGTGATGATGCCCGACCGGCTCACCGTCTGGCGGAAGATCTGGTACCAGCTCACCAAACCGCAGGGGCTGGCGGTGCCCACGCCCAGCTTGATGACGACGGCGTACGAAAAGGTCTACACCGACGTGGAGCTGGACGCGACGGTGGAGTTCAACGCCGGCAACGCGCCCGCGCGGACGTTCTATCCCGAGTCGATGTTCGAGGTGAAGAGCAGCTCGGCGACCCAGGTGGCCAACATTGGCAACCAGAACAAGAACGGCATCGCGGCAATGTACGTCGCGAAGCCGGACCAGCCCGTCAAGCGGCACCTGATGGTCTGCATCTACCAATGCGACACGAAAGGGACCAAGCAGGCGACCAGCGAACCCATCGAAGCCGCCGCGGCGGGTACCTGGCTGGACCTCGATCTCAGCCAGAACCGGTACGTGTTGGATCCGCCGCTGCAGGGCGGAAGCTTCACGGTTCAGCTCTACTGGTACCGGCAGTCCGCGCCCGCCGTCCACCATGCGTTGGCCGCTGGGGAAGCGCGCGTCCCCGTTCCGCGGAAGTCGCGCGGCCACATCCAGGTCCGGGTGCCGGCCATCGCCCCGGCCCCGACCGTCGCCGATCCGGCATTCATCTTCGCCGAGTGCAACACGGCCAAAGGCTTCCTGGGCGAGAGCTTCAACGTGCGGCACACGTTGGCTGTCTACGACAAGAACGACAAGAAGGATTTCAACGACACCATCACGCACGAGTTCGGGCACTCGTTCAATCAGACCCCGCGGGCGGGCGCGCAACCGGGTACGCCGTCGATTCCGGCCCATCCCACCCAGGCCGACCGCGGTCAGGGCAATCACTGCCAGGTCAACAAGGGCGTGGCGCTGCTCAGCGGCGAGACAAAATTCACCTGCGTCATGTACGACTCGGGCCCCATGCAATGGGGGAAGCACAAGTACTGCAAGACCTGCCATCCCTACTTGCTGGTCGAGAACTTCAATCAGCCATGAAATGTGACGAGGCACGACAGGCGAGGATGACGAGAATGACCACGACGACGAAGGGTGACCATGAAAGACCGCTGTCTCCTCTCCGGCACGCAAGAATTGAAGGTCGCCAAGCGCCTGGGGTTGGCGCTGCTGCTCGCGAGCCTGGTCACCGTCCCCGCGGAGGCAGCCAAAATGCAGCGCAACGTTGACCCATTGATCAAGCTGGTCACGCTCCCCGACGGCGACTACTACGCCCCGGAAGAGTCCTTGCAGCGACGCATCTCCGACGGGCTCAGTCAGCTTCCGGGGGCCGAGGGCGACGCCATCGGTTGCCCGCGGGTGGTGGACGTGGACCAGCAGACCCGCTTGCCATTTCTGTGGGCGTCTCGGGCGTCAAACCTGCGGGCGTGGAGCGTCGTGGCCGCTCGCAACACGGCCGTCGTGTTCACGGATCTGTCGACGGGGAAGGTCTCGATCCACGATCCGCACTACGCACCACGCAAGCCCGACCTGCGGGGCGTGCCGAAATCCCGGGAGGGAAAGCAACAGGACATCCTTGCGCCCCGGGGCTTTCGGGGCGGCGTCGAGGTGCTGGACCTGCGGGGCTTCGCCAACCCCTCGTGGAACCCGGGCCGGTTCGCCGCCACGTTGCTGGTCTACGACTGGCCGAGCAACACCCTCGTCGTCGAACTGCAACGCAAGGGCGTCGGGCCGGCTGCCGACGCTGCGCTGTCCATCCCGCACGCCGAGGCCGTCGCGCTGGCCCATCACCAGCAGCGCGTCGCGCACTCCCCCTACCCGATGTACAAGTTCGGCGCGACACCGAAGACGCCGCCTTTGACGAGCCCAGGGCTCGCGTTGCTGGTGCCGACGGAGGCGTCGGCAAAGAAAGCCGAGCTGTGGGTAGAAGGGGCCGCCCGGTTGGAATTGTTGCCGGGGAACCTGGTCGCTTCTGCGGGTTCCGCGGCGGACGCCTCGCCCCCCGCAGAAGGCCTGCCCGCGGCGTTCGCGCGCGTGACCCTCCTGGTCCTGCGCCTCGACGCGCCCGTGCGTCCCATCGATCTGCAGGTGCCGGTGATCGCGCCGGGCGCGCTTCAGGTCGGGCAAACGGTCGACCTGGCGTTCCGGGTCGACCTCAAGTCCGCCCTTCACACCGAGCTCCTGCCCGGCGAGTACCAAGTGTATGCGGCGGGCGGTCGTTACATGGCGGGGCCGTATCCCTTGGTGGTCAAGGCCCGCTGAGCAACGGCCCCTCAGGGTTCGATGTCCAACCGGACCGGCACCAGCTCGATGTCCGGATCGGGCTTACCGTCCAGCACGAACGCGCGCTCGGCGAAGAACCCTTCGATGTAAAGCGTGCGTCCCGGCGCGGCCAGCGGCGGCTCGATGACGTAGTCGCGATCCAAGACCTGCCCGGGCGTCACCAGTACGGCCTGGGTTCCTTCCGCCGGATACAGGCGGGTCTGCGCGCCCGGGCCGCGCACGCGCAGACCGAAGAAGCGTGGCCCGTCGGCTCGCACGCGAAAATGGAGACGATCCCCCAGGCGCGACGTCGCGCCCGGCCTGAACGCCCCGACGTCGGTCCCGCGCCGCACGGTGATCTGAAGGCCCGCCGCCTTCGCGCGCGAAGCGGTGCCGCCGCGAAACGGCAGCTCGCCCGGCTTGCGCTCGCGCGGCTTCGTCACGGCAAACGCCAGCACCGTGATGGTCACGAGCGCTCCGGCCATGACCAGGATGCGCTTCCAGCGGACGCCACCGCTCAAAGCCCTGCGCTCGGTGGCCACCTGTTCGAACAAACGCTGGATCACGGCCTGGTCCAGACCGCGCGCGAAGGTCTCGTCCGCCCGTTCCCCCTCGTCGACCAGCGCCCGACAGGCCTCACAGCCCGCCACGTGCGCGGCGTGCGCGGCCGGCTCGCGGTCGAGTGCCAACACCGACGGATGGGGTTCGCCGGCAGGCGGAGCCGGCCGCTTGGTCCCGCCCTTGCGCCACTCTTCCAGCTTGCGCGCGATGCCAGAGACCGGCTGGCCCAGCACGTCCGCGACCTCGCCCACCGTCAACCCGTCCAGCGTCGTCAACACCACCGCGTTCTGTGTGGCCTCGTCGAAGGTGCGCAAGGTCGACATCGCCGGCAACGGGCTGTCGGCGGGCGGGCCCGGCGTCTCGCCACCGGGACGCGCATTGTCCGCGAGCAACTGCAGGCCCCGATTGGTCCCGACCCGATAGATCCAGGCCCAGCGTGCGCGCGCGTCGGTCAGGTTCGCGCGCGCATGCACCATCAATCGAACGAAAAGGGCCTGGGCGGCCGTCGCGGCCCGCGTCTCATCCCGGGTGACACGCCACACCCGACGGTACAAGGGCCCACCGATCGCGCGAAGCAAAGCCCCAAATCCGTCGTGTTCGCTCGCCATGGCGCGATTCACCTATCAGGTCGCGGGGCGGATTCAAGCCGCGAGGTCGCGGACGATGAAGGCCGCCAGCTGACCGGTCTGTCCGTGATCGCGTCGATACGAGAAGAAGCGGGCCGGATCGCACGCCGTGCAGAGCTGCGCCACGTCCACCGCTTCGTCGGGCACCCCCAGGTCCGTGGCCGTGATGCGGTTCAAGGTCCAGAGATCCACGTGGGCCTTCGGCCGGTCGGTCCGGATGGCCCCGGCGGCGCGTGCCGCCGGGAACGCCGCCTCGACCGCGGATACCACCTCGGGCCCGACCTCGAAGCAGCACGGACCGATCGACGGACCGATGGCCACGCGGAGGTCCGTCGGGTTCGCTCTCAGGTCGACGATCAGGTGGCGGAGCGCAGCGCCCAGCACCCCCGCTACCGTGCCGCGCCAGCCGGCGTGCACGGCCGCACACGCGCCTTGGCGCACGTCGACGATGAGAACCGGCACGCAGTCCGCGACGTAGACGCCGACAGCGGTGCCCGCCGAGGCGGTGGCGACGGCGTCGGCCTGCACGCGAGCGGTGTCCTCGACGGCATCGCCGGCGCTCACGCGCGCCACCAGACGCCCGTGAACCTGGGTGGCGAAGTGAACGTCGCGGTCACCAGCGGCGGCGCGGAACCGGCGACGGTTCTCGGCGACCAGCGCGCGATCGTCCCCCCACTTTCCCCCTAGGTTGAAGCTGTCATGCGGCGGGCGGCTGACCCCACCCCGGCGCGTCGTGAACCCATGGCGAAACCTGCGCGGGATCACCGCCGACTCGATCAGCGGCAACTCGAAAGCGGATCCCTGGAAGACCACCTCGCGCATGTTGGGCGTCAGCGTAGCGCGCTCGCAGCGACTTGGCGCGGACGCCCGTCATTGCACGGGCGCCGAACGGTGTTCGCTCTCCCCTTTCCTCCATTGCAGCGGGTCGACGTCGTACCCCTCCCCGTTCCAGACGGCCTCGATCGTGTAAGACCGCAGCTTCTTCAGGCCGGATCTCCAGGGACTTTCTACGGCGAATTGGAACGTCTCTCCCGAAAATTCGCCACTGATCATCCGCGTGACCTTGACCGTCACAATCCATGTCTTCAGGGGATCGTCCCCGGAGCGCGTGAACGACGTGATCTTACCGCGCATGACCAGATCTTTGGCGTGGGGGGGCTCGGCGTTCGCGATGCCGCCGCCCCTGGGCATGGTGTCGAGGATCGCGACACCGGAGGGCTTCGCCCAGATGACACCGGCGCCCAGCGTGGCATAGCCGTGCTTGCAGAACACCGCGGCGGGTTGGGCGTCCTGAATCTTCTGCACGATCTCGGCGGTGAAGACCTCTGCGTAGCTCTTGAAGAGCGAGGCGGCCGTCCCGAAGACAAGCCGCTTGGGCGCGTTGACCTGGAACGGATAGTGGACCAGTCGCACCGCCGCTTTGGAATCCTGTCCCACGACCGCATCCTTGAACCGGATGAAGAGAACGAAGTAGTCGCTGAACTTCCCTGCGTCGCACAGCGACTCCGACACCACGTTGCCCCTCATATCCTTGACCACCACGTAGTCCGCTTCGCCCAGCGTATCCACAGATGTCCGCCCCCCCGCGAAGTCGACGACCCGGCTTGACGAGGCGGCCAAGCTGAGGGCGGCCAGAGCGACGATCAATACGACGGACGACACGTTTGACAACGATACCGACGTTCAGCAGCCTCGCAATAATCCTGGCCCCGTTGTCCCTCTACCGTGGCTACCTTCGAAACCGATCGAAAGGCCCGCCGATCAGCGCGCGCCCGACGCGCGTGCTCGCAGCCCCGCCAGCGCGGTTACGAAATCGGCGGGCGGCTCGGAGGTGAACTCCAGCCACTTCCCGGTCTTGGGGTGGCGAAAACCCAGCTTGCGCGCGTGCAGCGCCTGCCGCCCCAGCACCCGTGCGATCTCCCGAAGCGCCAGATCGCGCGGGGGTCGCCCGTAAAGCGCGTCGCCCAGCAGCGGCAGGCCCAGTGCCGCCATGTGCACCCGCACCTGGTGGGTGCGCCCGGTCTCCAGCTTGGCCTCGATCCGCGTCGCCTCGCCCAGGCGTTCCACCACCCGCCAGTTGGTGATGGCCTTTCGCCCGGCCTTCACTTTGATCGAGAATTTCTTGCGGTCGCGCGGATCGCGGCCGTGGAGCGTCTCGATGCGGCCTTCGGCCGCCGGGGGCTTGCCGACCGCCAGCGCCTCGTACACGCGATCGATGTCGTGCGCCTTGAACGCCGCCCCCAGCGCGATCATCGTCGCGTCGTCCTTGGCGACCACCAGCAGGCCCGAGGTGTCCTTGTCGATCCGGTGGACGATGCCCGGTCGCAGTTCGCCGCCAATGCCTCGCAGATCGCCGATGCGCGCCAGCAGCGCATTCACCAGCGTGCCCTGTGGATGGCCCGGCGCCGGATGAACCACCAGGCCGGCCGGCTTGTCGATGACGACCAGCTGCCGATCCTCGTGCACGACCACCAACGGGATCTCCTCCGCGACCAGCGCGGTGGTGACCACCGCCGGCGGCGTCCAGGTGACCACCTCGCCCGCGCGCACCTTGCGCGACGGCACCGCACGCGCGCCGCCCACCAGCACGGCGCCCTCGGTGATGTGGCGGGTCAGCTGCGAGCGCGACTCGGCGACCACGACCGTGGTCAGGAACACGTCCAGCCGTTGCCCGGCGTGCTGGTCGGCCACCACGAAGCGCCGGGGAGCCGACACGGCCGGTTCTTCTTTGGCGGCGGCTACCAGATCTTCGACTTCACGTGCGCCTTCGACTTCAGCATCACGTCGACCAGCGCGCGATCGTAGATGTTCAACTGGTAGATCTCCGGGGTCACGCGGCTCTTGTAAAGCGCCCGGCCCTCCTCGATCTCATCCCTCATGACGTCGAACAACGTGTCACGCGTCAGGCCTTCCAGGATCTTGCCCTCGTGGTACAGCGTCAGGTCCGAGGCTATGGCCCGCGCCAGTTGACGGGCGCGCTCAGGCTTTTCGATCAGCGCCATGGTGCGCGGCAGTTTACATCAACGCGCGCCGGATTCGCGAACGGGAGCCGTGGGCTCAGAGATCGACCGACCCGCCCAGTCCGTCCAGCGAGCCCGCGCCCTCCAGCATGCGCACGCCCACGGCCGCGCCCGCCACCCGCACCACCTCGGCGTCCACCGTCAGCGGCGCGCTGCCCACGCGCGGAAGTTCCAGATGGATGATCGCTCCCGGCTTCTTGGCCGTCAGGGGATCGTCCAGCAACAAGCCGCGCCCCGAGACATTGCAGATGCGCCGCAGGTAGCGCGCGCCGGCCGACAGCTCGACCGCGTAGAAGTCCACCGGCACCCGCGTGATCCCCCGCCGATCCGTCACCGGCGTCCCCCACATTGTCTTGGTGTTCATGTCGGACCCCAGGCTACTCGACGGTACACTGTCGGTCAAAGAACTACAGCGTCGATGGGCTCAATTTCTCGTTTTATTTCACCAGGTTGAATGATTCACCGCGTAGCAGACCCGACGGGAGCAGGCGGGCCTGCGAATACAACGTGGCTGGACCGGGTCCAACGGGTTACTTTCTGGCGATGACTTCCCACAGGCATCTTTTGAACGCGGGTCTGGCCCTGGTGGCGATGACGATGTTGGCGGGGCGGGCCTCCGCCGACGAAGCGACGTACGAGATCCAAAAGTCGGTGGCCCCCGCGACGGTGGGCGCGCCCGCGACGGTCTCCCTCACCGTGGTGGGCAAGAACGGCTGGCACGTCAACAGCGAGGCGCCCATCACCGCCGCGGTCAAAGCCGATCCCAGCGTCGCGCTGCCCAAGGCCAAGCTGACCCGCGCCGATCTCGCGCAGTCCAGCAAGGAGAGCGCGCGCTTCGACATTCCGTTCTCTTCAACGGAGGCGGGCAAGAAGGCCATCACCGCCCAGACCCGCTTCGTGATGTGCCAGGAACAGGCGTGCAAGCCGGCGTCGGAGACGGTGGCCTTCGAGGTCAACGTGCAGCCGACGCCCGTTCCGGGCGCCAGCACGGCGCCGAAGGACAAGGGCAACACCGCCAAGGTCAAGCCAACGGCCGGCAAGACCGCGCCGAAGGCGGCTGCCAAGCCCGCCACGCTTTAGGCGTGACGCCCTTCTGAAATTGTGCGCCGCGTTTTGCGCGCGGGTACTCCTTCCTTCGTGAATCCAGGAAACGGAATTCACCGACGGAAGGAGCCGGTCTTGAGGACAGAACGCGCGCGCGGCACGGATTGGTTGGAGGTGATGCGGCCCCTGGGGCTGGGCATCGGAACGGCTTTGCTGATCGCAGGCGGGCTCGCTTGCGGGAAGAGCAGCGCGCTGGGCGATGCTGGCGCCATGGACACCGGGGCACCCATGGATGTCCTGCCCTCGGTCTTCGACAAGCGCACTTCGCCCGAGCTGTTCGGCATCGATCACGTGCCACAGTTCGAGTTCAACCTCCCCGCGGCCGACTGGGCCAACCTGAAAGAGCACGCCACCGACGAGCAATACGTCCGTGCTGCAGCCACCTTCGAGGGCATGCCCGCTGGCACGATCGGCCTGCGCTTCAAGGGCAATTACGGCACGCTGCTGAACTGCTTCCACAGCACCGGCAAGCTGACCTGCGCCAAGCTGAGCTTCAAGGTCAGCTTCGAGGAGTTCGATGCGTCGAATCGATTTTTCGGCCTCAAGCGGCTGAATCTGCATTCGATGATCAACGATCCGACCAAACTGCACGAGCGCATCGCCTACGAGCTCTACCAGCTGAGCGGCATCCGGGCTCCCCGCAGTACGTGGGCCAACGTGAAGGTCAACGGCGAAAATCAGGGCCTGTTCTCGCTGGTCGAGGAGGTGGACGGTCGCTTCGCCTCCGAGAACTGGCCCGACGCCGGCGACGGCAACGTCTACAAGGAAGCCTGGCCCACCAGCACTCAGCCCTTTGCGAGCACGCTGGTCACCAACAAGACCGTCGCCGACGCGACCGGCATGGAGGCCTTCGCCAGCGAGTTGCAGGCCGCGCCCGATGCGACCCTGGCGACGGTGCTGGCCAAGTGGACCGACCCCGACTACCTGAGCCGCTATCTGGCCGTCGATGACGCCATCGTCAACTGCGATGGGATCACGGCCTTCTACGCGCCCGGCGGCACCGGAAGCGCGTGGGGTAATCACAACTATTACTGGTACCAGGAACAGACGCGTCCCTACTTCTGGTTGATCCCCTGGGACATGGACTCGACCATGACGACCTGTTCGTTCTTCTCGGCCGTGCCCCACTGGACCGCCATGCCGGAGGATTGCGATCGGAACTTCGCGGTGTGGGGCGGGACCTGGGTGAAACCCGCGGGCTGCGATCGCCTGTTCCAGGCCGCGCGGCAAAACCATGCCGGGTACGTCGCCGCGGTCGACCAGTTGCTGGCGGGACCGTTCGCCCTGGCCACCCTCATGCCCAAGCTCGACGCCTGGGCAGCCTTCATCCGTCCGTCGGTGGTGGCCGATCCCACTCTCGCCGGGGAGGCCGGCTGGCTTTCGGCAGTGACCCAGTTGCGTACGAGGATCCCCTTCTTGCGCGAACGCCTGCTGGGCCTGCGCGATGGCAAGGCGCCGCGGGCGGTAGCGCTTGCGCTGGACGCAATCAACGACTTCGAACAGTCCACCGCCGCGGATGTCGCGTTTGGACTGGAAGCGATCAGCAATCCAGGTTCCGACGTGGACCCCACCCTGGGCGTGACCGGCGCGCTGTCGGGAGCGCAGGACTTGCGACTGGACTTCACCTATCGCGATCCGCCGGGCACCGAGGGGTGGCAGCAGTGGATCTATTTTCCGATCCACTTCGCGGGCGGCGCATCGGATCTAACGGCCGTGAAGACGCTTCGCATTCGCCTGGCCGCCGATCGCGCGCGGACGATCCGCATCGATCTGGAGAGTGGCCTCTACCAGAACGGCAACGCGGGCGTGAGGTTCGGCTGGGAGGTGCCCGTCACGGCCACGCCCACCACGATCGATCTGGTGATCGACACAGCCACCCTGCCGCCCTGGGGCAAGACGACCGACGTCCTGGCGACGGTGCGCAAGGCGATGTCGGGGCTGGCGTTCAATCCGACGCCCGAGGGCCGCAACGCCGCGGGGCTGCTCGGACCCGGAAAGTCGGACCCAGGGTTCCTGCGGATCGACGACGTTCAATTCGTGAACGCGCCCTAGGGTCTCGCTCCGCTCACGATTCGGCTTCGGCTTCGGCTTCGGCTTCGGATTCGGATTCGGATTCGGATTCGGATTCGGCTTGGTAGCGGGCGATCTGGGGCGCGCCAGCGGGAATTTGATCGATCCAGCCGGCCTTCGCCTCGGGGAACGCGTCCGCGTAAGGGATGTAGGGCTTCACGTCCAGGATGGGTGTGCCGTCCAGCAGATCGATGCCCCGCACGTGCAGGCGGCAACCCTCGACGCGCACCAGTTGCACCGCGGACAGCCCGAGCGGGTTCGGGCGATCGGGCGATCGGGTAGCGAACAAGCCCCGTCGCTGGCGCGTGCCGCGCGGGGGCCGCACCGTCGGCGCCCAGGTGCCGCCTCGATGCAACAGGCTGAGCACCCACAGCCGGTCGATGCCCACCAGATCTGCGAACGCCTCCGCGGGAATCTTGCCTGCATCGAACTCCAGAACCGCCTCGGCCTCCGAATCGCGGGCCGACGCCTGTTGCGGCGTGCCGAAGCGCCGCTGATAGGGCGAGCGTACCCAACCGATGGGTGAGAGCAGGAACGGACCCGCAGGCGTGAACAAAGGTTCGGCCGACATGCCGTGGATCTACCCCGGAACGCGTGACGCCGCCGCCTACCCGCCGCGCGGGAACACCTGGGTCGACAGCAATTGCATCACGCGAATCAGCTCGAGCTCGGTGGCCTGGATGTGCACGTGAACGGTGGCGCCGTCGCGGGAGAGCGTGACGCGCCCGAGCAATGCCGAGAAGCCGGTCAACACCACCAGCGGGTTCGCCAGAAACTGGCGGCGCAGCGCCGGCCACTCGGTCTCCCAGCGGGCGGCTTGTGCCTCGGCGGTGAAGGTGGCGTCGAGATCGGCGAACGGTTGCGGCGCGATGCCGATGGTTGCCGTCAAACCTTGCGGCACCGGTAGGCCGAACACAGTGGGCGTGCGCCCGCGTGGGTGAGTGGGCGCCTCGTCAACGGCCCCCCGGGTTCCTGGCGCCACGCCGGCATGCGCGCCCGGGGGCGCGAACAGATCCTCAGCGGACAGCACCACCACCGCGTTGGCCGGCATGATGCTGTCCTCGGCATCGATCCGGCGAATCAGCGCGGTCCAGTCGGCGTGCTCGCTTGCGACCGGGGCGGCGGCCTCGGGGACTGCGGCTCCGGCGCCCGCGCTTCCATCGGGCGAGGCCGTCGGCTTCGCCGTGGGTCGGCCCTTCAGGATCAGACTGGCGTAGGCGGGGGGCGTGACCACCGCCAGCCGGGGTGCCGGCAGCAAGATCAGCCGATCGTCGCGGGACGCCCAGGGCCGGGATGAATCCTTTCCCGCGCCACCGCCGACTGCCGCCCGCCGCTCGGCGAAGGGGCGGCCGCGCTCGGTTCGCCAGGCCAGCCTTCGTCCGGTCGCCCGGGCGCCGCGCTCCAGGGCTTCGCGCAGGGCCCCGTCGGTCAGCCGGTGCCGCACGGCCAGGAACGTCACGGCCGGATCCGTCGGGTTGGGCGTTGCCACCAGCAAGGCGTCGAAATCGCGATACAGATCCAGCTCGGTCCCTTCCAGGAGATCGCGCCGGTCCGGCAGCCGCATCAACAACGAATCCACGCTGGCGGCATAGGGTGTGTCGCGCAGGCGATCGACGCGCATCAACACGGTCACGCGCGACCCTTCGGGCCCGTACGAGCGAACGCTTTGCGGACGCGGGGGCGCTTCTCCCTCGGGGCTGTCCGGCGGTGGCTTGGGTTTGGGCTTGGGTTTCTTCGGTGCGGGTGGCGTGGGAATCGCCTCGGCCACCGGTGGGGGCGTCCCCGTCCCCTTCTCCTGATTCTCCCCGGCCGGTCTGGCGCCCAGCGGCAGGTCCTGGGGGTCCTCGAGCTTCATGGTGGTCAGTTCGACCTCGATGGGCGTGCGCGGCCACGCGCTCAGCAGCGATGAACCGATCACGGCCGCCGCCACCGCGCCGTGGGCGGCGACCGACAGCGCGAACGCCACGGACACACGACGCCTGGCCCTCATGGGTGTGGTTCCGACGGTGGCCGTGCGCGACCCATTCAGCCAACAGTACAACGGTCGCTCGAAGTTGGCGCCGCGGGGCGTAGCGGCTCAACCTGCCGGGACACCACCACAGCCTGTCCAAATTCCCACGGTCTGGGCCCATGCCCGCGCTGGCGAAGCCGCGATCACGCGTGGCACACGCTCTGCAATTCCTGCGCACATGACGATTGTCGCGCTCACCTTGGCCGCCGTGTTGGCCGATCCCCTGCCGGCGGCGGACGGGCCGGACGATCCGACGACGATCGCCCGTGCGAATTCGGTCGCCGCTGCGCCGCCCCCCCAACAACCCTTCGTAGCCGTCGACGGCCTTTACCCGCTGTGGGAGCAGACCGGTGCGCTGGACGCGCCCGGCGCGGCGCGCATCGGGTGGGGCCACGCCACCGTCGGCCTGGGCCCGGTGTCCGTCGGGACCCAACCGTTTCTCGATCTATACGGAACCACCAACGCCTCGTTGAAGCTGTCGCTGCATCAAGGCCCGCGTCTGTCGGCCGCGCTGGTGGTGGGCGGGTACCGCATCCCCACCGCCGCCGAGGCGCGCGGCATCGGCTCGCTGAACACGAGCACCTTCACCAACCCATACGCTCCCGTGTGGCTGGTGCCGATCAGCGGCGCGTTGACGGCCGTCGTGACCCCGCGCCTGCACCTGCATGTCAGCGCCACCGCCTTGGTCACGCGGTCGACCGAGACCGCCTACGACAATGTCTCCGGCGGCGTCGCGGGCTTTTGCGAATGGTTCGCGTCACCCAGCCGCTCCGTGCGCCTGCACGCGGGCGCCGAAGGGTGGCCGATCTGGACCCAGGAACACGTGGGCCTGTCGTTCGGGTGGCGCTTCACGCACGTCGCGCTGGCCGCGGGATACGCGCGCCGCTTCAGTCCGGGTGGTACGTCCGACAGCGTCTTCCTGTGGGACGCCGGGGTGCTGTTCCCATGAAGGGGACGCTGCGCGCGACGGCGCTGGTCCTGTGCGCCGCGGGGCTGTCGACGCCCGCGTGCGACGGGTCGTACCAGGCGTTTCTCGACGGTGTTCCCGTGGCCGCCGCGGATCAAGACACGCCGGTCCAGGTGTTCCTGGGCATCGACGGAATGTCGCAACAGGCGTTCGAGCTGGCCCGCACGCGCGGCGCTTTCGCGTCGTGGAACGTGGCGCCGCTGGTGACCCCGTTTCCCGGCACGTCGGACTATTCCTGGACGCGCACCCTGCGCGCGGGCGCGCTGGGCGGCTACGAGGTCGAATACTACGATGCGGCGGCGAACCAGCTTGAAGGACAAGGGCTGGCGGGCGTGGCCGAGCATCCGCTGCGCGAGGGCATCGTCGAACCCTTCGACTGCTACCGCCGGTTCGATTTCGTCGGCGACGGGGAGACCTGGCAGGCCCGCAGTTACCTGGATCCGATGGGGACCCTTCGCACCACGCTGGATGCTTTGTTCGACACGGTGGCGGGACGCGCGCGCACCAAACGCACCGTCCTGGCCTACATCATGACGGCGGATGTGGTCAGCCACATGGAGGGCGTGGATCAGGCCGCCTGGGTGCTGGTCGAGCTGGACCGTCGCATCCGCGAGTTCAAGGCCAGCCAGAAGCAACGGTTCGCTTTCGTCCTGTTCGCGGATCACGGCAACGCGCACATCGCGTCCGAGCTGGTGCAGCCGCGCGACGTCTTGCGCGAGGTGGGTGTCGAACCCGTCGACGCCCTGTCGGGGCAGGGGGATCCCCTGGAGGCCGTTCCGATCGTGCACGTGCGCGTGAACTACGTGGCCCTTCACACGACCACCGTGCGCGCCGCGGAGATTGCAGAGCGGTCGTCGAGCAGCCGGCACGTGGATCTGGCCGTCGCGCCGCTGGCGGCCCCTGACGACAGCGGCACCGCGCGGTTCGGGGTGTGGCGGCACGGCGAGCGCTTCGTGTTCGCCCGCAGCGAAAACGGTGACATCACCGTCGAGGATCCCGAAAGGTGGTCCTGGCTGGGCGTCGATCTCACCCCCTTCACCGCCGCCGACCACGCGACGGCCCGGCTGGGAGATCGGCAGGCATTCGCGCTTACGTTGGCCGGTCCCTATCCCGATCTGTTCTATCGGGTGGCCACCGCCTTCTCGAATCCGGCCGCGCGCTATCCCGCCAGCGTGCTGTGGTCGATGCCCGACGACGTCGCGTCGATCGGCTTCGAGGTGCCGCTGTCAGGGCAAATCCGGGCCAACGCCGGTTTCCACGGCAGCCTGTCACGCGCGTCGACGATGTCGGTGGTGGCCAGCGATACGAGCGCCCTCCCGGCGGCACTGCGGTCTGACGATCTGGCTGACCTGTTCCCGATGCTGGGCGGCGCCGCGCCCTGATCGTTGGAACGACTGGCGGATACGACTGGCGCGACGACACCAGTCACGGCGATTGACAAAGGTGTTCCGTGCAATGTTCGATCCCTACCATGTTGTCCTTTTCGGCCACGATGCTCGCGACGACACTCCTGAACCTCACGGCGACCGAGGGTACCGAACGGAGGGGCTGGGCCCCACCGGACACCGTCATCACGATGTTTCGAGGCGGATGTGAGCGACGGTGTCCAGTCTACCGCGTTGCCATCTTCGACGATACTGTCATCGTGGACGGTCGGTACTACGTGCGCTATCCGGTGTTAAAGACGTTCGAAATCCAAAGCTACGTAGTCAAACGTCTGACCAATCTCTTCGCCGCCATCGACTATTTCAATTTGCCTAATCACTTCGGATACAAGGGGAAGGGGTGCACGTCGGTCGGCAACTCCGACAGTCCCAACGTCATCACGACGATCGTCTCAGGCGGCCGCGGGAAATCCATCATCCACCACCTCGGCTGCCTCGGCGCAATTCCCGACCAATTGACGGCGCTCGAGCACGAAATTGACCTGGCGGCAAACACGAAAACGTGGATCTCGCCTCGTCGCTAGAGGCGTCACATGCACTACGATCGCGACGCATCGATGGTCTACGCGCGGAAGGACTGGGCGAGTCACGCTCCTTGCCCCGATGGGCTCGACGCCGAGCAGACCAGTTGGTGAACGGCGATAATGCTATCGGGTAGCTGGGAAAGGACCTCAAGCTGATGGTCGGTTTCGGCCGCGCGGCGACCAGCGTCCTTCTGGACACCAGTCACCGCGATTGACAAGGTGATCCGTGCGTTGTTCGATACCGACTATGTTGTCTTTTTCGGCCACAATGCTCGCGGCGACACTCCTGAACCTCACGTCGACCGAGGGCACCGAGGGCACCGAGGGGGGGGACTTGGCCCCACCGGACACTGTCATTACGATGTTTCGAGGCGGATGTGAGCGACGGTGTCCGGTCTACCGCGTCGCCATCTTCGCCGACGGGACTGTCATCATCGAAGGTCGGTACTACCTGCTGCATCCGGTGTTGAAGAAGTTCGAAATCCAAAGCAACCAGGTCAAACGTCTAGCGAATCTTTTCGCCGCCATCGACTATTTCAATTTGCCCGACCACTTTGGATACAAAGGAAAGGGGTGCACGTCCCTAGGCAACGTCGACGGGCCGAACGTCACCACGACCATCGTCTCGGGCGGTCGCGGGAAGTCCATCACCCACCATCTCGGATGCCTGGGCACAATTCCCGACCAATTGACGGTGATCGAGCACGAAATTGGCCTGGCGGCAAATACGAAAAAATGGGTCTTGGGAAATCGTTTTTAGAGGCACAACATGCCCTATCATCGCGATGCCGCTATTGCCTACGCGCGGAAGTACTGGGATCGTCCCTGCGACGATGGAGTGTTCTGGTGCAAAGACCATGTCGTTGATGTCGCGAGCATGCGCAAGGCCAATAATGCACCCGCCAAGGACGGTTGGGAGGCACGCTTTGTGCCCGATGCGAAAGGAGCCGAACAGGCGGTGTTCCAACGATCAAAAGGTGCGGAGACCGAAACAATTGTGATCCAAAAGTGGGAGGGACTCGCCGACTGCGCGCATTTCCTGTCCCGCTGTATGCACGCGGGCGGGCTTCCGATCAGCGAGATCTCCGTCCCCTCGCTGGTCAACCATCTGAAGCGTAGACAGGATGTGAAGACTCTGGCGGAACAATTGACCCGAGAACAGGGCCAAAGAATCGTTGACGCGGGGTTGTTGAAGGAGGGCGACATGGTGGGCTACTTCAACATCGATCCGAATGGCGACTGGGGCGGACGGCAGCAGTACTCGCACAGCACGATGTATGTCGGAAAGATCGGCAGCGGGGACGTCGGCCGGATCACTTGCCACACCAAGTCTCGATTCGCGGGCCTGTCGTCGCATCCGGACCAATGGCACCTCGACGTCAACAGTTACACCTACTCGTTCTTGCACTTCGCTCACGACGACGCTCCGCCCTGGAGCGTCACATCGAAGCTGATCGGATGGTGGAAAAAGGCGGACAATGCGAACGGCTATTACTATCTATCCCCGAACGGTGGGTGCCGCTTCTCGATGCTGCCGCCCACGGAGCAGTTCGGTCCACCGGGCATATCGATGTATTCTGGCTACTGGTTCCTCAAGGGCAGCGTGGTCACGTTTGTCTGGAATCCTGGAGCCCTCATCGACGTTTGGAGGCCTGCGGGTCCGGACCAATTTGCGACAGAGCTGAACGGCTCTCCCAGATTGGGGGTGGTCAAGATGAAACGCGGGCGGCACCGGTAACCGCCGCCGCCATCCCCACGCCTCCGCCCCAGTTTCTCCTGCCCACCTGCCACGGAACAGTGTTGAGCGCGCTCATCCCCCGGACCGGGCACTTTTCCTGAGCCGAATGGCCGCCCCGAGGTCGCCTTAGTAGTGTCGTGGAGTGCCGATGAACAAGCTGCGTCTTACCCGACGTTCGGTCATCAAGGGGGCGGGCGGCCTCGCGATCGCGCTCCCTTGGCTCGAAGCCATGACTCATCGCCGTTCGGCCCGGGCAGCGGCTCCGGCCGTCGCGCCCAAGCGCTTCCTCGCCGTCTACACGCCGGGGGGGACGGTGCGCCGCGGTTCGATCGGCGACCGGTACACACCGACGGGCACCGAGACGGCGTTCACCCTCTCGCCCATCCTCGCGCCGCTGGAGCCGGTGAAGAGCAGCGTCATCGTGGTCGACGGCCTGCATCTCAAGTGTGGCGATCAGAGCATGTTCAACGTCGAACAGTTGCAGGGCGGAATGACCGGCTGGTTGACGGGCCTGGTGCAGCCGGGCGCCGGAAACTGGGTCAAGGGACCCTCGATCGATCAAGTGCTCGCGCCCCGCTTGTCCGCGGGCAAGCCGCTGCCGAGTCTTCCAATGGCGGTTCGCTGGGGGACGGGCAAGTCGCACGGCAAGGTGACCGCGCTGGACACCTGCACCTTCGAGGGCGCCGATCCCTTTCGGCCGATCATGCCCCGCCTCGATCCGGTCGACATCTGGAAGACGTTGTTCAACACGCCGGCGCCGACCGGAAACGCGTGGGACAAGTCCATCCTGGACGCGGTCGACAAGCGCTACACCAGGCTCGCGCAGCGGCTGGGCGCGGCCGACCGCCAGCGCCTGGAGGCGCACCTCGAACGGATCCGGGATCTCGAAAAGCGCGTTGGCTCGGTCGCGGGCGCTTGCGCGGCGCCGACGCTGGTCGACACGTCGGACTACAACCCCACCTCGGGACTGAATTCGGCCGACGACGGCAGCATCACGGACCTGCGCACCGACGCCGCCATCCCCAAGGTCGGAAAGCTGCTGATGGACATGATGGTGATGGCGCTCGCGTGCGATCTGACTGCGGTGGGCTTCCTGCAATGGTGCGATTCGGACGCCAAGTACACCGCGCCTTGGCTCAACCTGCCCCAGACGCATTACTTCTACGAGAACGGCGGCGGTTATCGGCCCGCCGAGCTGGAACGCCTCTACACCTGGTACACCGCGCAGCACGCCTACCTGCTTCAGCAGCTCGCGGGCGTGGACATGGGCGGGCACTCCTTGCTCGCCGAGACGGTCGTGTTCTTCGGAACCGAAGTGGAGAACCCCGCCGACCACACCAAGAGGAACATGCCGTTCCTCCTCGCCGGCGGTGGGCTGCGGACGGGGCGCTGGATTCGCTACCCGGGCGATACGCCCCACAACAACCTGTTGGTCTCACTGCTCAACCTGTTCGGCGATCCGCGTACGACCTTCGGCGACCCGCGGTGCTGCACGGGCGCGTTGCCGGACCTGTGGTGAGCCGAACGACAGTGCACCGCCGCGCGCCGGCGGGAACAGGCAACCAGCGCCGCTACGGTCCGCAGACGCGTCCGTTGGCCGGGAACCAGACCGTCTCGGTTTCGGCGCAGGCCTTCTGCTGCCGTTCGAGCAGGCGCTTCCCCCACTTGGTGCTGGCCTGCATCTTGGTGGGCAGACACTTGCGTCCCGGATCGCAGGAATAGGCGCCGAAGCCGGCCGCGTCGGCGGTCCCCACCGCGATCACGGTGCTGGGTCCGTACGAAGTCATGCTGACCGCTAGCGCATATGACTTGCCCAGCAACGGAAAGCCCGAGGCCAGCGCGGCATCGACGCAGCGACGGGTATCGGCCGCAGACACATCCTTGGCCATCGTGCCCTCACCGCCGCGATCGACGCACGGCACGGCGCCGTGGGCCGGCCAGCTTTCCAGGCCCAGCGCCTTGTTGACGGCGACGATGGCGGCCGCCATCTCCTGAGCCACCGCGGGCGGCACCTTTGCGACGGCAGACGCCGGCGCAGGCGCGGCCGGGGCCGGCGTGGTGGGGGGCGTGGTGGCCATCCAGACGGCGGTCATCAGCGTGGCGGCGGTCATGGCGCTCATCGTAGCGCCCGCGCCCGGTGCCGCAAGACGGGCAGAAGGGGGCCGTGTGGTGGGCGCCCCGCCCGATCGGCTAATCTGACGCGATGTCGGCCTCCGGCTGGATGCGTGGCCTTCGAAGCGAGGGCCCGTGACCTTCGTTCGTCCGCTGTCGGTCGACGATCCCGCCATCGGTGGCAAGGCCCGATCGCTGGCGCGGCTGGCGGCGCTGGGGGTGCCCACGCCCGCGGCCTTCGCGATCGACGCCGCGCTGTCGCGGGTGTTGCTGGCTGGCGGTCCCGCATTGCCCGAGCGGCTGCGCAGCCCCGACGATGTGGCCGCGCTGGAAGCGGCGCGGACGACCCTGGTGGCGTCGCCGCTTCCGGACGCGTTCCAGCGCGACCTGGCCGCCGCGCTGGCGACGCTGGCACCCGACACCGATCGCGATGTCACGTTCGCGGTGCGTTCGTCGGCGGCGAACGAGGACAGCGCGGCTGACGCAGCCCCAGGTATCTTCGAATCGTGCGTGCGCGTCGGTCGGGACGACGTGCCCGGCGCTGTGAAGACCGTGCTGGCATCGGCGCTGTCGCCTGCGGCATGGAGCTACGCCCTTCGCCAGCCCACGCCGTCTGCGGAGCTGGCGGTGCTGGTGCACCCCTTCGTGGAGGCGACCGCACACGGCGCGGCGTCCGGCGCATCGGCCAGGGGCGAAGACGTCGTCGTCGACGCGCATCTGGGAACGCCAACCGCGGACGCGACCAGCGACATCCGGCGCGCGGTGGCCGCCGCGAGCGCGCGTTTCGGCGCCAGCGAGCTGGAATGGGCGGCGCAAGGCGACCGGGTCACGTTCCTGCAACTGCGTCCCTTTCGGGCGATCCAACCGGGCGCGAACGCTCAGGCCCGCCGCTCGCAAGAAGATCACGACGACGGCTGGACCTGGGACGCCGCCCACAACCCAGCGCCGCTTTCGCCCGCTCAGTCCGGGCTGGTGGCGCTGGTCGACGCTTGCTGCCCCACCGGCCTGCGACAGCAGGTCCGCGGCGGGTATCTGTTCTTCTCGCGCACGACCACGCCAGCAGCGACGACCGCGCCCAGCTCTGCCCGCGTGTTGTTCGAACGCCTGTCGGCCGACGTCGATGCGCGGCTCGGCGCCCTCGACGATCCTCCGCGCCTGGAAGCCGCGCTGGAACTCTACCTGGCGGCGTACACGCCGTTGTTTGCCGCCGTGCAGCCAGCTTGCACCGCGGCGCGCGCCGCGCTGAAACGTTTCCTGGCCCAGGCCTTTCCGGACGGCAGCGTCAACCTGTCCGAGCTGACCGCGGGCGTCGCCAGTGCGGCCACACGCCGAGACGAGCGGGCCCGCGCCATCGCCCGCGCCCAGGCCCCTCGCGCGCGCCAGAGTGCAATCGACGCCTACCTCCACGACTTCGGCGACGAGAGCCCGCGCTGGGACGTCGCCGAGCCCACCTTTGGCGAAGCACCCGAACGTTTGCTGTTTCTGGGTGCTGCTGGAGCGCCGCCGGTCGCCGTGGCAGCGGCCCCCCTCAGCGCCCACGTTGCGGCCGCCGTGGCCACGCGGCTGGCGGCCTCCCAGCTCGAGAGCTTTCACGGGCTGCTGGCCTCCGCACGCGACGCCGTCGCCGTTGGCGAGGACGACGATCACCTGTTCGCTCGTCTGCAGGCCGTGGTGCGGCGCGCGCTGCTGGCCCTCGGGCGGCGTCTGGTCGCCACCGGCCGTTTGCCCACCGTCGACGATGTGTTCTTCCTGCCCTTGCCCATCGCGCGGGCGCTCGACGACCCTCGGATGGCGACGGCAGGCGCCGCTTCGCTGGAGCTTCTGGATCTGGCGGCCCTGGCCGCCGAAGGACGACACGCGCTGGCCACCGCGTCCGCCGCGCCGCCTGCACTGCCGCACCCGCGCGCGGGCGGTGCCGGCTTGATCGCGGGCGTCCCCGGCGCGCCCGGTCGCGTCCTGGGCCGCGCGGTCCACCATCCGCCATCGGCGCCGTTGCACGCCGACGCAATCCTGATCGCGGTGACGCTGCTGCCGACCGAGTTGCCGCTGCTGACCCCCGCCGCGCTGGTGGTCGAGACCGGCACCGCGCTCGGCCACGTGGCCGCCCAGGCCCGCGAACGCGGCATCCCGGCCATCGTCGCGGCGCGCGGCGCGCGCGGTGCGATCCGCGAAGGCCAGCGGATCCTCGTCGACGGCTCGCGTGGTCAAATCACGCTGATCGACGAAGAACCCTGAACCGCCGTCCGTCCGACCGCGCTTTAGTCGCCGTCCTCTGAGAGATACTCGAGGATGACTTCGTCCAAGCTCTTGTCGTCGGGAGCCGGCGGCCCGAAGGCGCTGGGCGCGCGCGGTTTGGCTTCCGGGGTGGGCGTCGGTTGCTGCGCCGCCGCCCGGGCACGCACCGCCGCGTCGACCTGGGCGGCCGGACGCTGGACGTGGGTTCCGCCGGTCACGATGTACGGCACCGGCGGACGAATCCGCGGTCGATCGGAGGTCCCGCCAACCACGACATTGCGCTGGACCACAACCCCGTCGGTGGTGGTCGTCTTGGCAACGTTCGCGGGGACATCCCGCACGAACGGCGGGCGCCGCGCATCGGGCGGTCGCACCGTGACGGGCGCGGGCGTGGGCTTGCGCGGCCGCTGCATCTCGATCGGTCGCGTGTTGCGTCGGGGCGCTGGACTCGGAACGCGGGTGCCGGCAGCCGGCGTCGGCTCGCCCTCCGCCGACGACATCCGCGCAGAAGCAGCCGACGACTCAGCCGCCGCGGTCACGGTCACGGCCACCGGAGACGGCCCGGACGGAGCCAGCGACGCCGTCCCCTCCGCCGTCGGAGCGACGGGCGCGACCGGCGCGGGCACCGCCGTCGGCTCGGGCGCACCCCGGACCCCGCCGGCGACGGGAACCACCAGTTCCTCACCGCGCGAACGAAAGAACACGAGAATCCGTTCGTTCAACAGGCCACCGGCCAGGTCCTTGATCAGCTGCCGGTGCTGCGCCTGCATCAGGGCCCGCACCTGATCGTCGGGCAGCATCGCTTCGTATTCGGTCTTGCGCGACGCCAGGATGGTGCCTTCGCTGAACAGGTGCGTGAACAACCGCGGCGCCGCGGGGCCCGAATCCTCGGTCTGCACATGGAACACGCGTCCCAGATGGCTGACGTTGTGGTTGTAGCCGAGCAGCGGGCTACGGTGGGCCTTTCCCATCGAGAATTCAGTATAGCCCCAGGCACGCACAATGTGCGACGTTCCAACGATGAGGTAGACTCGGCGGCCGTGCGGCGCTCCCAGATCACGCGAAAAACCAGCGAAACCCAGATCGACCTCACCCTTGGGTTGGACGGCACTGGCGACCGTCAGATCGACACGCCCATCCCGTTCCTGAACCACATGCTGGATTCGTTCAGCCGCCACGGGCAGTTCGACCTGAAGGTGTCCGCCCGGGGAGACGTCGAGATCGACGCCCACCACACCGTCGAGGACATCGGCATCTGCCTGGGACAGGCGTTCCGCGAAGCGCTGGGCGACAAGGCCGGCATCTCGCGGTTCGGCGAGGCGACCATACCCATGGACGAGACGCTGGTCGCAGCCGCGGTCGACTTCGGGGGCCGGGCGACGCTGGTCTACAAGGCCGACGCCCTCCGCGGCCGGTGGATCGGTGCCTTCGACGCCGAGCTGGCGCGCGAGTTCTTCGGCGGGTTCGCCTCCACGGCGCTGTGCAACCTGCACCTGGAAGTCCGCTACGGCGAGAACGCGCACCACATGGTCGAGGCGTTGTTCAAGGCGTTCGCGCGCGCGACGTCGGCGGCCGCGCGTCGCGATCCGCGGGTGGTGGGTGTGCCTTCCACCAAGGGCACGCTGACCAGCTAGCCCCTCCTGCCGATCGAGGACGATCATGGCGAACACTCCAGCCCGTCCCCCAGCCCGTCCCCCGTCGGTCCCGCCCGAGGCGGTGTTCAGCGCCGAAACCGACAGCTGGGAGATCGGCGAGCGCGCGGCCGACGGCCGGCGGCGGGGCCTCTGCACCTTCTATCGGGCCGACGGCGCCCTGTACCTGCGCGGACACTTCGAGGCGGGCGTGGAGCACGGGCCGTTCTCGATGTTTCATCCCGACGGAACGGTGGCGCGCGAGGGCACCTATGCCCGGGGCGAGCTGGACGGCGACCTGGTGGCCTACGCGAGCCCATCGCCCACGACGGTGCCGCTGCGCGGGTGCTGCGTTCCCGACAACGCGCGGACCTTGCGCGCCACCTATCGGCAAGGAAGCCTGGTCCGCGAGACGTTCTTCGACGCCGAGGCCCACGAGCTGACCCCCGCAGGCCTGCGCATCCCCGACCGTCCGGCCAGCGTCCCGGCCGAAGCCTCCTTCGACGATGGCTCGTGGCGCTGGGTGGTACGGACCGCGAAGGGCCCCCTGGGTCGCGTCGACCGCTACCTGACCCCCGAAGGGGCGCCGTCCGAGGAACTGGAATACAGCGACCGGGTCAAGATCGCGCGCCGCCGGTTCGACGCCCAGGGCACGCTGCGCGCCTGGAACGGGTTCGACGAAGCCGGCCGCTTGCATGGGCCATCGCTGAAGCGTGTGCCGGATGACCAGCCCAGCCCGCACGCGGACCCTCGTATCCGGGCCGAGCGCGGATGCTTCGAAAACGGCCACCCGGTCGACCGCTGGGAGCTACTCGGCGAGGGCGACGAGGTGATACGCACGCTCGACTTCGGCAGGACCTGGCCGCCGGACGCCGCATCTTGGTCGCCCGCGCTTTCGGACGACGCCGCTGACGCGACGGCCCTGTGGGCCGCGGTCGAGACGTTGCAGGCCGACCACCGCGTGCGCGAGGCGTTGTGTGTCGCGGCGCGCGCCGCCGTGCGCACGGGGGCCCCGGACGGCGCTGAGCGATTGACCGCTTTCGTGAAGGCGTCGACGCTGCAGCTGACGCCGGCACTGACCCACGAGCGCGGCGCGGCGCTGGTGAAAGGCGAGATCGGCCAGATCACGTTCCTGGGCGCGCTGGATGAGCTTTTGACCGGGGCCGACCCGGCCGCGGTCTATCGAATGCTGGCCGCCACGCTGGACCACGAACCGCGGCTGGCGCACGAGCTGATCGAAGCCGCCTTGCTGCTGGCGCCCGACGGTCCCCTGTTTCACCTGACGCGCGGGTTGATCCGGCTTGACCTGGGGGACCCCGTCGGTGCCGTCGACGATGCCGAGCGGCTGGAGAAGGAAGCGCCCGACGCCGCGCGCCTGCTGCGAGAATCGGCGCAAGTGCTGTTTCCCGAGTACGGGTTCTGGCCGGCGCAGCAGAACTTGCCGCAGGCTTCGGCGCAGACACCCGACCTGGGCGTCGCGCAGTCGCTGCAGAGCGTCCGCCACCAGATCCAGGTCTACGCCACCCGGCAGATGCAGTTCCGCGCCGCGCTCCAGAAGCTGCACGGACCTCATCGACCCGCAGGCTGGCTGCCGCCCGACTGCTCGGCGTTGCTGCCCGACGGGCCGGTGGCCCTGCGCCACGACACCATCAGCATCCTCGACGAGGATGAAGACGGTGTCGAGGAACAGATCGACGTCACCTTCGACGAACGCATCGACGGGATTCCGGCGCACACGGCCCCCCCGCTGTTGAGCGCGGCGCGCGCCAACTGGGCGGCGCTGGCGTGGCTATGCTGGGCGGCCGGCCTGGACCAGGTCGCGCTTCCCGATCAGCTGCAGCACCGACCGGAGTTCGCGGTGGCGGTGGCAGCGTCGGTGGAGCGACGATTTCGCGCGCGCGATCTGGTGACCACCAGCGGCCTGTTGGCACGGTCGCGGGGCGCGCCGGGATTCGTCTGGGAAGGCTTCGACATCGACACCCTCCCCGGCCGCCTGGCGTCGGTGCTGGCCGACGAATGCCAGGAGATCCGGGCGATGTTTCTGTGGTCGATGTGGCCGCAGAACGTCTCGCCGTTCCAGACCGATCTGCGGCCCGACTGAAACCGTTGCGGGCGTGGCGGACCGAAGCGAGGCGGCCTGCAGCGCTGGGCGCACATCGGAAGGCGCGACGGGGAACAGGCGATGGAGCTCGCCGACGGCCCCCCACACATAAAGCACGCCCCACAAGGCCAGGCCGGCGGGAACCAGCCCCGGCCGCCAGAGGCGGCCCCGAGGGGTCCCGGCAGTCGCCGCGAAGGTCGCCTCGGCGCGGGCCAGCGTGCGCGACGCGGTCACATCGTCGAGCGCGTCCCTGCGCAGTTCGCCCAGGCGCTTCAACAATGGGTCAGGAGTCAAATCTGTGGGTTTCATCGGGCACCTCGACGGACAAGAGCTTCTGGACCCGTGGCCGGCGTCGCTTCTAACGCCTGCGCCAGCGCGGCACGCGCCCGGGACAGGCGCTGGCGGGCGGCGTCCGCACGCAAATCCAGAATGGTGGCTACGCGGGCGATGTCCAGCCCCTCGACGCCGCTCAGAAGCAGGATCTCGCGGTGCGCTTCGGGCAAGGCGGCAAGTGCGCGTTCGAGATCGAGGCACGCCGGATCGGAGTCGAACAGCGCTTCAGCATGCGCAACACCCAGCGGGTGGCGGGCCGGGTCTTCGCGAACCGTTTTGCGTCGCGACGATGCAAAGGTGTTGCGGGCGATGGCAAAGATCCAGGCCGCCAGATCGCTGTCGGGCCGCAACCGTCGATGGTGCTGGGCCACCCGCATCCAGGTCTCCTGATGCAAGTCCTCGGCTACCTCGCGCCGGCCAGCAAGTCGCAGCAGAAATCGAAAGGTGGGCTGGGCATAGCGAACATAAAGCTCGCGAAAGGCCGCACGGTCCCCGCACCGCAAGCGAGCCACCAGCAAGCTATCCAAAGGCGACTCCACGCAGAGGACCATAACGCTCGAGAAGGTGCCTGCGTGACAACCGAAAGAAGCCCGCCCCTCGCCGTCACACCGAGGAGCGAGCCGGCGTTTCCCCTACAAACCTCGAAAGGACGGACCATGGACGACTTCAGCTTTGGATCCTTCATGAAAGAAGGCGGGTGGGGAATGGTGCCGGTGCTGTTGCTAGGGGTGGCCACCGTCGCGGCAGCCGGTCGCTATGCGGCGCGCCCGGACGCGTCCTGGTTGCGCTTCGTCTCGGCCCTTTGGGTGACGCTGATCGTTGTGGTCATGCACGCGGTCGTCACCGACGTGGCCGCGGTCTTTCAGCACACCGCCGATCCGGCACGCACGCCGGACGCCGAGCTGCCGCGGATCCTTCTGATCGGCCTGAAGGAATCCACCCGTCCCGCCGCGCTGGGTGGGGTTTTCCTGACCCTGGCGCCATTGCTGGCCGCAGTGGGGTTGTACCGGATCTCGCCGCGGCGTGCGATCGCCGAGTGACCTCCGCCCATTGGCGCAGTCCGGCACGAATATTTCCGGACGGTCAATTCGTGCGCCAAGCGTTCAGGTCTGGGCCCCATGCGTCGATGATCGGATCTGAATGCTGACCGACCGCCTGCCACTGGCCCCGCTTGCCCCTCCCCGCCGCGACGGCCACGAGCGGCCTTCCGTGCGTCAGTTGCTGGAGGCGCAGGCCATCACCACGCACTTCCAGCCCATCTTTTCGGTTCGCCAGAAAAGCGTGGTCGGCATGGAGGCGCTGTCGCGTGGGATCGGCCCCGACGGGCGCATCATCCCCCCCTTGACCCTGTTCGCGGACGCGGTGGCAGAACGGCTGTCGGGCGAACTGGAGGATCGCTGCCGCCGGACGGCGGTGCGCAAGTTCGCCGGCATCGAGAGTCGGTCCGACGATCTGCTGCTGTTCCTGAACCTGGACCTGGCAGGAGCTTGCGACCATGAGGCGCTGCCGGCCGAGCTGAACGCAATGGTCCGCGCGGCCAACCTGCAGCCGCGCAACGTGGCGCTGGAATTCCTCGAGTCGCGCCTGGAAGACGTGGCGCGCTTCGGCGAGCTGGCGAGCCGCCTGCGCCAGGAGGGGTTCCTGGTGGTGCTGGACGACGTGGGCGCGGGACATTCGAACCTGGATCGCATTCCGCTGTTCCGCCCCGACATCATCAAGATCGATCGCGGCCTGATCAGCGGCGTTTCGCGCGATTTCTACAAGCAGGAGACGCTGAAGAGCCTGGTCAGCCTCAGCCGCCGGATCGGCGCGCTGGTGGTCGCCGAGGGCATCGAATCGGAAGCCGAAGCCATCGTGGCGCTGGAGCTGGGCGTCGATCTGTTGCAGGGATATTTCCTGGCGCGTCCACAGGCGGCGATGACCGTGGATGACAGGGCGCGGGCCAGCGCCGGCCTGGACAGCCTGGCGCACAACTTCAAGAGCCACATGGTGGCGGAGATCAACGGCCGCAAGAACCAGAGTCGCGACTTCAACCTGATTCAAGATCGCCTGCTGCGCGAGCTGACCAAGGTGCGCGCACCGGAATTCGGCGCCGTCCTGTCGGCCGCGATCGGGGCCCTCCCGCAGGTGGAATGCGTCTACGTCCTGGACGACACGGGGAACCAGGTCACCGATACGGTCAGCAACGAAGGGGGCGTGCGCAGACGCAACGCCGGCATCTTCCGCCCGGCACCGCAGGGCACCGATCATTCCCTGAAGGAATATTTCTACATCCTGGCCGATCTCGAACTGCGCAAGTACACCACCGATTCGTATGTATCGCTGGCCAGCGGGAATCTTTGCCGCACCATCAGCGGGGCCTTTCGCGACGTGACCAACGATCGCCTGTACGTCTTGTGCCTGGACATCAGCTCGCAGCCAAGTTCCGCGGGCCGGTCCACGAACCCGTCTTGACCGTCTAGCCAGGGCTTTTGCGCGAAAGCGTCGACGAAACCGGCGCGGGCGGGTAAGAGTGTCGCCGTGGGAACAGCAAGCCCCCGCATCGCGGTCGCCGATACCGGCAGTGGAAACCTGCGCAGCGTCGAGAAGGCGCTGGCGCGCGCTGGCGCGGACGTCATCGTCACGCCCGATCCCGAGGTGATCAGACACGCCGACAAGATTGTCGTCCCCGGCCAGGGACAGTTCGGTGCCTGCATGGCGGGCCTGGGTCGCGAGGGCGGCGCGCTGAGACAGGCGGTGGTGGAATCGGTGCGCGCGGGCAAGCCCTACCTGGGCATCTGCCTGGGCCTGCAGGTCTTGTTCGAAAGCAGCGAGGAGAACCCGGGCTGCGCCGGGCTGGGGCTGCTGCCCGGCAGCGTACGGCGGTTCACCCAACAGCCGGGACTGAAGATCCCCCACATGGGCTGGAACCGCACCGTCCGTGCGGCGGCTGCCGGCACGCCGGCGCTGGCGGGCGTCCCCGACGGGACCTACTTCTATTTCGTGCACAGTTACTTTCCCGTGCCCACGCGCCACCAGGACATCGCGCTCGAATCCGAACACGGGGCCAAGTTCTGCGCGGCGGTCGCGCGCGACAATATCTTCGCCGCCCAGTTTCATCCGGAAAAGAGCCAGGACGCGGGCGCGGCGCTGCTATCGGCCTTTGTCGCGGCATAAGCCGGCGGTATAAGCCCCGCCCATGTTGATCTTCCCCGCAATCGATCTGTTGGGCGGCAAGGCCGTGCGCCTGCGGCAGGGCCTGCGCGAGACGGCGACCGTGTACTCGGAGAGCCCGTGGGAGCTGGCGACCGCGTTCGCAGCGGCCGGCGCGCCCCGCATTCACATCGTGGATCTCGACGCGGCCTTCAGCGGCGGCGCGCAGCACAACCGCGACACCATCCGTCGCATCGCCGCGGCCACCACGCTGGACATCGAGGTCGGCGGCGGCGTGCGTTCGGTCGACGACTGCCAGCGGCTGTTCGATCTGGGCGCGCGCTATGCCGTCACCGGCACCGCCGCCATCAAGACGCCCGAGATCGTCGAAGCCGCCTGCGCCAAGTTCCCGCGACGCATCGTGGTCGCGGTCGATGCGCGCGAAGGTCTGGTGGCCGTCGAAGGTTGGCAAGAGGCCACCACCATCACCGCGCTGGACATCGGCGAGGCGGTCGCGCGCGCCGGAGCGGCCGCCGTGCTTTACACCGACATCGGCCGCGATGGCATGCGCACGGGCCCCAACCTGGAAGCCACCGCGCGCCTGGCCCGCCGGATCACCCCCTGCCCCGTCATCGCCTCGGGGGGCGTGGCCACGCTGGAAGATCTGGACGCCACCATGAAGACCGGCGCTTTCGCGGTGATCATCGGCAAGGCCATCTACGAGAAGGTCTTCACGGTGGAAGAAGCGATCAAGCGCGCGTTCGTTCGCACGTTGTAAGTTCATCGATGGAAACGGGACGCTGGAGACCGACGGCTGAGTGACCAGGCGTCCCAGGCGGGTCCGTCAGCGACGCCGAAAGGCGTCCCCGGCCGCCACAAAACCTGCCCCAACCTCCATTTTTGCGGTAAGGACGACGGCGGACAACGTGCTGGCCAAACGAATCATTCCCTGCCTGGACGTCGACGCGGGACGTGTGAAGAAAGGCGTGCGGTTTCAGGACCTGCGCGACGCCGGCGATCCGGTGGCCGTCGCCGCCGCCTATGACGCCCAAGGTGCGGACGAGATCTGCTTCCTGGACATCTCCGCCTCGTCGGACGGGCGCTCGACCACCCTGGACGTCGTCCGCGCCACCGCCGAACGCGTGTTCTTGCCGCTGACCGTGGGGGGCGGCGTGCGCGCGGTCGAGGACGTCCGTAATTTGCTGCTGGCGGGTGCCGACAAGGCCGGCATCAACACCGCCGCCGTCGCCGATCCAGACCTGGTGCGCCGCGCGTCGGATGCGTTCGGGTCGCAGGCCATCGTGGTGGCGGTCGACGCGCGCCGCGATCCCGCCGCGCCGCCCGATGCCCCCCGCTGGACGGTCTACACCCACGGCGGTCGCCGCCCCACCGACCTGGACGCGGTTGCGTGGTGCGTGCGCATGGCCGAGCTGGGGGCCGGCGAGATCCTGCTGACCAGCATGGACCGCGACGGCACGCGCGATGGCTTCGACCTGGCGTTGACGCGCGCGGTGGCCGACCGCGTGCCGATCCCGGTGATCGCGTCGGGAGGCGTCGGCACGCTTCAGCACCTGTACGAAGGCATCGCCAGCGGCCACGCCGAAGCGGTGCTGGCCGCTTCCATCTTTCACTTCGGCGACCACACGGTCGGCGAGGCCCACACCTACTTGCGCCAGCGCGGCATCGCCGTGCGAGAGCCTTTCCACGCATGATCTCCAACCCCGACAGCTTCCTGGCCGCCACCACCTTCGACGCCGCGGGCCTGGTTCCGGTCATCGCGCAGGACGCCCGAACCGGCGGCGTCCGCATGTTCGCCTGGGCCAACCGCGAGGCGCTGAGCCTGACGCTGACCACGGGTCAGGGACACTTCTATAGCCGCTCGCGCAAGGCGCTGTGGCGCAAGGGCGAAAGTTCCGGCAACGGGTTGACCGTCCGCGAGGTGCGCCTCGACTGCGACGGTGATGTGGTGCTGTACCTGGTCGATGCCGACGGTCCGTCGTGCCACACCGGAAAGACCAGCTGCTTCTTCCGCAAGGCCGGCGGCGAAACGCTGGTGGAGGACGACGGACCGCCCGACGCGCCCGCGGTGGTGATCGCGCGCGTGGCCGACATCATCGCGCGCCGTCGCAAGGACCGCCCCGAGAAGTCCTACGTGGTGTCGCTGCTGGACGCCGGCTGGCCCAAGATCCTGGGCAAGATCACCGAGGAATCCGGCGAGCTGACGGAATCCCTGCCCGAGGCCGATCGCGCGCACACCGCGCACGAGGCGGCGGATCTGATCTTTCACATGCTGGTGGGACTGGAAGCCGCCGGGGTGCCGGTCGACGACGTGTTCGCGCAGCTGCGGAAGCGCTTCGGCGTGTCGGGCATCGACGAAAAGGCGAGTCGGACGCGGTGACGGCAGCCGAGCTGCTCGGGCCCGGCGGGCGGCTGTCGAGCACGCTCGGCGGTTACGAGCATCGCCCGGAGCAGGCGGCTATGGCGACGCGCATCGCGCGCGCGCTGGACGAGGACGAACGGCTGCTGGTGGAGGCCGGCACGGGAACCGGCAAGACGCTGGCCTATCTGGTGCCGGCGATTCTGTCGGGGAAGAAGGTGGTGGTCAGCACCGCCACCAAGACGCTGCAGGACCAGATCGCGCGCGTCGATCTGCCGCGCCTGACCCGCGTGATGCCGCAGCCGTTCACCTGGGCGGTCATGAAGGGCCTGGGCAATTACGTCTGTCGGCGCCGCCTGGAAGCCTTCGACCGGCAGATGTCGCTGGTCAGCGATCCCGCGTTCGACCGCCTGCGCGCGTGGATCGACCAGACTGCGACGGGCGATCGCGCCGATCTGGCCGACCTGCCCGACGACAGCCCCCACTGGCGCGAGGTGCAAAGCGCGCCCGAGACGCGGGTGGGCGCGCGCTGCCCGTTCAACGACGTCTGCTTCGTGACGGCCATGCGCCGCAACGCCGCTGTCGCCAACGTGGTCGTCACCAACCACCACCTGTTCTTCGCCGATCTCGCGCTGCGCAGCGTGTGGCCCGAGGCGCAGGTGCTGCCGCCCTACGACGCCGTCATCTTCGACGAGGCCCACCAGATCGAGGACATCGCCGGGGACTTCTTTGGCGTGCACGTGTCCACGCCGCGCTTGCTGGCGCTGGCGCGCGATCTGGGCCGCGCCATCATCGCGCACCCGCTGCGCGCCGACGCGCTGGCCTCGCGGTTGAAGGGCACCACCAACGCGTTGGCCACGGCCCTTCGCGATCGTCTGCCGCGCGCCCGCGCCAACGAGGACGTCCGCTTTCCGTTGCTGCCCGACATGTGGACCGGCGCGGTACAGCTCCGCTACCACGAACTGGACGCCGTGCTGGAGGAGATCGCTTTGTGGCTGGGCCCGGACGCGTCGACGATTCGCAGCGAGCCGCGCGCCGCGCCCGAGTTGCTGGCGCTGGGGCGACGCGCCGAGGCCCTGCGCGCCGATCTGTCGTCGCTGACCGGCGTGGCGACGGGAGCCAAGGCGCGCGCTGACGTCCGCTGGATCGCGGCCGGCCCGCGCGGCGTCGGCCTGCACGCGGCGCCCATCGATGTGGGGCCGCGCCTGGCCGAGGCGTTCGCCACCCACCCGGGCCCCGCCATCTTCACCTCCGCCACGTTGACAGTTGCTGGAAGTTTCGACTATGTCCGGCAGCGCATGGGCCTGGGCGATACGGCCGCGGACGCGGTCTTCCCGTCGCCGTTTCGCTACGACCGTCAGGCCTTGCTGTACGTGGCGGTCGATCTACCCGAGCCCACCGACGACACTTTCTCCGACGCCGCCGCCCTGCGCGCGGCTGAACTGTGCCGCATCACCGATGGCCGCGCGTTGTTGCTGTTCACCAGCTACCGCAATCTGCGCCACGCGGCCGACTACCTGCGCCGGGTGTTGCCGCGCGGGGTGCTGGTGCAGGGGGAACGCCCGCGCAACGCTCTGCTGGACACCCTGCGCAGCCAGATCGGCAGCGTCCTGCTGGCCACGCAAAGTTTCTGGGAGGGCGTCGACGTCCCGGGCGAGGCGTTGTCGCTGGTGGTGATCGATCGCCTGCCTTTCGCGGTGCCCGACGATCCGCTGACGGCGGCCCGCATCCAGCGCCTGCGCGACGACGGGGCGGATCCGTTCGGCGCGTACCAGGTGCCGCGGGCGGCGCTGGCGCTGAAACAGGGCTTCGGCCGGTTGATCCGCTCGCACGCCGATGCCGGCATCGTGGCGTTGCTGGATGGCCGCATCATGCGGCGAAGCTACGGGGCGACCTTGCTGAACAGCCTCCCGCGCGACTGTCCGCGCACCGAATCGCTGGCGGACGTGGAGTCTTTCTGGGCCGGCGTGCGGGCGGCGCGCAACTGATGTCCACATCCGATCTGCTGACGTCCATCCTCCTGTTTCTGGGCGCCTACGTGCTGGGATCGTTTCCCACCGGCCTGCTGGTGGCGCGCGCCCGGGGCATCGACATTCGCGCCGTCGGCAGCGGGAACATCGGCGCCACCAACGTGGCCCGCGCGATGGGCAAGGGGTGGGCGGTGCTGGTCTTGGTGTGTGACGCGCTGAAGGGGTTCGTGCCGGTGTGGGTCGCACGGCACCTGACCTTGCCCCACGCGGCGACAGTGGTGGCGCTGGTGGGTCTGGCCACCATCGTGGGCCACATGTTCACCATCTTCCTGCGCGGCCACGGCGGCAAGGGTGTCGCCACGTCGCTGGGTGTTTCGATGGGCTTGTCGCCGCTGCTGGGGCTGGCGTGCCTGGCCGTCTACGCGCTGACCTATGCAAGCACGCGGCTGTCGTCGCTGGGATCGCTGCTGGGCATCTGGGCGTTCCCCGTGGCGGCCACGATTCGCGGCGGCGTGGCCAAGGAATACGTCGCGTTGTCGATCGTCGTCGCCGGGCTGGTGACGTTTCGCCACCGCCAGAACATCCGACGTTTGCTGCGCGGCGAAGAGAAGCGCGCGTAGCGTCCCCGAACCAAAGCGAGCGGGCCCCTGCTAATCGTTCAGTTTGCGGAACAGGGACGTGAACATGCCCCGTCTCACCTTGAGAGTGGGGGTCTGACTGGCCGGGTGGGTCTCGAAGATCCACAGCTTGATGTCGCCCAGCGCGGGGCTGGTCAGCAGAATGGCATCCTCGAAGCCCACCCCCCCTGATTGGGAGAGCTCGGCCAGCGAGGTGGGTCTGGGTAATCCCAGCGGCTGATCGATCTCCAGCGCTGTCTGAATCTGGCCGGCCACCATGTTCAACAGCTCGGCGATGGCGTCGTCGATCATGGCGCGGGTCAGTTGGTCGCGCGGGCAGTGGCGGAGGGCAGCCCCGAGCGCCTGACCACCAGCGCCGTCACAAGACAACACGACGCTGATGTCGCGGGCCCCGGAGATGGGGAGCATGACCATTCGCCCGAGAATCGAGTTTCCGCGGACAACGCCGTCTGCGGGGGCGAAGGTCGCTCCGCAGATGGTCTCGGTGACATTCGAGACCAGGCCAGCAAGCGTCGCCGCATCGGGTAGGGCTGACATATCAGGTTTCACTCTCCACGACGGTAGGTCGGCAGAAGCTCATTCTCTCTTGAGCGCCACGCCCGGAGCCGGAGGACGGGTCGATCAGGCACCGCTCTCAGAAGGACAGTGCGAGGCCGAAGCGCATGAAACCACCGCGCACCGAAAGGTTCCCCAGGTTGACCGCCTGGTCGGAACGGCCACCCGCGGTGGCGCTCCCGCCGCCCAACGCCATCGCGTAGCTGGGCGCGTAGCCATAGCCGCCTTCGGCGGTCAGCCAGTAGCGAAACTCCAGCGCGGTCGGACCCTGCGTGTGTGAGCCCACACAAAACGCCGCGCCCGCCGCTACGTCCATCGCGGGCAGCCACTTGGTTTGCGACAGCGGCTCGACAGCCGGGCCCTGGGTGCCAGTCGCGGGCGGAGCGGCGCCGTCGTGCAAGCTCGCCTCGAGACGCACCAGGCCCGGCGCGAGATGCACGAACGCGGCCCAACGCTTGCTCAGCGGAACCGAGCCCTTCAGCGTCAGCGCCAGCCCGTCGACCTCGAGCGACGACGCCGAGCCGCGCGCCTGCGCGCGGGCCTCGCCGTGGCTCCATTCGAAGCCTGCCGCCGCACGGAACGTGCGTGTCCGGGCGAACCCATACGAAGCCGCCAGAGTCCTTTCGACGAACCCGTCGTCGCCGGAAAAGACGTCGAATCCGGGGCTGGCGAATCGGCTGGCGCGAACGGCAAGCGTGGCCTCCAGCCCCACGACCTTGTGGGTCTGTGTCGCCGAGAGATCGGCCGAGGGGGTGGATTCGAACCCGGCCGCGCGCGCCACGCCGGTGGCCGTGGGCCCTGTCAGCGCGATGGCGACGGCCGCAAGAGCGAAGGGGTTACGGCGCATGGGTGTCCTCCAGCAAGAGTCCGGTGAGGTTGGTGTGGTCGCCCGCATGCTCGACGGCGGACGCATCGTAGATGGAGACGCCCCACGTTCCCGTCTGGTGGAGGGCCACCAGCGACCGCGCCACCAGGCCTTTGGGCGCATCGGCGGCCGCGATCTCGAACAGGCTGGTGATCGGCCGTTCCGTGCGCATTGCCGCGGGATGCAGGCTCTGCAAGTCTACGGACGCGAACTCCGTGTCTCCCGGGACGAAGGCCCAGGCGCGATCGCCTGCCTGCGCGGGAAGGATGCCGACGTTGGTTGCCGTGGTGACGAACGGCGCCGAGGTGCGCGCCTTCAGATCCAGCAGGAAGAAGTTTGCGGCGTTGGTCCCCAGAATCTTCAGCTCCGGGTGGATGCCGTTCACGTCTTGCACCGACGTGACCGCCGAGGTGGATCCAACCACCTCCACGCTGCGGTAGGGCTGGCCGGCGACCCGGCCCAGTTCCCAGAATGACACCCCTCCCCCCGCGGCGTTCCAAAGCAGCGCGACGTCGACGGCCGATGCCGCCGGACCGGCGCCCGCGGTGGATTCGGCGGTGACCAGCGACAGCCGCCGGTAGGCGGCGGGCAGCGCCACCTTCACGGCCAGCCCGGTGGTGGGATCGATGACCAGCGCCTTGTTGGCCGTCGGCACCAGGACGGCCAGCGCCAACGCTCCGGCGTCGGTGCGGACCCAGGCCGCGTCGCTCGGAACGCCGCCGACATCGGTGAGGTTCAACGTCGGCGAGAAGTCGCGCACCGCCGACGGCCCCAGCGTGGCAACGACGACGCTGGTGTCATCGACACGGATGGCGATGCGGGCGTCGTTCGGACCTACATCCCCGTCGCTGACCGCCACGCTGGCGGGATGCACCTGCCGGGTGTCCTGTCCCGACGACAGCTGAATCGTGATCTCCGGATCGGCCGGATGGAGAAGATCGATGAGCGCGACGTCTTGCTCGGTCTCGATCACCAGCAGCCGCCGCGGCCCCCCCGGCAGTTGCAGCTCGTCGGTGAACGTGAACCGCTGAGGCTTGCCGCCGAAGCTCCGCAGCGTGTGCGCGATAGGGTTCGCGCTCGGGCCCGCGGAGGCCGGCTGGGTCAGGTCGACCAGGAGCAGCTCGTTGGGGTTGCGCACGAGGCTCTGCGATGTGTTGTCGGCGAAGAGGACCGCCCACTGGCCATGGGGATCGAGCGCGAGCCCTCCCAGCGCCTCCGACAGCGGGTAGGAAGCGCGCGTGGCTGGATCGCGGGTCACGATCTCCAGCGCGGGCCCCTGCGCGGTTCGGCCGGCGGGCGCCACGGTGCCGTCGTCCCCCGCGGAGACGACGAACAGCCTCGACCGATCGGGCGCGACCGCGACCGCGCGCACGCCCCGCTGGATGGAGACCGACGACAGAGTCGCCGCCCGATTTTCGTCGGTCGTCAGCAAGACGACGCGCTCGGCAGCGGGATCCGAGATGGCCACCGCGTCGTTCAGCGCGAAGGCCTGCGCCGCGCCCACGGGAGCGCCCCAGATCGGCGCGCGTTCGCCGCAACCGAGCAACGCCAGACCGGCGAGCAGCGCGAGACCCGCGACGATGGCCATGGGGGCCAGCGCCTCGCGGGAGGTCTTCATCGTCAGGTTCGTCTTCATGGGGAAACTCCATCGACCACCCGGGCGCCAAGGTCGAAGCCGGTGATCGTCTTTGGCGGCCCGCCTTCGAACGGGATGAAGGTGATGCGACCTTCGCTGTGGCTCTGGGCAACGTACCCGCGGTTGGCCGCCTGCGCGACCCCCGTGGCGATGGGCGGGCTGCCGAGGACGATGGGCATGACGTCGAGGGCGGGGATACCGACGACGTAGGCGCCAAAGACGGCGCCCTTGTCATTGCGTACCGTGACCAGGGCTCGATCCGAGCCAGGCGCCAGCGCGACCGCGTTGGGGGGCGCGGTCGTCTCCTGGATCCGTCCGCTGCGGCTGCCGTCGAGGGGGATCACGCTGAAGGCGTTGGAGGGCCAGCTGACGGTGACCGTGGTCGCGCCGCCCGCGCCGCCCGCGCCGGGAGTGGCAGCGGCGGCTCGATGCAAGACGACCGCATACTTTCCGTCCGGCGTCGGAACGACGGCCAGGACAGGCGCGTGCACGCGCACAATCCGGTAGCTGCCGGTGACGAGATCGACGACGGTGAGCCGTTCGGCCTCGGTGGCATTCGAGAACAGCACGGCCTGCGCTGCGTCCGCGGTCAGCACCGCCGAGCCGATCACCTCGCCCTCGATGATCTCGCGCAGGATCGTGTCCGGGTTCGCAACCGCGCTGGCAAGCGGCAGGATCGCGATCTCGGACCTGTCGCGGACGACGGCGATGGCGCGCGTCCCGTCCGGCGTCACGTCGACGTCGGTCACGGGGCCGGACAGCGTGACGGTCCCGATGACCCCGGTCTGGAGATCGACGATGCCCACCGCGGGGCTGCCTTCGCGGCGCACCACCGCGCGCCCGGCCAGGGTCACCGAAACGTCGCGGGTGTCCGCCGCGTCCGTCGGATCGTCCGTCAGCGCGATGTCACGCACGATGTGCACCGAGCCACCCGCGGCCGGCAGCCCGAGCACGCTGATCCCATCGCCGGTCACGACATAGGCTTCGGTGCCGTCGGCCGCAAACGCGATGGAAACGGGACGGTAGCCGACCGCCAGGGTCGTCGCCGTCGGCGGCCGGGCGGAAAGATCGATCGCCGTGAGATCCTGAAACCCCTCGAGGCTCTTCTGGCGGGCGGGGTCGGCCAGCGCGATGCGGGTGTTGGTCCAGGCCAGCGCGAAGTGGCCGTCGGGCGAGATCGCCCAGGCATTGGCCAGCGGCGCCACGCCCACCACCATCGTGCGCGTCAGCTGTCCCGCCGCCGTCGCCTGCATCACCGTGGCGTCATGCGAGAGCACGTTCAACACGATGACCTCGTCGGCGACCCCTGGAATCACCGCCAGCACCGTGGGTGCGTTCCCCGCCTCGGCGGTCTTCACCGCCAGCGTCGCCGCGTCGATATAGGCGACCCGGCCGCTGGTCGGATTGGCGACCCAGACAAAGCGGCCCGTCGCGACGGGAACCTCGAACGACGACTCGACCTCCTGTTCGGGCGGCCGATTGTCCTGCCCCGTCGCCCCACCCGCCGCGAAGCGGCCGGCCGCCCCGCCGTTGGCCACTCCCCCCTTCGAGCCACCAAAGCCACCTCGGGGCCCCGCGCTGGTCGCGTCCCCGCTGCCACCACCGCAGGCGCCAGCAAAGCTCCCCGCGATGGCCATCATCAGGGACACCGAGCTGAGCACGATTCGTCGCTTGCCAGTCATCGGCCGGTCGGTCCAGCAACGAACGTGCCGATGCCCGAGCGTCGAGATCCGCCGTGCTTTGCGTGAGGAACTTGCCGTGCGTGCTCCCGATCCCTGACAGAGATGTCTCGATTGTCGCACCGGCAGGCGGAGTCTCTATGGATAAAAGACGGCTGCCACGCCGACACCCCCCTGTAGCCACGGTAAGGCGGCATCACGGTCCGGCGGGTATCCGCGAGCGTCGAGACGGGCGGCCGCTTTCGGGAACACGTTGGGGGTGACGTGAAACACGACCCGCACCGCTCGACTTACGTCGAGCGACAAACGTAAGCCGAGCCCGGCACCATGGCCCAGCACGGTGTTGTAGCGGTACCCGCCGAGCAAATCGATATCTACCTTCACGCCTTCATAGATCGGACCGATCAGCACGTCGGCGTTCAGCTGGGCGCTGCTGTAGTAATTGGCTTTGAATTTTCGCTGTTGGCCCTCGTTGCCGAACACCAGGAGCGGCACGTAGCCCCCTGAGACGACCAAGCCCACTGGCTTGGCCTCGAAGGTCATGAGACCGCCCATGCCCGAGTGAAGACCGAGGGTTGGCCCCAGGCCGAAATGGCGCTGGCCACCGAAGGGCCGAACTGCCTGGTCCACCGCGCTGTCCGCCGAGCTTTCAGCTGCGCGCGCCACGGCCGGCCAGGTGACGACCAGCGCAATGCCGAGCACGCCCGCAAGCCACAATCGACTCGGTTGACGGAGCGGAGTCCTCATCCGGCGAGCATCGCACTCCTTCGCTGGCTGACCAATTCTCCGGCGCTAGCGCGTACCCACGCCCAGGAGCGCGGTCAGCTTCATTTCGCGCGGGTCGGGCCCCAGCGTGTCTGTCAGGCGCTTGACGATGCGATCCGAAAATGCGGCGAAGCCTTCATCGCCCATGCGTCGGCGCATCAACACGGCGGGCGCGCCACCGCGCGAGAACGTCCGCCAGAGCTCGACCGGTGTCGCGCTTCCCGGAATCACCACTTGCTCGTGAACCTCCACGCTGCTGAACCCCGCGGCCCCCAGCTCGGCGCGCATGTCTGCTTCGGTGCCCAGCGCCGCGATGGACTTGCCGATCCCCGCGTTGGGCAGCTCGGCGTTCATGGCGCCAAAGAGGGCCGCGAACATCGGCACGCGTTCGGACGGTGGCCAGCTGGCGATGACGGCGCGCCCGCCCGGCCGCAACACCCGCACCAGCTCACGCAACCCCTTCAGGCGATCCGGAAAGAAGATCAGCCCGAACATCGAATAGGCTGCGTCGAAACTTCCGTCGGGAAAGGGCAGCGCCTGACCGTCGGCCACACGTGTGATGACATTTCCGATCCCGGCCTGCGCCGCCCGTGCATGCAACTGGGCCAACATCGCCGGTGCGAAGTCGATCGCGTGCACCTGTCGTGCGGTGCGCGCGGCCTGCAGCGCCAGTGATCCCGGACCGGCCGCCACATCCAACACATCGCCGGTCGCGGGGACCAGGCGCAAGGCCTCCCGGGCGAACGCTTCAAACGAGCTCAGGTTCTCGGCCACGTATCCCTCGGCAACCAGATCCCACGGTTCGGCCGTGGCCAGCGGAGACGGCGTCGCGGGGGGCGCGGGCGCAAGCGGAGTCGTCGTCATGCGCGCAGTCTAAACCGGCCGGGCCTGTGTCGCGCGACGTTCCTGGCTCCCCTTTTGGAAGGGCCCGTCACCTGAACAGCGCGCGCCCGACCAGGATCCCCACCCCGCCGAGCACGCAGACGAAGCTGCAGTGCCAGGCGAGAACATGGAGCAGGCCATCGTTGTGGCAAACGAAACGCGTGCCCACCTGCGCCAGGGCCGACATCCCCACCGCCGCCAGCATTCCCACGGTGCCGCGATCGAGCGGCGCCGCCCTCCGCAACATGAGATACAGGAGCAGGCCCGGGGGAACGCTGAAGGCCACCAGGTTGCGCATACACCGTGCGCCCGCGCCCACGTGCCCGCTGTCGGCCGAGAGAGCGCCCACGACGAGCAGGAGCAGCCACGACATGAGCACCGCGAGCGGGGTCACCGACCGCCAGCGGCTGGCGGGGCCGGGAACGCTGGCGACGAAGGCGACCATGGTCGCGGTGAGGCCCAACGCCAACGGCAACCCGACCTGCCACATGAACTCGGGCGCGCGGGCAGCGGCTGCTAGGTCGCCACGAACGCCGAGCGTGGCGACGGCGGCGGCGATCCAGACTGCGGCGAAGGCCACCCAACCGCCGAATCGGACCAGCGGATGCCCGACGGGGACGACCGGCCTGACCTGCGCCGCCAGCTCTCGAACCAGGACGTCAGTGGTCATTTCCGGTTCACTCCCATCATCTTGCGCATCGCCTGATAGCCACGGAACGCGGTGACCTTGACGGCGCTCTCGCTCATGCCGATGTGGTCCGCCACCTCACGGACCGACAGGTCGCGCAGCTTCAACAACTCGATCACCTGCCGCTGCCTCCCCGGCAAGCGACCCAGCGCGGCCAGCGCCACCGCCTCCGGCTGCGGCTGCGGGTGCGGCTGCGGCGAAGGCTGATGGTCAGCCGGTGTGGCCGCCTCGGCCCCGCGCGCTTCCAGGCGCGCGATGCGCAGACGCTGGCGATGGAAGTCCGCAAGCCGATGCTCGCAGATGACGTAGAGCCATGGTCCCACCGGACGTCCCGGCAGATAGGAATGCCGCGCACGATGAACCGCCAGCAACGTGTCCTGCAGGACGTCCTCCGCCAGATCCGGCTCGCGCATCCGCCGCACCAGGAACGGCCGCAACACCTCGCAGGCTCCGAAGAGGAACTTTTCGTAAGCCGACCCGTCGCCCTGCTGCGCGAGCGCCAGCAGCCGGGCCAGCTCATGGTCGTGATTGCGGTCCACAGGTTTCCTCGAAGATTGAATGCGTCGTGGGCGCACCGATGGTTACAGGAATCTTCCCTGTAACCGGCGGTCGCCGCCGACCGCAGTAGTCGAGCATGAAAATCGATCTGTGTCTCGGGGCCTCCACGCGTCTGGCACGGCCTAGCACCATCGCGATCTTGACACGTGCGATCGTCGCCTCGATTGCGTTGATGGCGTCCCTGGGAAGCGCCAGCGCCGAAATGGTGGCGCCAGCCAGGCCGCGTTTCAAGGCGGTCGCCTTCGATTACTTCGTCCTGTTCGATCCGAGCTCGGTCGTCCCCGAGGTCGAGAAGATCTTTCCTGGCAAGGGGGCCGATTTCACCAAGGCCTGGCGCAGCAAGCAGTTCGAATACGGATTCTTGCGCTCGATCACGAAGCGCCACCGCGACTTCTTCGCCGTCACCGGCGAAGCGCTGGACTACACCGCCGAGACGATGCACCTGACCCTCTTGCCGGAAGCCCGCCAGCGACTGCTCGACGCCTACCTGAACCTGAAGCCGTGGCCCGACACCGTCGCGGCCCTGAAGCGGCTGCGCGCCGCTGGCGTTCGCATCATCACCATCGCCAACTTCAGCAAGGCGATGTTGCAAGCCAATGCCGACCATGCCGGAATCGCAGACCTGTTCGACGAACTGCTGAGCACGGAGGTCAACCGGACCTACAAACCCGACCCGGCGGCCTACGCGCTCGGCATGCAGCATCTTCGGCTCCCCAAGTCGCAGACTGTGTTCGCCGCATTTGGCGGCTGGGACGCCTACGGCGCCAAGGCCTTCGGATACACCACCTACTGGGTGAATCGCTTCGGGTTACCCGCGGAGCGGCTGGGCCTCGACCCCGACCGAACCGGCCGCGACGTGGAAGGCTTCGTCGACTTTGTGCTCGGCGGTCCAGTCCGGTAGGCGACGACCGGCGCGGCGAGGACGTCAGCGCCTGGTCCGGCGTGGGTGGCGCCCGGTGGCTTCGCCAAAGCGCAGATCGCCGCCAAAGCCGTCCTGGCTCTTCGAGAGTCGCTGCTCAGCGCACCAGCACCGCGATCTTTCCGATGGTCCTTCCTGTCTCGATCTGACGGTGACCTTCGGCGACCTGCGCCAGCGGCAGCCGCAGACTGACGTGGGGCCGCAACAGACCTCGGTCGACCAGCCTGGCCAGCCCGGCGAGGATGGCCCCCTGGGCGGGCGGATCGGCTTCGTACGCGAGCCGCGCCCCCATGAATTCGTGATGGATGGTGATGCTGCGATAGAGAAGCACCGGCCCGCGGTCGCCGGCGTTGTCGCCAAGGATGGTGACCAACTGGCCGAGCGGCGCGACACAATCGATGCTGCGACGGAAGACATCGCCGCCCACGGTGTCGAGAACCACGGGAACGCCGCGGCCCTGGGAAAGCTCGTGCACCCGCGCGACGAAGTCGGTCTGCGTGTAGTCGATCACCTCGTCAGCGCCAAGGACGTCGCGACAGAAAGCCAATGACTCAGGCCGACCCGCGGTGGTGACCACCCGGCAGCCGGCAAGACGCGCGAGCTGAACGGCGATGTGGCCGACGCCGCCGGCGCCCGCGTGGATCAGGATGGTCTGCCCCGGCATCACGCGAGCGCGCTCGTGCAAGGCCTCCCAGGCGGTGATCCCCACCAGCGGCAACGCGGCCGCGGTCGCGTGATCCACCGAGGCAGGCTTCGTGGCCGTCGTCCGGTAATCCAGCAGCGCATACTCGGCGTTGGCTCCCTGACGAAAGAGGTGCGGACAACCAAACACCTCGTCGCCGGGCTTGAAGCTCGTCGCGCGGCGCCCACAGCCGACGACCACGCCCGAGACATCGAAGCCAAGCGTCAGAGGAAATTGCCGCTTGGACCCACCGCCCCGGCGAATCCTGGCGTCGACGGGATTGACGGACGTGGCGTGTACCGCGACCAAGAGCTCCGTTTCCCCCGGTTCGGGTGAGGGAGCTTCGACGGGTTGAAGCTCTTCGGGACCTCCATGCTGATGAATGACCATGGCGCGCATGAAAGGCCACTATAGGGCGTGGATCTCAGGCGACAAGCCGCCGGCTCAAGCGCCGGGCCAGAAGGCTCGCGCCACCAGCGCAAGGTGATAGGTGGGCGGGAATAGCGACAGGGCCAGGCCGACCCACAGCAAGGGCTCCCGCGCGAGCGAGCGGGCCGTGCGCTGGGCTTCCAGGACGGCGTCCCACGCCCGGTAGACCATGATCAGCTCGAGCACGCCGCCGATCACTGGAATGTACGCGACCGCGTTGCGCGCCCCGGCGCGGTCCAGGATCTCTCGCACGGCGAAGAGGATCATGATCACGACGCCAATGTTGAGCACCCGGCGCGCACCGGCCAGCGGTTGTTCGGGCTTCGGAAGATCCAGTCCGTTCAGCCGCCAGTGCCGCCGCAGAAGCCCATAGGCTCCCAGCGCCAGCGCGATGGCGACGGCCGCGCCCAGGGTGGGAGCTGTCTCGAACCGCGCGTGCGTCAGGACGCGCCCGTCAGCCAGCCGCTGGTTGCCGAACGCGATGAACGGCAGCGTGTCGTCGGCGGATTGCGTGCGCGGGGTCAACGACACCAGCGCGGCGTAAAGCGCGATGGCGGTCGCTACGGCGCCCAGCAACGCGACGGCTCCGCGCCAGGTCCGCTCCTCGGGGGGAAGCTCCTCGGATCGACGAACGGGGGCCCGCAACCGCGCGGCCACCGCGTCCAGTTCCAGGCCCATGGCCTGGGCGCTGGCGATCCGTTGCGCCGGATCGAGCGCCATCGCCCGGGCCAGCACCGACCCCAGCACCGCCGCGTCCGCGGGCAGCGACGTGGCGGTGCCGGGCCGCGGGACGCCATCCGGGTGTTGCCCGGTGACCAGGTAGCTCAGCAGCGCGCCCAGCGCATAGACGTCCATGCGCGCGTCCGCCGAGGCTCCGGCCCGCGCCTCGGGGGCCAGATACCCAGGTGTGCCGAGCACCATCGACGGGCGCGTGAGGGGACCCTCGCCGGTGGCGGGCTCCAGCAGACGCGCGATGCCGAAGTCGGACAGCTTCGCGCGCCCGTCCTCTCCCAGCAGGACGTTGGCCGGCTTGATGTCGCGGTGGACGATGCCGCGGGCGTGAGCATAGGCGAGCGCGTCGCACAGCTGGCGCACCAGGGCCACCGCCTCGGCGACGGGAAGGGGGGCGCGGTCGGCCAGCGAACCGCTCCCGACCAGTTGCATGACCAGGTAGCCATCACCGGCGGGCGTCGTACCGAAGTCGTAGATGGCCACGATCCCGGGGTGCTCCAGCCGCGCCAGGGTGCGGCCTTCGCGAACGAACCGCGCGCGGAAGTCGGGATCTGCCGCGCTCTCCGGACGCAGGACTTTGATCGCGACGGCGCGATCGAGCCGCTGGTCGCGCGCGCGAAAGACCCGTCCCATCCCGCCGGCCCCCAGCTCGGCCTCGATCTTCAGCGTGTCGATGCCCAGGTCGGGCCAGTCGCTTGCCGGATCGATCGGGCCGTCATCAGCGCCGCTGAGGACGCAGCCCGGACAGATCGCCAGTCGCCCCGAGGCGTCGACGAAGCCGCAGCGCGGGCAATTGTTCACGCGGCCAGCGCCCTCAGCAGCTCGCCCAATTCGGCCTCGGCCTCCTCCGCCGTCTGCACGGTGTCGGCCACCTGTGCCAGCAACAGCGCGCGAAAGCGACCGCGGGCGCGGTGAACAAACGACTTCAGCTGCGGCACCGACATGCCGTGTTCGACGGCCAGCGTCTCGTACGACGGCGCTTCGCCCAGCCGGAACAGCTGGCGCACCACCGCCACCGGCCCGCGCCGCGCGCCCGACGCCAGCTCCTTCTCCAGCTCGGCGAACGCGCCGTCGAACAGCCCCAGCGCCCACTCCCGATCGAACGCCGCCGCCGGATCGTCGGGCGCCGAAGGCACCACCGCCTCCACGTCCTCGAAGGCCAGCGCGGGAAGGCCCCCACCGCGTTTTTGCGCACTCTCCTGCTCGTGAAGGTTGGCCAGGTAGTGACCAAGCGCGGTCTTCAGATAGGCGCGCAACCGCCCGCGCCCCGGATCCAGCCGCGCCAGGAAGTCCCGTTCCAGCAGGTGCACCAAGAATCCCTGCACCACGTCCTGGGCCCGCTCGCGCGGGAGGCCCTGCTTGCGCAGGTGAACGTAAAGCGGTTGCCAGCGCGTGGCGCACAGATCGCCCAGCACCTGTCGTCGCAGCTCGGGGCGATCGCGCGCGGCCACGATGCGGGTCCAGCGCGTCTCCGGAAATCGCGGCGCCCCCGCGTGTGTGTCAGGTCGCTCCGCCACCGCGCCATTATAGACACCTCGCCTGCGATCTCAGCGCAGGGTCGATCCGGCGCGGCTCAGACCCTGGCCAGGAACGCGGCATGGGCCCGACGCCCGCGCAGGTAGCGTCGGATGGTGGCGGTGCACAGGGCGCCGATGATGGTCTCGGGGACCACCAGCGGCAGGCTGAACGAGACCAGCGCCGCCCCCCACAGCGTGTCAGGCAATCCATAGCGAACCCCACAACAGACGATGAAAAGCAGCATCGCGGCCAGCACGGCTAGCAGAGAGCCCCGCACGGGATGGTCGGCGCTGCACAGCCCGACGACCGCGCCAACGAAGAGCGGCAGGAAGAAGAGCGTTGCCCAGGGAGCCTTGGCCAGGACCAAGCCGGCACAGCCCACGATCGCCGCGGTCAGGAACCCCACACTCAAAGCCAGCGCCCCCCGCGACGGCGCCCTCAGGATGACGTCTGTCTGATGGGGATCCAACGATCCTCTCGCCCCTGCTATCGCTATCGCGTGCCCCAAGGATCCCGACTGATCTTCGATTGATGGGATGAACATCGTTTTTCCTCCTGGCTTCCTCTACAGAAGGAGGTCGTACCCGGTTGCGCCGGCCAGCAAAAAAAGAATTCGCGCGCTTCGACGCAACCGCCGCGAAGCCTTTTCTGTATGGGGATTCAAGAAAGGAAGGACCCCATGACCCCAATCATCGAAACCAATCATCTGCTCTCGGTCTATCTCGTTTACGCAGGCGCCAGCCTCACGCTCACCATCTGGCTGGCGCGCACCTTGTTCAAGAACGGCGAGGTCTTTTTGGAGGAAGTCTTCGCCGACAATCCGCGCCTGGCGTCCGCGGTCAACCATCTCCTGGTGGTGGGCTTCTACTTGCTCAATCTCGGCTACGCGTTCGTGAGCCTGAAGTCCGACAACCAGGTGGTCACCGCCGCCCAGGGCATCGAGACGCTGGGCATGAAGATCGGGTCGCTGCTGCTGGTCCTGGGCGGCTTGCACATGGGCAACCTGTACCTCTTCCACCGGATCCGCCGGCGCAGCCAGATCCGCCTGGCGCCGCCGCCGGTCCGCCCCCAACACCAGCACAACGGCGCGCCCTACGCTGAAGCCCGCGTCTAGCCCCACCTGACGGAGGACCCACCATGGACACGACCGCATGGCTGGAACACGTCGAGGCCCGCGTCGACGAGCGCGTGGCCGAAGCCGCCCCACGCATCCCGCACACCCTCACGGTCCTGTTCGACCCGACCTGCGCGCTGTGCCAGCGCAGCCGCACGTGGATGCTGGGCCAGGCGAGCTACGTACGGTTGGTCTTCGTCCCCTGTTCAGGTGAAGAGGCCCGCGCCCGCTACGGCGAGATTCCCTGGCTGGGCGATGAGCTGATTGTCGTCGCCGACACCGGCGACGTCTGGGTCGGCCCCGCCGCGTTCCTCACCTGCCTGTGGGCCCTGGTCGAATGGCGCGAGTGGTCCTACCGCCTGTCGGGACCGGCCTTCGCGCCGCTGGCGGAGCGCTTCTTTCGAACGCTGTCGAGCCGGCGGAAAGGAATCGCGAAGTGGCTGGACCACGCGTGCGCGGACGGCGCGTGTCGCGTGGGTGGGTGAGCGCGGCGTGACGTCGGTCTGCCGCCGTCCGTCACTGTTCCTGAAGGCGCGCGAGTAGCCGCTTCTTGACGTCAGTGCGCGCGCGGTGGAGGCGCGACTTCACCGCCTCGACGGTCAATCCCATCGCGGTCGCCACTTCGGCCGCAGGTTGCCCCTTCACATCGCGGCGGATCAGCACCTCGCGCTGGCCAGGCTCGAGTGCGGCCATGACGACGGCGAGATGCTCGCGGAGCTGGTCGTCGACGAACATGTCCTCGGCCGTCGGTCCCGACGCTGCCGGCTCGGCGACGTCGTCGAGATTCAACATCCGCCTCGCCGAGCGGCGCGCCAGCCGCAGGCAATGCCGCCGCACAACCGTGAACAGCCAGCCCGTCAGAGCGGCCACCTCGCGCAGGGCACCCACGTGACGTGACAACGCCAGCAAGGTCTCCTGCGTGGCGTCCTCGGCATCCTGCGGGCTGACGCAGACCCGCATGGCGTAGCGTACGACGGGGGTGCGGTGCTCTCGCAGCAGACGGCTCAAGTCTTCGGCGTCGCCGAGATCGAAGCGGGCATCGGCGGTGGCGTGCGTACTCATCGGGGCCAGTCTTCTTCCGCTGCCCGGGGCCCGCAATCTTTTTTCGAACCCTTTGCCCGCCCGCCCGCCTCTTGGGAAGGGCGCGGCAGCAGCCGGGTCGCGCGGCACAGCATCCCTACGTTCAGGAGATCTCCAAATGACCACGGCAACTTTCGACCATTCCTTCTCCCCTTCTCCCGCCGCCGCCTCTGTCTCTACGGGTGCCCGCGGCTTCGTCACCTACGACGAGACGAACGCACCGGAGGAGGCTCGGCCTTTCCTTGCAGGCTCGCTTCGTCAGGTGGGCTTCATCCCGGTCGCCGTGGGGCGCTGGGCCGAAACGCCGGCGCTCCTGAAGGCCTTCTTTCACGCGCTGGCCCTCTTCGAGCGCACGTCGCTTTCGCCGCTCGAACGCGAGGCTGTGATCATGGCCGTGGCGCGCGAGAACGATTGCCACTTGTGCCAGGCGCTCCACACGGCCGAACTCCTGGACAAAGCGCCGCGCCCTACGGTGAGCGCCTTGCGCGAGGGACGTCCCACCGGCGAAGATCGTCTCGACGCGCTCACCGCGTTTACTCGCTCGCTCCTGCAGCGCAAAGGAGATGCCGCGCCCGCCGCCTGGGACGGCTTCCTCTCCGCCGGGTTCAACCGCACGCAGGCGCTCGAGGTGGTGCTGCTTGTCGCCACGACCTCTTTGTCGACGATGGCCAATCGCCTCGTCGAAGCCCCGGTGGATTCGCAGCTCGCCGCCTTTGCCCCGGGCCGTCCGCTCTGAGGGGGGGCACGGATCAACAGCCGTCGAAGACGTACGTGCTCGAGCCGGGCTTGCTGACGTTCACGTCGCGCAAGACAATCGAAAGGTCCGGTTCGGCGGCGCATCCTTTGTCGAAGTCCTGACGGCGGTATTCGATGACGAAGACGCGCGCCGCGTACGCCGCCTTGTAGGTGTCGCATTCGCTGTAGCGGTTGCACTCTTCCGCGACAGCGAAGTCCGTGCCCAGAGCGATCGCCCGCGGCACCAGCTCGGCGGCGTTCTTCTGGCCCGCCGCCAGTCCGACGGCGTGCGCGCGCGCCGTCAGGGCACCCATGAAGGCCAGGTTGGCGTCCTCGGACAACAGTCCCTTCGATCGGCCGTAGCTGTCCAGGTTATCAATCTCGACGGCGTCGAACCCGTTCGCCGCACAGCCGTCGATCCACGGGCCGACCACCTTCAACAAGGCGTCCCGCTTGGCGGCGGTGCTGGTGTCGATCAACATCTCGTTCCAGTCGGCGTCGATGACGGGCTTTCCCTGCGCGTCCTGCAGAATCAAATCCGGGTGCTGCGCCATCCAGGTGGCGGCTTCGCCCGGCTGAATCTGAAATCCGTTCACGTAGCAAATGTTGTAGAGGCCTGCCGCCGGCGCATCCCCGCGATCGCGGCTGACGATGGCCACCCCCGACGGCGGCGGGTAGGCGCCGCCGATCTGGTAATCGAAGCTCGCGTTGGCCGTCGGCAGCTTCACCGCCCGACCACCCTGTCCACCACCTGCCGTCGCACCGCCCGATTCGCCGCCGGCTTGCCCCGACGGGCCACCTCCCGCGGTCCCGCCCGTGCCGCCGTTTGGCCTCGCGGTCGAACCGCAACCGAGCAGCCACGAGGCAGCGCCGATCAGGAACAAAATGCGACGGGGCACAAGGGTCGATTGTACGTCGGTTCAGCGTCGGCGGCGCGCCCAGGGCAACCAGTTGAGGGCCGAAGGGAGTGTGCTGCGCCTCCTAGGCACGGCCTTCGCGTTTCGCCAGGCGCTTGGCCACCGCGGGACTGGTCAGGTCCTTGAGCGTGTCGCGGCTGACCCAGCGCGCCGGCGCTTGCGGCGACTCGGCCAGACGTCGGGCAATGGCGACCGCCTCGATGTTGAGGGCGCGGCTGCGCCGCCCCACGCCCTTCAGGGCCCAGCTGACCGCCTTCTTCACGAAGTTGCGCCCGTCGGTGGCGGCGCGCTCGCACAGCGGCAGCGCCTTCGTGAACTCCGCATCCGGCGCGTCGCCCCCGTGCAGGGCCACGCTGGCCAGCAACGCAAAGGCGGCCCGCTTCACGAACTCGTCCTTCGCCCGGGCCCACTTGCGGACCTGGGCGAACACGTGTGGCGTGCGATCGAAAAGATGAAAGCAGGCCGTGTCGCATACGGCCCAGTTGTCGAAGGTCCGGCACCAGGCATCCATCTGGGTCGGCGTCACGACGCCGGGATCGTCGACGAAGACCGCCAGCAGCCGCGCCTCGTACCAGCCGGTGTCCCACAACGCCAGCGCCAGCGCGTGATCGCGTCCCAGCTTCTTGCCCAGCGCCCGAATCGTCCCCACCGGCACCCCGAACGCCTGGGGCGCGGTGATGGCGTAGCGGGCCAACCCGTCGCGCACTGACTTGCGGCCGGCCCGCTTCAGCGCGGCCAAAGCGGTGCGCGCGCCGTCCGCGGGAGACCGGGTCGTGACGGCCAGGGCTTTCTTCATGGGCTATCTCAGCGTGTCTTCGAGACGTACGTGTTCGACGGACGGGTCGTCACGCGGGCAGCGATGCGACCAGCGTGAACAGCATCGGGATCGGATGACCGGGTCCGGTTCCGAGCCGGAAACGGTAGCGGCCGTCGGCCTCGCGGGCGGCCACGTTGCCGCGCGGATCGAAGGCGCACGACAGGTGCTCCCGCAGAAGCTCGATGCGCAGCCCCGCCGCGATGGCTGCGTTCACGATCTCGCCCAGGTCGTGGGCGTACGCCACGTTGACGGTCGCATCGGGCGCCAGCGCCGGCCCCGCGTACGACGACGTCGTCCGGTAGGCGTGCGGACCGTCAAACGCGTACGGGAACGTGACCTCCAGCGGCTCACGACGGTCGACCATGCCGTAGGCCGGGTGCAGATCGACCAGCACCAGCCGCCCGCCATCCAGCCGCAAGGTGCCCGCCACCTCGCGCATCCAGCGCTGGAGATCACCGATCCAGCAGATGGCGCCGATCGACGCATACGCGACATCGAACCGACGCGAAAGCGTGGATGGCAACGCCAGTGTGTTCGCCGCAACCCAGTTGACGGTCACGCCCGCCCGTTCGCCCAACGCGGCCGCCTTGGCCAGCGCCACCGGAGAGAAGTCGACGCCGGTCACGCGCGCCCCCCGCTGCGCGAACGTGATCGCGTCGAAACCGATGTGACACTGCACGTGCAGCACGTCCCTGCCCGACACGCCACCAGCCGCCGCCAGTGCCTCCTCTTCGATCTCGGTCATCGCCGAGCGGCCAGCCAGCAGGGCGGCCACGTCGTAGTACGCGTCGGTTCCATTGCCGTGCACCGCGGCCAGGCCATCCCAGTAGCGACGATTCGTCGCCGTCACATCCAGAGCCAGTGACTCCTCGCGAGAGAGGACGGACATGCCTGACTTATACTCTGCCACCCGAGTCGCCGAGCGACACGAGGCAATCGATGCTCCGTACGATGAAATCGGTCGGCGTGGCACCTCGGGCGGCAGGACGTTGTCGTGCACGAAGCCGCACTGAGGACCCCGAAAGAAATTCACGAAGTTCGGCGGATGTCCCCACCAACGCTTCGCTCGCATCTTCTACCTCGTGCCGAGAAACTTCGTTCACGCCTGTGCTCACACAGGTCGTCAGGAGAATTCTGTGAACCCATCGTTTGCTTCCCCGCGCGCCCTGCGCCGCGTTTGGTTGTTGCTCTTTGCCGCAGCCTGCGGCAGCAGTGGTCCGACCGGCATGGGCACCGGGGGCTCCGGCGCGGCGACCGGCGGCACGGTGGGGACGGGAGGGAACGTCGGCACCGGCGGCACACCCGGCAGCGGAGGAAGCGGAACCGGCGGTGCGACCGCAAGTAGCGGCGGTGCGACCGCAAGTAGCGGCGGTGCGACCGCAAGTAGCGGTGGCTCGACCGCAAGCAGCGGTGGCTCGACCGCAAGTAGCGGTGGCTCGACCGGAAACGCAGGGGGTGCTTCCGGCGGCAAGGGCGTGGGGGGCCGTGGTGGCGGCAGCACGTCCGGATCCGGGGGTGGCGCTGGTGGCCGCGCAGGCACGGGTGGCGCGGGTGGATCCAGCGGCGCGCACCCTGACTTCAGCTTCTTCGTGATCAGCGTCGGCGCGGTCCGCGCGCTGTCCGGAAACCAGGATGGTTTCGGGGGCGATCTGCGCTACGGAGAGACCGGGACCGGCGCGGGTCTGCACGGCGCCGACAAGATCTGCGCAGCGGCTGCTGACCGGGCGTGGCCCGGCACGGGTTCGAAGGCGTGGCGCGCATTTCTCAGCGCCACCGCAGGAGGTACCAACGGCGGGCCGGTTCACGCTCGGGATCGTGTCGGAACGGGCCCCTGGCACGATGCCCTCGGTCGATTGATAGCTTCGAATTTGTCGCAGCTGCTCATGGATCGTCCCGGCGACGCCGACGTGGCCATCAAGAACGACCTCCCTAACGAATACGGCATCCCCAATCACACAGACGGAGCACCGGGTTGCACGAACAATTGTCCCGACAACCACGACGTGCTGACCGGCACCGGCGCTGATGGAATGTTGTACATGAACAACCAGGCGAGCACCTGCAACGATTGGACGAGCTCGGCGACGGCCGGCAGTCCCCGTTGCGGCCATTCCTGGCCGCGCTCCCAAAGCGGCACGAACTGGATGTCGTCCCTTCCTGAATTGGGCTGCGCCCCCGCCATCAACTTGAGCGAGGGAGCCAGCGGTCCTACCCGCGGGGTTGGCTCGGGAGGGGGATACGGAGCCATCTATTGTTTCGTGACCAACGCGCCTTGAACATGGCTTGAGCGCCGCTGGCGGCATCGGCCACCTACGGCTGGGCGTGGCGCCTCAGGGCTGGCCAGCCTACGCCCGGCGTTGCCGGGTTCGATATCGTGCGCGCATTCACCGCCGCATGGATCCACACTCACGCATGGCCACGACCACCATCCGCGGGTTTCACCAGGATGCCGAGGGGGACTGGGTCGCCGACCTCTCCTGTGGTCACGGCCAGCACGTGCGCCACCGGCCCCCGTGGCAAGTGCGTCCGTGGGTGACGACTGAGGTCGGGCGGAGCGAGCGTCTGGGCACGGATATCGAATGCCCCCTGTGCCGGATGCCGGCGCTGCCGCCAGCGGTGCGCGTCTACCGGCGCACGGCGACGTTCACCGAGACCACGACACCTGCCGGATTGCTGCGCGACCACAGCACGAAGCCGGGGACCTGGGCCAAGATCGTCATCGAGGAGGGGACACTCGAGTACAGCCTCACGTCTCCCAGCGTCGCGTTCCTGCTGAGCCCCTCGAACCCAGGCATAATTCCGCCGGTCGTTCCCCATAGCGTCCGATTCCTCGGCCCGGTTCGCTTCTACATCGAGTTCCTGAACACCGACGGCGCCTGAAACGCTGGTCTGGGCCGGTGGGTCGGCACTGAAACGACCGACCTGATTTCGGGGCCTTGCGGCCTAGGCTGGCCAGGAACGGCCACCGGCTGGGGTGGCATCGGCCTGTGAGCCAGTTCTCGCCCCGATTGCGCATTACCAGAAGAGCCGCCTGACGCGTGGCGATCGCGCAGGAGAGAGCCGCCAACCAAGAAGGAGAACCAAGGCCGATGTCAGCCAGTTCCGTTCCGCAAATCTCGATCCAGCACCACGGGGCGCTGATGGTGGGACAGGGACGCGCGCGTCCCGCGAATGATTGCGCCCCGGATCCGGTCGGCGACCGACTCGAACCCCTGTACCGCGCCCATCGAGCGGCAATCGATGCGCGTTGCCGACGGCTCTTGCAGAATCGCGAATCGGCCGAGGACGCCACCCAGGAAACCTTCCTCCGTGTGGCGCGGAACTTGGGCAAGGTGCCTCCGTCCGGAGACGACGCCCTGCGATGGATCTACCGCGTGGCGACCAACTACTGTCTGAATCTTCTCCGCGACCAACGACGGACGGTCCCGGCCGGCGCCGAGCTACGAGAGCCGCCTGACGACGCGGCCGGCTCGGGCGGCGGGATCGATCGGGATCTGCTCCGGCGAATCCTGGCCGGTGTTCCGGCCAAGACCCAGACCGTCGCGGTATTGCGCCATGTCGATGGCCTGTACGAGCACGAGGTGGCGGACCTGCTAGGGGTTTCGCGGAGGACGGTGACCTACCGCCTGGCCGAGTTTCGGCGCCGCGCGCTGGACAACTTCAAACGCGACCAACGGGCCGACGAGTTGGGCCGAAAACCCGCGGCCCGGCCCATGGCCGGTGGCGTTCCCGTCCAAGCGGCGCCTTCCTAGCGTGTCTCGATCGTCCGATGAATGACCGTCATCGTACCGGGATGGCGGATCCTGGCGTAATCTGCGGCTCATCGACCGCAACCAGCCCGGCGGTCGCCACTCTCGGAGGAAGCCATGACGTATCGGTTCCAGGTGTCGTCACCGAAGTCCACGATGGTCGGCTGCGCCTTGTTGCTGGCCGCTGCGTGCAGCAGCGGACCGGGAGGAGGAGGCGCCGCGACCGGAGGCCATTCCTCGGGCGGCAGCAGCGGGACCGGGGGCACCAGCTCGAGCACGGGGGGCCAGGCGTCGGGCGGCAGCGGCGGCACCACGGCCAGCGGCGGCACCACGGCCAGCGGCGGCACCACGGCCAGCGGCGGGCAAACAGCTGGCACGGGCGGCCAGGTGGCCGGCACAGGTGGCAGCCAGATGGGCGGAACGACCGGCGCCGGGACAGGCGGAACCGGAGCTGGTGGCAGTCAAGCCGGTGGGACGACCTCTGGTGGGAAGGGCGGAACCGGGACAGCGGGTAGGTCCGGCGGGGCGAGCGGCCTTGCGGGTAGCACCGGCACGGGCGGTCAGGCTGGCGGCGGGGGCGGTGGCCTGGTGAGCGCTTGCGTCGGCAAGCAGTGGCCGACCGCCGATCCCACGGCCGCTGGCCCCTTCGAGGTCGTTGCCGAGAAGAAGGTCGGGCCCTTGGCCGGCTACATCCCTGATCCGATCTACGGCGACGAACAACAGCGATTCAATATCTATCGGCCGAAGAACCTCGCCAGCAGCGGCTACTGCCATCCCATCCTGGTTTGGGCGAACGGTCATACGGACAATCCCGAACAGAATCCCCCGAAGTGTGTCGTGGACTCCCAAGCCAACAAGTGGTGCGGCCAGTACTTGCCTCTGATGAATCACCTCGCCTCGCACGGCTTCGTCGTGATCGCATCGCTCAGCACCACCACATCGAAGGGTGACCCCTTGCCCACGATCGTCGGGTTGGATTGGCTGCTGACGCAGGCCGAGGATTCGACCAACGCCACCTACTATCACCACCTCGATACGGCCCACATCGGGGAACTCGGTCACTCGGAGGGTGGAATGTCGACCTGCATGTCGGCCAAGGATCCGCGTTTCAGCGCCATTGCCACAGTCTCGGGCACGGCCGCGATATCCGGCCTTCACGGTCCCGCCCTGTTCTTCTGTGGCGGGAAGGAGGGCACCGATGGATCCACGTGCGACAATATCCAGAAGGTCGCCAGTGGCATCACAGACCAGCCCTCGATGCTGATCAACAATCTGAACGCGGACCACGGCAGCTGGGTGTACGAGGGATCGAAGGGCGTCGATCTTGCCGGGCTTGCCGCCTGGTTCAGGCTTCATTTGATGGGCGACACCGCCCATCGCAAACGGTTCTACGGCGACAGCTGCACCTTCTGCACGGACAGCCGAGTGAAGGTGTATCGCAACAGCCTCATCATGGCCCCGTAGGCCTGACCTTCGGCGAACGCCAGGTCCGGTTCGCGGCTACTGTGCCAGCAGGCGGGAAAAGCCGCTGGCCACCCGATCCAGCGTCGCCGGGCTGGCGGCGCGTCCTTGCGGACCGCGTATCGTGCCGAGGTGAAGCGTCGCTCCTGGGACCGTAAACGTCGTCACAACCACTGCCTCGGTCGAGGGCAGAAGGGGCTCATCGCTGGCGGCGTCGCGCAGTCGCTGCGCCGGATCAGCCATCATGGGCAGTCGCGCCGCCAGATCATCGTGGTCCCCATCGCCGCCTGAGTGCGCGACGCAAAACCCCAAGGCGTCCGAGACGACGATGGCCGCAAGGCCCTCATCTTCCCGACAAGCATCCAGCTGGAATCGCAGCGCATCAGCCAGCAGCGTGGTTCGGCGGCCGCGCCGCTCCGACGAGGGCGACCTCGGGCCAACGGACCAATCGTTCACGGTTCGCATGGTGGGGCCTCCTTGTCTAACCGGAAAACAACCTACACTCCTACATGTAGGCCTGGCGTGACAAGGACGCAAGAAACTTTCGGTTTCATCGAAGACCTTCGCTAGATATCCGCCAGCGGGCCGGTGCTGTCGCCCAACGTAGGGTTGACCAGCCCGACGGTCGTCAGAGTCGTCACCAGCAGGTTCGAGACCTTCTCTTTCATGCTGGTGGGGAAGACCAGGTGGCGGCCGGGGTTCAGCGCCCCGCCGCCATGGCCGGCCAGAATGATGGGCATGTCGTCGTGGTTGTGGCGGTTGCCGTCGGAGATGTCGCTGGAGAAGAAGATCGTCGAGTTGTAGAGCATGTTCGACGTCCCCTCGGTGACCGCTTTCATCTTGGTCAGGAGATAGGCGAGCTTGGTGATCTCCCACTGGCCGATCTGTGCCAGCTGGGCAATCTTCGTGGCGTCGCCGGCGTGGTGCGAGATGTCGTGATGGCCGCTGCTGATCCCCAGATCGGGGAACGTCTGGCCGCTGAGCGCGTTCCCCATCATGAAGGAGATCACCCGGGTGGCGTCGCATTGCATCGCCAGCACCATCAGGTCGCTCATCAGATTGATCCGCGTCGGAAAGTCCGGGTTCGTCGCCGGCCGCGTGCCCGGGGTGCACTGCGCGCCCGCGGGTGCAGCCGTCGTGATCCGCTTTTCCACCTCGCGCACCCCGTCCAGATACTGCTGGAGCTTGACGTTGTCGGTCTTGCCCAGCTTGGGCATCAGACTCTGGACGTCTCCGATCACCAGATCGAGGACGCTCTTGTCGTAGGCCCGCCGCTTGGCGGCCGCCGCCGCGGAGTCCGTGGGATTTGTCCCGGCGAAGATCTGGTCGAACACCTTGCCTGGATCGGTGATCTTGGGAAGCGGCGTGGTGGCGTCGGTCCAGGAGATGTTGCGGGCGTAGGCGCAGCTGTAGCCACTGTCGCAGTCACCGGCGCTGCTGCCCCCGCTGGTGCCGAGCTGAAGGGACGGGATGCGGGTGGCGGCGCCGATGGCCTTGGCGGCCACCTGATCGGCGGAGATCCCCAGCTGGATTGCCGTTTCAGACTTGTTCGGGTGGGCACAGGTGATGAAGGCCGACGTGCCCGCCGCGTGATCGCCGGGACCGTCGGGTTTGGCCGGGGCGTTCACCAGACCGGTGATCACCGAAAAGTCTCCCTTCAGCGCTTCGAGCGGCATCAACATGGGCGGCGTCGGATACGCAGCGCCGGACGCCGTGGGCCGGAAGGTCGCCATGTTGATGCCGTTGGGAACGTAATAGAAGATCAAACGCTTCGGCATCGACGCGGTTTGCGCCCGCGCGGCGCGCGGAAGCAGCGATTCCATGAAGGGGAGCGCGACGATGGCGCTGCCACCCCCAAGAAACCGACGGCGGCTGAAGGACGGTGCGGTCACGCGTGGTGGCTGATGCTTGGTGTTGGTCATGCGCACCCTCATGGTTCGCCGCGTCGGTTGAGAAAGGTCGCGCCGGTCGCAATGCGCGCGACCAGATCCTTGAATTGAAACCCTCCCGTCTGGAACGACTGGGTCAGACCGTAAAGGATTGCCGGATCCATGTGACCGGGGGTGGTCTTGTCTGGCATCCGCCCGAGCGCATACGTGTACAGCTGCTGCGCCATGCAGCGGGCGAAGTTCGGGTCGGCGGCGATCAGGGCTGCCAGTTCTTGCCGGCCACTGAACGTCCGCCCGTCGGGCAGCTGCCCTCTCGCATCGATGGTCGTGCCTGCGTCCTCGGTGCGATAGGCGCCGATAGCGTCGTAATTCTCGAGGCCGAGACCGATCGGATCCATCATGTTGTGGCAAACGGCGCACGAGGCATTCGTCCGGTGCGCCTCCAGCTGCTGGCGCAACGTGCCGCCCTTCTTGTCGGGATCGAGCGCCGTGTTCACGTCGCCCGGCGGAGGAAGGACGGTGGCGCAGAGCAGCTGACTCATGACCCACTTCCCGCGCCGCACCGGCGAGGTCTTGTCCTGGTGAGAGGTCACCGTCAGAAAGCCCACCTGCGAGAGAATGCCGCCCCGTTGTCCGTTGCCCTCCAGGCTGACCTTGACCGGCGTGGTGGAGGCGACGGCCGGCAATCCGTAGTGCTTTGCCAGGCGATCATTCGCATAGGTGAAGTCGGCCGTCAGCAGCTTGTCGGCGGGCAATCCGTTCAGGGCCACCTCCCGGAACAACGTCTCCGTCTCCAGCTTGGCGGCCGCCCGCAGGCTGGCGTCGAAACCGGGGAACAGCTTGGCATCCGGGGTGACCTCGCTGATCTGTCGGGTGTAGAGCCACTGCCCCGCGAAGTTGTCCACCAGCGCCTGGGCCTTGTTACTGGCCAACATCCGCGTGACCTGCGCCTGCACGGCGGCCGCGTCGGTCAGGTTCCCGGCCTTCGCCGCCGCGAACAGCTCCTCATCGGGCATGCTGCTCCACAGGAAGTACGACAGCCGCGACGCTATCTCGTAGGGGGTCAACGCGTGCGGGGTCATCGAACCAGGGGACGGATCGGTTTCCACCCTGAACACGAAGTGGGGCGACAGCAGCACTGCCTGCAGGGACAGCTTCAGACCGACCTCGGCGGTATCTCCCTGCCCCGTCGCCAGCGTCACCGGCGTCATCAGCGCATCCAGCTCCGCCGCGCTGACGGGCCTGCGCCACGCGAGCGGCGCAAATGCCGTGAGGACCGTACGGGCGCAGGTGGCTCCCTGCTTCGCCAGATCGCAGGTGACCAGCCGGGCGCGCTCGGCGGCCACGGTCATCGCCTCGTCGACGAGGCTGATCGCCGCCGAGCGGTAGCTGTCGAGGTGGAGCGGCGACAGCGTCAGCACGTCCGCGACGTTGTCGAAGCCACCGCCGCGATCGTCGATGGGAAAATCATCCGCCACGGTCCGGGTCGTCCCGAGCAGATCGCGAACGGTGTTGTTGTACTCGACCCGATTCAGCCGATGCGCCGTCACCCGCCCCGGATCGGTGCCCGCCGGCGGCGGTACGGTGCTGCCTCCCGTTCCCGGATTCGCTCCCGTGCCCGGATTCGCTCCCGTGCCTGGATTCGCTCCCGTTCCCGGATTCGCTCCCGTGCCTCCCGTAGCGCCTGGCCCATACGACGAAATGGTCCCGGTACAGCCGGCAAAGGTCGCCGCCAGGACCATGGCACGTGAGCTGAGCTTCATCGGTTGGCCTCCTCCGAGGAGAGTTGCGCCGCCCCCCTCTTCCTCCGCGACCCGCCGAGGAAATCGTTTCCCGCGTCGGCCGGACATCTACAGTTGCACTGGGTCCGCCCAGGATTGGCGAAAAATTCGGGAGGCTTGCGCATTTCATGACGCGGCATGGACCGGCGGGTTGCGCAACGCCATGGAGGGCCGGGTGGGTTCGTCACCGACCTCTCGAATCGACGTTAGACTGCCCCGCATGCGCTACCTGCACACGATGTTGCGCGTCCGCGATCTGGCGGCCGCACTGGACTTCTTCGTCACCAAGCTGGGGCTGCGCGAGGTGCGCCGGCAGGAGAACCCGGCTGGTCGCTTCACGCTGGTCTTCCTGGGCACGGGCGCCGAGGGCGACGACGCCCAGGTCGAGCTGACCCACAACTGGGACGCTCAGGAGCCGTACGCCACCGGTCGCTTCTTCGGTCACCTCGCGTACCAGGTCGACGACATCTATGCGACGTGCGCCCGGCTGCAGGAGGCGGGCGTCGCGATCCTGCGCCCCCCGCGCGACGGACGCATGGCGTTCATCAAGTCACCCGATGGCCATTCGGTCGAACTGCTCCAGCGTGGCCCCGCGTTGCCCCCCGCGGAGCCATGGGTCTCGCAGCCCAATCAAGGGAGCTGGTAGCGGAAGCTCAACCGGGACGCGGTCGAAGCGGCGGCGGCGCTTCGCAAAGCGGGCACGCGTCGGAGCGGCTGGCAACAGCCGGCCCGCAATCGCGACAGTCGACGCGGTAGCCGTGAAAGCCGACGTCGTGAGGCTCGGTCTGCGTGCGGGCCTTGTCGGCGCGTCCTCCGTCGTAGGTGACCACGGCGGGCAGGAACGCCACCAGACCCACCTCGTCGGCGTCACACGTGGGGCACTGTGCGGGGGCGACGTAGCCGTTCGGAGTCTCCAGCGCCCGCTTCAAACCGCCCGGCGCATGACAGCGGGGGCACACATCCGAGGAGAACACGACCAGCCGGCACTCGGCGCAAGCGACCTCGTAGACGCCGTCCACGAACTTCTCGCCATCGTAGACCCACGTCACCCGACCGACCGGCTCGCCGCCCATGAACGGCATCGTGCCGTCGACATAGGTACGAAACGCCAGCTTGCGCGCCGTGCAGCCGGCACAACCGGCTTCGATCAAAGTGCCCAGGCCCGGCTCATCGAGGAGTCCCATCGTGTAGCGACGTTAACACTGGCGGCGGCGCGCCGGCAGGATGGAGCACCAGGCCTCTTCTACGCCCATTTCCCGGAGCGGGGGTGCCCCAAGCCCGGCTCGTGCCTGCGACGTCCCAGCGAATACAGCGCGATCCCCCCCATCGCCAACAGCAGTTGGCGCGCGCGACGGGCCAGCCCGACCGCGAGTCCCACCGATTCACCGTAGCCGGTCAGGGTCAACGCGAGCACGGCCGCGCCTTCATTGACGCCGATGCCGTTCGGAACGAACGTGAACACGATTCCCGCCACAGACATGATGGCGCTGATGCCGACGATCGCGTCGAGCCGCAGGGGTTGACCGAGCGCCAGCAACAGAATGCTGAGCTCCAGGAGCACGCCGGCCCGCGCGAGCAAATTCCAGAGGAGCGCCCGCACGAACGTCCGCACGGGCAAGGCTGCCGGTAGCTCCGGAACGGGAACCCTCACGAATCGCAGGCCGCGGCCGATCCACCGCGCCGTCGCTGCGTGGGTTGTCAGCAGGAACAGCGCTACCGCGGTGGTCAGCGCCGCCGCGACGTACCCCGAGAGAAGCCATTCGAGGCGACTGTCCCAGTCGAAGGCGCGCACGGCCACCGCCGAGCTGACCGCCGAGAACAGGAATCCCCCCGTGACATAGACGAGCCGATCGAACACGATCGCTCGCACCCCGGCCGCCGTGCCGACCTGGGCCCCCAGATCGGCGATCCGGATCGGGTCGCCGCCGACGTCGCCGAGCGGCATGATGACGTTGTACGCATCCCCGACGACGCGATTCCTGACGAGCCGCCCCCAAGCGACGGATCCGTCGAGGATCACCCGCAGGGCGCGAGCGTACAGCGCCATCCAACCCAACGCGATCGCAGCCAGCAGCGGGAAGAAGGGACCCACGCGGACGAACAACACGGCCCAGTTCGCTCGCGGGAGCGACCAAAGCAGCACGACCAGGCCCACGACGCCTGCGAGCAACATGCCTCGCTGCCACCACGCAGACGGGGGAGAGACGCGCGGAGAAGACGCTCGTTCGGGCCGGAGGGAGGCCGGCCCCGGGTCGCCCGCGACGCTGACGTCGATGGCGCTCATGGCGCGTGCCCGTTCGCGGCGATCGTGAGCGACGACTCGTGCGCTGCCCGGGACCGGTGCTCGATGGCCTCGAGCAGCACCGGTCCGGCGAACACGCCCGCGGCGATGCACGCGAGCTCGCCGAGGGTCGCGGCGAGCCCGAACGATCGGATGCCGGCGTTTTCGGCGGCGAGCAGCGACGCGTAGCCGACGATCGTCGTGAACGAGCAGACCACGACGACGCCTCCTGTGGTCAACACCGCTCGTCGTGCGCCCTCCTCGCGGGCGCGGCTCACCACGTTCGCCGCGTAGTCGGTGCCGATCCCCATCGTCAGCGGCAGGGCGACGAAATCGAGAAAGTTGATCTTGAGGCCCGCCAGCGACGAGAGCGCCAGCATCGCCGCCGTCCCGAGCGTCGCCGAGGCGGCCGTGACCAGACCGTAGCGGCCCAGGCCCATCGTGAGCGCAATGACGATCAGCACACCCAGAAATGCGACGAGCGTCGCCCGCGGGCCGTCACGACGGATGGCCTCGACCATGTCGGCGAACACGAAGGCGCTCCCGGCGACCTCGGTCCCGGCGGGCAGCCCGAGGGCTCGTACATCCCGAGACAACCTCATCAGGTGACGCCCGTCCCAGCCGTTCACACCGGGCGCCGTGTTGGCGAAGATGAGACGCCCGCGACGGCCGTCCTTCTCCGTGTACTGCGAGGCCAGGGGGGCAGGCACGTCCTCGTCGCGCAAGGCGCGAAGGCCGTCGGGCGGACGCAGCCGGCGCGCCTCGGCGGCGCTGGCTGGGGACAGCTTGTCGCCGTTCCGGTCGATCAGGCGCCGGATCTCGTCGAGCAAGGCAAGCCGTCGCTGTTGGTCGGTGGGCAGGACATCATCGAGCGCCGACACACGGGCGAGCAGCGGCCCGCTCGGCTGGTCCGGCGCCGTCGAGCCGGTCAGCTCCCGCAGTTGCTTGGCGACAGCCGGCGCGTCCATCCGCCGCTCGAGCGCAACCAGGAAGCCGCCGGAGACTCCGCGCCCGAAGGCATCATCGAGCTTCGTCTGCCACGCTCGCGTCTCGCGGGTCTGCGCGTTGCTGGCTCGGAGGTTGCGCAGGTTGTACTCGAAGGGGTCCGACGCGAGATAGCGGGCCGACGCGACGACGAGCAACGGCACCGCGACGGCCACGACGGCCAGGGCCCGGCCCGAACGTCGAGGAAGAAGCGCCACCAGCCAGCGGCCGATGGGGGGCTCGGGCGTGGTCCTGGTGAAATAGCCGCGCCGTTCGAAGATGACCAGCAGAGCCGGCGCGACGGTGTAAGCCGAGGCCCAGCAGAGCAGCATGCCGACAGCGCCGATGATCCCGAAATCCCTGAACCCGCGGAAGTCAGTGGCGATCAGAGAACCGTAGGCGACGAAGGCGGTCAGCGCGGCCGCGGTCGTCCCGCGCGCCGTCGCCGTCCAGGCGCGCGTCACGGCCTCGGTGGCCGACGCCCGTCGCCGGCTCTCCTCCAGGTACCGGGCCACGACCAGCATGGGAAAATTGATCCCGTTGCCGATCACGATAGAGATCAAGAACGCCGTTGCGGCGTTGAGGTAGCCGACCGACACGCGCGCGAAACCCAAGGTGGCGAGGATGCCGACGGCCAGCGCACCGAAGATCACCGTCAGCGCCGCCAGCGAGCGGTAGTAGAGGAGCAACGCGAGCGCCACCACGACGGTGGTGATCACGGTGGCTACCGTCATGCCGCGCCTGATGGCGTCCTGCTCGATCATGACGGTGGCGATGTCGCCGGTCGCGCCGATGCGGACGCCCGCGGACCCGCTCGCGAGCGTGGCCGCGATGGCCGCCCGCACGCCGTCATTCAGGCGCCGCGACCTCGCGATGTCGGTCGAGGGGAACGTCGCGCGCACGATGATCATCTGGGTTCGCTCGTCCTTGGACAGCAACGGAGAAGGCGTGCGCGCGCGGGCCTCCGCCTCATCGAGGTGGGTTCGCAGAGCAGCGAGGCCGTCGGGCTCGCTGGCTGCTTCCGAAAGGTCGACGAAGAGAGGGTTCGAGCGTGCGATGGTGTGCGCGAGCTCGTCACGAACCTGGACGAGCTCGTCGATGGGTGCGTATTGGTAGCGGTGGCTCCACAAATGGCGCCGCAGGACGCCGTCGTCGACGACGACTGCAGCCACGAGCGACGAATCGAGCGCCCGGAGCCTCGGGATGAGTGCCCCCGCGGCGGCCTCACGGGCGGCCCGACTGTCCGCGTCGATCCCGACGAGGAGGTTCCCGAACGTCTGTGCCCGGCGCTGGACGTCCTCGAGGTCGTGCACGGAGTCCGCACCGGGAGGCAGCAGGTGCGAGAGATCAGCCTTGACCGTCAGCCCCGACGCGAACACGGCGCCGATCACCGCGATCGCGGCCGCGAGGAGCATCACCCGACCCGGCGCGCGGACGGGGAAGGGAGCTCGTCGATCGTTCTGACTGTCCGACATGTCTCTGCCGCTTTCACGCGGCCTGGACGCGGTTCGCCCGCGCCAAGGGGCGGTCCGCCTCGCGCGACCGTGGTCTGTCCAGCAGGGTCTCGATGATACCGGCCAGCGTGGCGCCGCTCGTCTCCGCGCTGAGCGGCCCTTGCGCCTTGCGAAACGCGCGCGCCACCAAGGTCGCGCGCAGGTCCGGGGCGCTCAGGGCGAGCTCCACCATCTCGGTGAGCTTGTCTACGTCACCGACGGGGAACAGGAAGCCGTCGCGCATGTGCGTGACAATCTCGCGCGTCGCCGGCGTGTCGGACACCACGACGGGCAGCTTCATCGCCATCGCCTCGAGGACGACGTTGGGCGACCCTTCGGAGCGAGACGGAAGCACGAGCAAGCTGCAGGACGAATAGAACGCTCGCATGTCCTGGACCATGCCGAGAAATCGCATGCGGTCCCCAAGCCCGAGCTCGGCGGCCAGGCGTTCGTAGTGAGGACGGCGGCTGCCGTCACCGGCAACAAGGAAGCGGACGTCCGGGTGGCGAGCGGCGATCCGAGCCGCCATCTGCAGGAAGTCCTCGGGGCGCTTCTGCGGAACGAGACGGGCGGCGAAACCGACCGTCGCGCCCGGGCCGACCGGCAACAGAGCGCCCGCGCCGGCGCCCGGCCGGAAGAGCGTCGTGTCGACGCCGTTGCGGACGAGGAACGCTGGCGCAGGGATGAGCGGCGCGAACATGTCGCGAACTCCTTCACCGTTGGTGACGAGCGCGTCCGGGGGATGACGGCGCGCCCAGAGCGGCAGCGCCAGACGCTCGAGCAAGGACAGCTCCATCCCGCCGGCACGCCAGATCACGGGGACGCGGTGGCGGCGCGCCGCCGGCGTGGCCGAGACCCACGAGAAGGCCATGCTGGCGACGACCGCGTCGATGCGTCGGTCGTCGATGAGCTTGTCCACCTCGCGTTCGATGGCGCTCGTGCGGGTGACGAACTCGTTCATCCGCCCGACCGACTGAAGCCCGGAGGCGTCCGAGTCGTCGCGCGGGAAGCGTTGCGAGTAGACGATGTCTTCCGCGCCGGCTCCTTCGAGCCAGTCGACGATCGTGCGCCCCGGCCCGACGAGCGCCGTCACCGCTACACCCCGCTCCTGAAGCCGCGGCAACACGGAGGCGATCTGGCGCTCGGCGCCGCCAAACAGCTCGGAAGGCTGAACATAAAGAATTCTACGGTTGGTCAACATGGATTCTGGTTCTCCGGTACGGGCGCGTGGGTGGTCCGCGATGTGGCGCCGCGCGGGCCCGCTGGTTCGTTGCGCGGCGATGGGTCGTTTAGGGCGAGGTCTCTCCGGCCACGAGGCGGAGCTGAGTACGGGCATTGAGAAGATCGGCGTCCGCCTGGATGCGCCCCGCCTCGGCGGCGAAGGCGTCGCGATCGGCCTGGATCAGATCCAGTTGCGTGCCCAGGCCCGAGCGGTAGCGGCTGCGGGCCACCTCGGCAGCCCGCGCGCTGACGGCAGCCTGGGTTCGCGCAGAGTGACTGCGCGCAAGGTCGGCATCGACCGTGCTCCACGCGCGGAAGATCGCGTCGGCGATGTTGAGCCGCGCCTGCTCCTCGCGGGCTCGCGCCGTGGCAGCCTCGGCGTTGCGCGCGCGAATCGCCGGAGACGTCGCGAAGTCGACGGACCAGACCAGCGAGATGGCGGCAGCGTAGGCGTGGTCGTGGCCGCCCAGGAACCCAGTGGCGTTCGTGTACCTTTCATTGACGTTGCCGGTGAGGGCCGGCAACAACGTCAGCCGTTGCGCCGTCGCGCCGCGCTCGGCTGCGGCGCGCTCGGCGGTCGCCGCGCGCACGGCGGGCGTCGATGCAAGACCGGTGGCGAAGTGCTCCAACGCCGGCTCGCGGTGCAAGTCGTCCGTGAGAGAAACGGTCGCGCTGATATCGGCGACCACACCTGTCTGCGAGGCCAGTGCCCGCGCCGCCAGCTTCACCTCGAGCTCGGCGCTCGTCAGCAGCTGTCGCTGGCGCTCCACCTCGGCGCTGGCCCGCGCGACATCGAGCGACGTCGCGGCGCCGCCGCTGTTCGCCTGCTCGGTCAATTTCAAGTTGACCAGCACGACGTCGAGCGCGTGGCGCGCCACTTCGACGAGGGTCAAGTCGGCGGCGAGCTGATAGTACAGCTGGACCGTCTGCGCCTCGCTGGCGCGCCCGATTGCCTCCTGCCGAAAAGTCGCCGCCTCCGCCGATCGCTGCGCCGCCGAGATGCGCGTGAACTTGGCGATATCCACCAGCGGCACCGCCACGTTGACGGAGGCGTTGCGCTCATTGCGCGGTAGCACGGCCAGGTCCCCGAACAGCACCTCCCATTGGTTGCGGGTGTAGGTTGCCGCAGCCGTGAGTCCGGGAAGGGCGCTCCCCAACGCGGCGTCGGCGCGGGCCTCGGCGGCGTCGGTGTTGGCGGCCGCCTCGTGGTTCGCGGGGTCACGCGCGCGCCCGCCCCGGACGAACTCGTCGAGCGGTTGCAGCGCGTACACCGAAGGCGACCAGGCGAGCGCACCCGCCACTGGGATCCAGACCAGCGCGCGGCGTGCGAGGCGTTTCAAGGATGAGAGAAGGACGTCGAGCCTTTGCATGACGTCGGCTACCGGTGCAACCGCCGGGCCGAGGGGCCTTCGCTGCAAGAGGCCCGGACGCCAGCGCTCGGCTCCCCGCGCGCCTGTCGCGCTTCCGTCGCCTGTCGTATCTCTTTGCAGTCAGAGGAGCTGGTACTTGTGCAGCTTCTCGACCAGCGCCGGGCGTGACACGCCCAGGCGGCGAGCCGTTTCGCTCTGGTTGCTCTTCGCAGCGGCAAATTGCTCGGCGATGATCTCGCGCTCGAACGTCTCGACGCGCGTGCGCAGCGGAAAGTTGGGACCGGGGTCCCCCGTCACCGAGCCGCCCTCGGTCACGGGCCGCGGCTCGGTCAACGATCGCCAGAGCGCCAGCGAAAGCCGCTCGTCCGGCGCCAGCGCCAGCAGCCTGGCGACGGTGTTCTCCAGCTCGCGCACGTTGCCCGGCCACGGGTGAGCCTTCATGGCTTCGATGAGCGCGGGCTCGATCTGGACCTGGGACATGCCGTAGCGTTCGACGTACTGCCGAACGAAGGCATGCAGGAGCGGCTCGATGTCCTCGGGGCGATCGCGGAGAGGCGGCACGCGAATCGGCACGACGTTGAGGCGGTAGAAGAGATCCTCGCGGAATCGCCCGGCCTTGGCCTCGGTGGCGAGATCTCGATTGGTCGCCGCGACGAGGCGCGCGTCGACCCGCTCGGGCCGACCGCCCACCGGTTGCACCTCACCGGACTGCAGCGCGCGGAGCAGCTTGGCCTGGATCGCCAGGGGCAGCTCGCCGACCTCGTCGATGAACAGCGTCCCCCCGTCGGCTTGTTGAAAGTAGCCGAGCTTGGCCGACCCCGCGCCGGTGAACGCCCCCTTGGTGTGACCGAAGAGCTCCGCCTCGGCCAGCTCGGTGGGGATCGCGGCAGCGTTGAAGCGGATAAACGGCTTGTCGGACCGACGGGAGTGCGCGTGCAGCGCTGTGGCGACGACGTCCTTGCCGGCGCCGCTCGGCCCCGTGAGGAGCACAGTCACGTCCTTGGGCGCCACGCGCGCCACCGTCTCCAGCACGCGGCGCATGGCCGGGCTCGACGCCACGATGGCCCGGCCGAGCGCGCTCTCCGTGCGGAGAAGGGCGTTCTGCAATCGCAAGGAGCGCGTCTCGATCGCGCGCCGCACCGCGAGCACGATCTCGTCGGGGTCGAATGGCTTCGGGAGATAGTCGTAGGCGCCCGCCTTCATGGCGGCGACGGCGATCCGCTCCGAGCCGTGCGCGGTCAGCATTATCACTGGAATCCCCGGATCGAGGGCGCGCAGACCCGCGAGAACCGCGAGCCCGTCCATCTCCGGCATCGCGAGATCACTGAGGACCGCGTCCGTGCCGCTAGACTCGAAGGCTTGCAGACCGGCGGCCCCGCTCGCGCAGGTCACGACAGTGAGGCCGGCGTCTCCCAGCACCGCCTCGAGCGCGAAGCGCAGAGAGGCATCGTCATCGATCACCAGGACTCGGCCGACCACTTGTTCCATGTCGTGTTTTGTTCTGTCGACTAACTGACGCCGGACCGATCGCGGGTCGCGTCGGGCCAGACCTTTGGCAGAGTGGCATACGCCGGCGGCCCCGGGGGCAGCTCGATGATGGCCGTCGTACCCCGGCCGGTCGCGCTGTCGTACGCCAGGCGCCCTCCGTGCTGTTCGACGAGGGCGCGCGCCACGGCCACCCCCAGTCCTGCGCCGTCGGGGCGGGTCGTGAAAGGAGGCCGCTTCAACCGCTCGAGCACGTCGTCACTCATGCCGGTGCCACGATCGACGATCTTGATTCTTAGATGTCCGGGCGCGTCCGCGGGGCCGACGTCGATGGTGACCGTCTGGCCGGCCGACGAGGCCTGCACGGCGTTCATCGCCAGGCAGAACAACGCCCTGTGGATCTTGCGGCGGTCGAGCTCCGCCTCCAGCTCGGACCGGCCCGTCAGCTCCAGCGTCACGCCGGCGCCGACGGCACGCGCATCGAGCAGCAGCTTCAGCTCGCGCGCTATTTCGTGAGGCCGCGTGCGTTCGACTGTCAGGGGGCCGAGCCCGCGCGACATCGACAGGAAACCATCGACGATGGACTCGAGGCGGTCGGCCTCCGATGACACCACCTCGAGCCGCTCCTTCGTCCGGACGTCGAGCGAACAGCCCCGCGCCATGTGCGCCGACAGGCACTTTATCGAGGCCAGCGGGGTCTTCATCTCGTGGGCCAGGTGCGCGGCGGCCCCTTCGAGCTCGCGCGTCCGATCCTCGCCGACGGAACACAACTCCTCGCGCCAGGCGCCGAGCTCGATGGCCACCTGGTCGTATGCCGATGCGATGTGCGCCCAGAAGCTCGACACCTGGATGGCCGTCACGAGGATCGACCCGACGACCAACGCGACGAACTCGGGCGAGGAGTGGCCTCCCCGCGGCGCGATCGGCGTCACCAGCGCTCCCAGCGGCCACAGCGACAGCACGGCGACGCCGCAAAGGACTCCGAGGGCGCCCGTCGCGAAGAGCAGGATCTGCCGACGCGTGTCGAAGAGCAGCAACGCCGGCAGCAGCATGCCGAGCCCGAGCGGAATCATCGGGCTCGACAGCCCACCGCTGTTTACGAGCCAGGCCCCGAAAGAGACCAGGCCCCCGGCGAGCATGCGCTGCTTGACCCGCACAGTGAAGGGTGGCGGTGAGGACAACAAGACCAGGAAATAGAACAGGCAGACGGTGGCGTGAACGACCAGACGGGGCGCCGGAAAGCCCCGGACCGCCAGCAGCCCGAGCGCCGCCACCTGGAAGAGCAGAACCAGAAAGCGCCTGGTCTGCGCCACGCCTTGCCCCACCTGGGCGGGGGGGCCCCCGCGCAATGCATGATAGCGCGCGCGCCGGCGAACCGCGGAGGGGCCAGGCTGCATCTTCTGAAGTGAAGCAAAGTTTGTGCGCGATGCCACCCGACTCACGGGAGAAAAAGCGAGAAGGTCTGTCGATCGCGATTCTCCACGATCGTCTTACTTTTGGCGCCGCGCATGCAGCGGTGGGACACCAACAGACAGGGTCAAGAATGAAGGGCGAGGAAAACCAGGACTTCGAGTCCTTGAACGGGGGAGGGGCGCCGACGCATCAGCTGTCGGGAAAGCGACAGGCGTCGGCAATCCTGCAGGCGGAGTTGACCGACGGCGATGCCGTGACATTCTCTCGCGTGACCTTCGATCGCGCCCTGAAAATGCAGCGGAGTCTTTTGAACAGCGAGGGCGCGGATTGGCTGCTCCGCGACGAGGTCATGGGCCTCGTCGGACACGAGCTGCGCAACCCCTTGAGCGCCATCGCGGCGCTGGCCCGCGTGACCATGTCGCGCGCCGACCTGCCCGGCGACGTGCGCGAACGGCTCGTGCAGGTGGATCGCGCGGCCCAGCGGTCGCTCGCCATGATCGAGTCGCTGCTGGATTTCAGCGAGAGCCGCTGGCGGGGCGCCTTGCCAACCCGCCTGGTGTTGACGGAGCCCGGCGCCATCGCGGGGCGGGTCATCGATGAGCTGCGAGCGGTCAATCCCGACCGCGTCATCGCCCTCGACGTGCGCAGCCCTGAGCCGGTCGAGGTCGATCCCGCGCGCATGGAGCAGGTGCTCTCCAACCTCATTGGCAACGCGCTCACCCACGGCGCGCCCGACACGCCCGTGGAGGTCTCCGTCGACGTGAGCGGCTCCGAGGCGGTCCTCGCGGTCAGGAACCGGGGTCCGGTGATTCCGCCCGAGCAGGTCGCGTCTTTGTTTCAGCCGTTCACCCAGGGCGTGGCGGTCGACCCACAGACCGCCCGCCCGCGCGGGCTCGGGCTGGGGCTCTACATCGTGAGCGAGATCGTGAGCGCGCATCGAGGCACGATCTCCGTGGACTCGAACGGCGAGCAGGGAACCACGTTCGTGATCCGTCTGCCGCGGCACCGCGGCCTTTGAAAGGGCGATAGGTCGCTCCGTCGGTCGCCTGTGGCCGCAGGCGACTGGCTCTTGGCTCCCTCCCCGCTTCGTCGTGATTGGCATGGGCGACGATCGGGGGCTTTTGCCAGAGCCGTGCCGATCACCAGCCTCATGCCGCCGGCTCGCTCGGCGAGCGGAAGGCTTGCCCCGTTTCCGACATCCGTTGTCGGATGTCCGACGATGGCGTCCCGCCATCGCGAGGATCCCAGGAAAGGCTCCCGGAGATCGCTGGCGGCGAAGCGCGCTCGGGCAGGCGCGACCATTGCAGAGCGTGGCGTCACCTTGCAACTGATCGCGCGCAAACGAACGCGTGCGATGAGCCGCGCAGCACAAATGGAGCACAACATGAAACGAATCAAGAACCTTTCGCGCGCCGGCTTTACCTTGGGCGCTGTTTTGTTGATCGTCGGGTGCGAGCGCACCACGACGGCAGGGCCACGGCCAGCCCAGCCCGCGGTGACGGTTGCGGCCGTCGAGGAACGCAAGATCACCGAGTGGGACGAGTTCATCGGGCGCCTCGAGGCGGTCGAGTCGGTCGAGATCCGGCCACGCGTCTCCGGTTACATCGAGCGCGTGGTCCTCACGGCGGGCAAGGAGGTACGCAAAGGGGATCTTCTGTTCGAGATCGATCGGAGGCCCTACCTGGCCGAGCTGGCGCGCGCCGAAGCCGAGCTCGGCCAAGCGCGAAGCGCCGCCGGGCTGGCTGCCCGAAGCCTCGAGCGCTCTCAGAAGCTGGCGGCCGGAGACGCGATCTCACGGGAGGAGCTCGACAACCGCACGGGCGCCGCCGAGCGCGGTGCGGCGGCGCTTCGCGCCGCGCAGGCCGCGGTCGCCACCGCGCGCCTCAACGTCGAGTGGACCCAGGTCCGGTCTCCCATTCGCGGCCGCGTCGGGCGCGCCGAGGTCACCGTGGGCAACCTGGTCCAGGCTGGGAGTGCGACCCGCCTGACCACGGTGGTGTCGCTCGATCCGATCTACGCGTCGTTCGATGCCGACGAGCGCAGCTACCTCAAGTACGCGGCGCACGGTGGAGGCCCGCGCGATCACAGAACTTCGGTCCTGCTGGGGACCGCCAGCGAGGGGCAAGAGTTTCCCCATGAGGGCTACGTCGACTTCTTCGACAACCAGCTCGATCCCCGCACGGGCACCGTACGCGCGCGGGCGGTCTTTCCGAACCCCAACCATCTCTTCGCGCCGGGGCTCTTCGCCCGGCTCAAGCTGGTGGGCGGCGCCGCCTACCAGGCCACGGTGATCGCCGACCGAGCCGTCGGGACCGACCAGGACAAGAAGTTCGTGCTGGTGGTCAAGCCCGACAGCACCGTCGAGTATCGACCCGTCGAGCTCGGACGGCTGGTAGACGGCTATCGGGTTGTCGCCGGCGGCCTCAAGCCTGGCGAGAAGATCATCGTCAATGGCCTGCAGCGGGTGCGTCCAGGGATGCGGGTGACCGCCACCTCTGCTCCGATGCTGGCCGAGGCCCGCGAGCCGAGCCGCAGCGAACCGTAACCCCGCGAGCAACCTTCAGGAACAGTCAGGAGCCGTCATGCGTCTCTCTCGCTTCTTCATCGATCGCCCCATCTTTGCGGCGGCCGTCTCGATCGTCATCTTCGTCGCCGGCGCGATCTCGATCTTCGCCCTGCCGATCAGCGAATACCCCGAGGTGGTGCCGCCCTCCATCGTCGTGCGCGCGGTCTACCCGGGTGCCAATCCGCGCGCCCTGGCCGAGGCCGTCGCCGCCCCACTCGAGGAGCAGATCAATGGCGTCGAGAACATGCTCTACCTTTCGTCGCAGTCGACCTCCGACGGCGCGCTGACCCTCACCGTGACGTTTCGCGTGGGGACCAACGTGGATCTGGCCCAGGTGCAGGTGCAGAACCGCGTGAGCCAGGCGCTGCCGCGTCTGCCCGAAGAGGTGCGGCAGCTCGGCGTCACCACAGTCAAGAGCTCGCCCAACATCACGATGGTCGTGCACCTGGTCTCGCCGGAGAACCGCTATGACATGGTCTACCTGCGCAATTATGCCGTCCTGCAGGTCAAGGACGTGCTGGCGCGCATCCCCGGCGTCGGTCAGGTGGTGCTCTTCGGAGCGGGCGACTACGCCATCCGCGTGTGGCTCGACCCGAACAAGGTCGCGGCGCGCGGTCTCTCGGCCTCCGACGTCGTCGGCGCGATCCGTGAACAGAACGTCCAGGTCGCGGCGGGCGTGGTCGGCGGCATGCCAATGTCTCATCCGGTCGACTACACGCTGACCGTCAACGCACGCGGGCGTCTGACGACCGAGGACGACTTCCGCGACATCGTGATCAAGACCGGCGCCGACGGGCAGATCACGCGCCTCGGTGACGTGGCGCGCGTCGAGCTCGCATCCGGAAACTACTCGTTGCGATCGATGCTCGACAACAAGGACGCCGTCGCCATGGCCATCTTTCAGGCGCCCGGCTCGAATGCGCTGCGCGTGTCGAGCACCGTGCGCGAGACCATGGATCAGCTGGCCCGCAACTTCCCCCAGGGCGTCGAGTACCAGGTCGTCTACGACCCGACCACCAACGTGCGCGAGGGCATATCGGAGGTCGCCAAGACGCTGTTCGAGGCCATCCTGCTCGTCGTACTGGTCGTCGTTCTGTTCCTCCAGACCTGGCGCGCGTCCATCATACCCTTGGTCGCGGTCCCGGTGTCGATCGTCGGGACGTTCGCCGTCCTGCTGGCTTTCGGATTCTCGATCAACACGCTGTCTCTGTTCGGTCTGGTGCTGTCGATCGGCATCGTGGTCGACGACGCCATCGTCGTCGTCGAGAACGTCGAACGAAATATCGCAGCCGGCCTGTCGCCGCGCGACGCCAGCTACAAGGCGATGGACGAGGTGAGCCGGCCGATCATCGCCATCGCCTTGGTGCTGTGCGCGGTGTTCGTGCCCGTGGCGTTTGTCAGCGGCTTGACGGGGCAGTTCTTCCGGCAGTTCGCCCTCACCATCGCCTTCTCGACCGCGATCTCGGCGATCAACTCGCTGACCCTGTCGCCGGCGTTGAGTGCGATCCTGTTGCGCCCGCACGGCGCGCGGCCCGACCATGTGACCCGCCTGCTCGACTTTCTCTTCGGGTGGCTGTTTCGCCGGTTCAACCGCCTCTTCACGCGCGCTTCGGAGGGGTACGGCCGCACGGCGGGTCACGTGATCCGGCGTCGTGGCGTCGTGCTGGTGGTCTACGGGGGATTGCTGGCGGTCACCGTCTTCGCGTTTTCGCGACTGCCGAGCGGCTTCGTACCGGCGCAGGACAAGCGCTACCTTGTCGCCTTCGCGCAGCTGCCTGACGCTGCGACGCTCGACCGCACCACCCAGGTGGTGCGCAAGATGGCGGAGATCGGGCTCAAACAGCCGGGCATCTCTGGTGCCGTGCAGTTCCCGGGGCTGTCAATCAATGGCTTCGTCAACGCCTCCAACGCCGGCATCATCTTCTTCGCGCTGACGCCCTTCGAAGAGCGCCGTAGCAAGGAGCTCTACGGACCGGCAATCGCCGGCGCTCTGAACCAGAAGTTTGCCAGCATCCAGGACGCCTTCGTCGCCGTGTTTCCCCCACCACCGGTGAATGGGCTCGGGGTGGTGGGCGGGTTCAAGCTCGAGCTAGAGGATCGGGCAGGCCTCGGTGAACAGGAGCTGGCCAAGGCGACCCAGGCCCTCGTCGGACGCGCCAATCAGACTCCCGAGCTGGCGGGGCTCTTCTCGGGCCATCGGATCGATGTCCCGCAGCTCGACGTCGACGTGGACCGCGCGAAGGTCAAACAGGCCGGGCTGTCGCTCACCGAGCTGTTTCAAACGATGCAGATCTACCTCGGGTCGGTCTACGTCAACGACTTCAACCGGTTTGGGCGCACCTACCAGGTGATCGCCCAGGCCGATGCGCCTTTCCGGGCCACCGCCGACAGCATTGCGCAGCTCAAGGTGCGCAATGCACGCGGGCAGATGGTGCCTCTCGGCTCGGTCCTCCAGGTGAGATCGTCGCGCGGCCCGGATCTGCAAATGCACTACAACGCTTACCCAGCGGCCGACATCAACGGCGGCCCGGCCCCCGGCGTCAGCTCGGGCGCGGCGGTCGCGGCCATGGAGCGTCTCGCGCGCGAGACCTTGCCCAACGGCATCGGGTTCGAGTGGACCGACCTGACCTATCAGCAGCAGCTGGCCGGCAACACCACGGGCTTGGTCTTTCTGCTGTGCATCTTGCTGGTGTACCTGGTGCTCGCCGCGCAGTACGAGAGCTGGGCGTTGCCGGTCGCGGTAATCTTGATCGTGCCGATGTGCCTGCTGTGCGCTGCCACAGGCATCTCGCTCACCAAGGGCGACAACAACGTCTTCACGCAGGTCGGGTTCCTCGTCCTCATCGGCCTCGCCTGCAAGAACGCCATCCTCATCGTCGAGTTCGCGCGCGAGCTCGAGCACGAGGGGCGCTCGCCGATCGCGGCGGCGCTCGAGGCGGCGCGCATCCGCCTTCGGCCGATCCTGATGACGTCTTTCGCGTTCATCATGGGCGTGATTCCGCTGGTCGTTTCCACCGGTGCCGGTGCCGAGATCCGGAAGGCGATGGGCGTGGCGGTCTTCGCGGGCATGCTCGGTGTCACGTTCTTCGGCTTGGTGTTGACCCCGGTGTTCTACGTCCTCGTCCGCGGCGTCGGCCTGAAGCGGGTGCGGGTGGCCGAGCCGCACACCGCGCCGTCGGCTCTGGCGCCTGAAGGTTTGGCGGGACTCAGGTGAAGCCGTGACCGCGCCCGAGAAGTCCCGTGGCGGGCAACGCTAGCACCGACGGACCACACACGCGGAATGGCCTTGTTCGGACCCGCTCTCGCCCCCTACACTGGGCGGGTGAAACGAATCGGCATTGTGGTGTTGTGGATCAGCGCATGCGGCGGCGGGGACGGCGGAGTTTCGATTCCCATCGACGAGGTTGAGGCGCGCGGGATGGATGCCTTGTGTGGGTACCAGGTTCGCTGCGGGTTTGCGCCCGACAAGGCTGCTTGCGACGAGACCCAGACCTTGAAGCTGCAGAACGCCGCGGACGTAAAGGCGGGGCGGATCCTGTACGACGGGAAGGCAGCGGCGACCTGCCTGGACGTCTACCGCACGCTCAGTTGCAAGCTTTCGGAGGCTGGGACCACCAGCCTCGCTCAGGCGCAGACGTGCTACGACGTGTTCAAAGGGACCGTAGCCGCAGGAGGCGCCTGCCTGACGGACGAGGAGTGTCAGTCGCAGGACTGCGACAAGGCTGCTTGTACCGAATCCTCGACGTGTTGCGCGGGAACGTGCGTCGCCAAGATCGCGGCGGGTGGGGACTGCTCGGCGGCCGGGTCGCAGTGCGCAGATGACTTGTTCTGCAAGCGAGGCACGACTGCGGGCACCGCGCGCTGCACCGAGTTGGTTGCGGACGGGCAGCCGTGCACCAGGACTGACTTCTGCGTGGTTGGTCGGCGGTGCAACCAGGGCACGTGCGGCTTCCCACCGGCCCACGGCCAGGCGTGTCCGGACCTTTGGTGTGATTCATTGGAAGACGTCTGCGATCCAGCGTCGAAGATATGCGTTGCCCGCATCGCGGTGGGAGGAGACTGCGCGGGGAACCCCACCGGGTGCATGATCTACGCAAATTGCGACGCCGGAACGATGAAATGCGTGGCTCGAAAACGAGCAGGCGAGCCCTGTGCGCAGTCTACCGACTGCCTGCTCGGCGTCGCTTGCACGGGTGGCGTCTGCGTTCCTCCGCCGGATCCGCCGGTGTGCATGTAGAGCCGGGCCCAGGCGGACGCGACTTGGTCCGTCTCCGATTGCATCCTGCCCTCGGGCGCGGCAGTCTGTGCCCCAACCAACCATGCTCGAGCTGCACGGCGCCTCTGCGTTCACCCCTGCCCGCCTTGAAAAACGTCTGGCCACGGTCCGTGCGGGAAATCCCGGCGTCACCGGCCTGACCGCCACCTGGGTTCACTTCGTCGACGTCGCCGCGCCGCTGTCGTCGCACGACGCCGCGGTGCTGGATAGCCTGCTGCGCTATGGTCCGCGAAGCGCCAGCGCTGCGCCGGATGCCTCCGCGCAGCGGCTGCTGGTGGTGCCGCGCGTGGGGACGATTTCGCCCTGGTCGTCCAAGGCAACCGACATCGCGCGCGGCTGCGGTCTGACCGACGTGCGGCGCATCGAACGCGGCCTCTGGTACGCGGTCGCCGGAACCGTCACCAACGTCGGCGCGCTGCGCGCCGCCCTTCACGATCGAATGACCGAGTCCGTGCTGGAATCCAGCACCGAGGCGGCGGCCCTGTTCACGCGCGCGGAGCCGCGTCCCCTGGCCACGATTCCGGTCGAGGCCAACGGTCGCGCGGCGCTGGAGCGGGCCAACACGACGCTGGGCCTGGCGCTGGCCCCCGACGAGATCGACTACCTGCTGGACGCCTACCGCACGCTGGAACGCGATCCCACGGATGTCGAGCTGATGATGTTCGCGCAGGCCAACAGCGAGCACTGCCGACACAAGATCTTCAACGCCGACTTCCTGATCGACGGCGCACGCCAGCCGCTGTCGCTGTTCAAGATGATCCGCCGCACCACCGAGGCGTCACCGGGCGGTGTGCTGTCGGCCTATTCCGACAACGCCTCGGTCATCGAAGGCTCGTCGGCGGGGCGCTTCTTCGCCGAGCCCGCCACCGGCGTCTACCGCAACCACGTCGAGCCGGTGCACATCTTGATGAAGGTCGAGACGCACAATCACCCGACCGCCATCTCGCCGTTCCCGGGCGCGGCGACCGGTTCGGGCGGCGAGATCCGCGACGAGGGCGCCACGGGCCGTGGCGCCAAACCCAAGGCAGGACTGGTCGGCTTCGCGGTGTCGAACCTGCGCCTACCGGGCGCGCTACGTCCGTGGGAGACCGACCACGGCAAACCCGAACGCATCGCCGCGGCGCTGGACATCATGCTGGAAGGGCCGCTGGGCGGGGCCGCATTCAACAACGAGTTCGGGCGCCCGAGCATCTGCGGCACCTTCCGGACCTTCGAGCAAGAGGTCGCCGGCCCGCCCCGCGCCGGGACCACCCGCGATGTTCGCGGTTACCACAAGCCGATCATGCTGGCCGGGGGCCTGGGCAACATCCGCGCACCGCACGTGAAGAAGCGCGAGATCCCGCCCGGATCGGCCATCGTCGTGCTCGGCGGTCCGGCGCTGCTGATTGGCCTGGGCGGCGGCGCGGCGTCCTCGGTGGCGTCCGGCGCGTCGGCGGAGGACCTGGACTTCGCGTCCGTCCAGCGCGACAACCCCGAGATGCAGCGGCGTTGCCAGGAGGTCATCGACCGTTGCTGGGAGATGGGCGACGCCAACCTGATCATCTCGATCCACGACGTCGGCGCCGGGGGTCTGTCGAACGCGCTGCCCGAATTGGTGAACGACAGCCAGCGTGGCGCGGTCTTCGCCCTGCGCGCCATCTTCAGCGACGAGCCAGGCATGTCGCCATTGGAGCTGTGGTGCAACGAAGCGCAAGAACGCTACGTGCTGGCCATCGCGCCCGAGCACGTCGCCGCGTTTGCGGCGCTGTGCGCGCGCGAGCGCTGCCCGTTCGCTGTGGTGGGTCACGCCACCGACGATCGTCGCCTGGTGGTCGATGACGCACACTTCGCCAACCGCGCCATCGATCTGCCGCTGTCGACGTTGCTGGGCAAGCCTCCGCGCATGACCCGCGACGTACAGCACGTCACCCGCGCCAGCTTGCCGTTCGAAACGCGCGGGCGCGATCTGCGCGACGCCGTGACGCGCCTCTTACGCTTGCCGACCATCGCCGACAAGACCTTCCTGATCACCATCGGCGACCGCACCGTCGGCGGCCTGATCGCGCGCGATCAGATGGTCGGCCCCTGGCAGGTCCCGGTCGCCGACGCCGGCGTCACCTGTGCGGGCTTCGACAGCTTCGCCGGCGAGGCGATGGCAATGGGCGAGCGCCCGCCGATCGCGCTGCTGGACGCGGCGGCCTCGGCGCGCATGGCGGTGGCCGAGGCCATCACCAATCTGGCGTCCGCCCCGGTGGCGCGGCTGTCGGACGTGAAGTTGTCGGCCAACTGGATGGCCCCCGCCGGTCATCCCGGCGAGGACGCGCGGCTGTTCGATGCAGTGAAGGCGGTGGGCCTCGAGCTTTGCCCCGCGCTGGGTATCGCCATCCCGGTGGGCAAGGATTCGCTGTCGATGGCCACGGTGTGGAAGCAGGACGGCGAGACGCGGGCGGTGACCTCCCCGCTGTCCGTGATCATCAGCGCCTTCGCGCCGGTGACGGACGTGCGCCGCACGTTGACGCCCGAGCTGCGGCGCGATGCGGGCGATACCGCGCTGTTGTTGATCGATCTGGGGCGCGGGCAGAACCGCCTGGGCGGGTCCTGCCTGGCGCAGGTCTATGAACAGCTGGGCGACCGCGCGCCCGATCTGGACGACCCCGCCCTGCTGAAGGGCTTCTTCGCGGCGGTGCGGACCCTGGCCGACGCGGGGGCCCTGCTGGCGTATCACGACCGCTCCGACGGCGGGCTGCTGGTGACCGCGCTGGAGATGGCGTTCGCGGGCGGCACCGGCGTCGATCTGGACCTGGCGGCGCTGCTGCCGGCCGGCGATGCCGATCCCCTGCCCGCGCTGTTCAACGAGGAGCTGGGCGCACTGGTGCAAGTCCGCGCCACGGACGTGGCCAGCGTCATCGAGACTTGCGCGCGCCATGGGTTGGCCGGCGCGGTCCACGCGGTGGGACAGCCTAACGCCAGCGGACGCGTCGTCATCCGCCGCGCGGCCAGCGTGCTGTTCGACGAAGCCCGCACCACCCTGCGCGGCCTGTGGTCCGAGACCACCCACGCCATGGCGCGCCTGCGCGACGACGCCACCTGCGCCGACGAGGAACAGGCCGCCCGCGTCGACGATGGGGATCCAGGCCTGTCTGCGCGCCTGACCTTCGCGCCCGACGACGATATCGCCGCGCGCTTCGCCACGGTCACGCCGCGGCCGCGGGTGGCCGTCCTGCGCGAGCAAGGCGTGAACGGCCAGATCGAGATGGCGGCCGCCTTCGATCGCGCCGGGTTCGAGTCGGTCGACGTGCACATGAGCGACGTGCTGGCCGGCCGCGTTGATCTGGCGGGCTTCCGGGGGCTGGCGGCCTGCGGTGGGTTCTCGTACGGAGACGTGCTGGGCGCGGGCGAGGGCTGGGCCAAGTCGATCCTGTTCCACGCCTCCGCGCGCGCGGCCTTCACGCGCTTCTTCAACCGCGCGGATACGTTCACGTTGGGCGTCTGCAACGGCTGCCAGATGCTGTCGGCGCTGAAGGAGATCATCCCGGGTGCCGCCCCCTGGCCGCGGTTCGTGCGCAACCGCAGCGAACAGTTCGAGGCCCGGCTGGCCCGCGTGCGCGTCGAGACCGGACCGTCGATCTTGCTGGCCGGCATGGCGGGCAGCGCGATGCCCATCGCGGTCTCACACGGCGAAGGTCGCGCCGAGTTCGAATCCGAGGCGGCGCGCGCTGCCTTCGAGCGCTCCGGCCTGGTGGCGGGCCGCTTCGTCGACAACCGCGACGCCGTCGCCGCCACCTACCCCGCCAACCCCAACGGATCGCCGAGCGGAATCACCGCGCTGACCACGCCCGACGGCCGCATCACCGTGTTGATGCCCCACCCCGAGCGGGTGTTCCGCGCCGCGCAGCTGTCGTGGAACCCGTTCACCGGAGCCGACAGCCCCTGGATGCGCATCTTCCGCAACGCCCGGGTGTGGGTCGGGTAGCACCAATCGAGACGATGGGCGGTGCCCGCGCGGTCTAATCGATCGGCTTCTCGAAGCAGAGGAACCGACCCTTCCGGAACTGGACCACACCGACCTCGACATATCCAAGGGCGCGATAGAGGCCCAGCGCCGGTGGGTTCGCGGCGAAGGTGTCCAACCTCAGGGCGCGCAATCCGCGCGCGCGCGCGCGATCCTCTAGGGCGAGCATCAGGGCACGGCCCACGCCCTGGCGCTGAACGGCGGGCGCGATCATGAGTCGGTGAACCACGCCCATCGCGTCGTCCGTCAGACGCCACGCGACGTCACCGTAGGCGGGCTCTTGGGTTTGGTTCAGCGTCACCGCCCCGATCAGCGCGCCCGCCCGCTCGGCGACGATCAGCATCCCGGCATCCACATCTGCCGCGACGATCTGGACGGTGGGATAGACATCGTCCCATTGGTCGATGCCGGCGTCCTGCATCCCGGCGACGCAGGCACGCAGCAGTGCCGTCAAGGCGTTGACGTCCGTGCTTCGCGCCTCCCGAATCATCATCAGCACCAAGACTATCCAATCCCGCGACGACGCGATTCGCGATATGAACGCGGGCATGTCGTCGGAACCGACCTCTCACATCCTGCAGGCGTTGCTGGTCAACGTGATCATCACGCTGGCCAAAGCCGTGGCGGCTATCCTCACGGGCTCGGGAGCCTTGCTGGCGGAGGCCATTCACACCGGCGCCGACTGCGCCAACCAGGTCCTGCTGCTGCTGGGCATCCGCCAGTCCCGGCGCCCGCCGGACGGGAGCCATCCGCTCGGATACGGCCGCAACCTGTACTTCTGGTCCTTCATCGTCGCGCTGCTGCTGTTCACCGGCGGCGGCGTGTTCTCGATCTACGAGGGCATCCACAAGCTGCACGAACCGGAGCCTGTCGAACGGGTCTGGCTGGGCTTCCTGATCTTGGGCTTCTCGCTGGTGCTCGAGGGCCTATCGACGCTGTCGAACATCAAGGAGCTGCGCGCGCGGGCGGCCGGCGCGCCCTTCTTCCGGTTCCTGCGCGACACCAAGGATTCGGATCTGGTGGTCGTGTTCGGAGAGAACGCCGCCGCGTCGCTGGGGCTGATCCTGGCGATGGCGGCGCTGGGCGCGGCGGCCGCGACGGGCGACAGCCGCTGGGACGCCGCGGGCAGTCTGCTGGTGGGCGTGGTGCTGGTCGCCGTGGCGATCTTCCTGGGCACCGAGATCAAGGCGCTGCTGGTGGGCGAGTCCGCCGATCCCGGCATCGCCGCGGCCGTGAGCGAAGTCGCCGCCGCCCAGCCGCTGTTCGGCCGGGTGCTTCACCTGATCACCATCCAGCAAGGCCCGTCCGAGGTGGTGGTCCTGATGAAAGTCTCGTTCACCGACGGTATCAGCGTCGAGACGGTCAGCGCGTCCATCAATACCTTCGAGGCCGCGCTGCGCGCGCGGCGACCCGAGATTCGCTGGTGCTTCGTCGAGCCCGACGTCGATCGCGGCCGCCCCCTGGTCGTCGAATCGTTGCCCGGCTGACCGCCCTTTAATCCGCCCGCTCGGGGAACAGCCCGGGCATCCATCGGTGGGCCAGCGTCGCGGGAAACGCCAGATGCAGCGGCGCGCGCGGGCCTTCCGATACCAGCACGCCCTTCGCGAGCAGGATCGCCAAGATGCGGCGGCCCTGTCTTTCCCCCGTGCCGGCAATCGCGTCCACCTCACCGCGCGCCACCTCGCCCCGGTGAAGGACAGCTTCCAGGATGCTTCCGGTCTGCGCAGGAAGTTCGCCGGCTCGGACTTCTTCTTCGACCCAGACCAGCACGCGGGCGCGCAATCGGTCGGGTTGAACCTGGCTCTCCATGAAGTCCACCTGATCAGCGCAGATGCCCAGAAAGAAGCGGCTGAACTCGGCGAGTGCCTCCTCGCTCAGGGATCCCCGACCATCCAGATCGTTCCGCCGAGCCGCATCACAGTTGGCAAGCAGGGTCTTGTATTGCTGAACGTTGCGCGCGAGACCACGCGCGACGGACCAGACTGCCCCCGTGTCGAGCAGACCCAGCAGCATCGCATGCGACATGAGACGAGCAACGCGTCCGTTCCCGTCGAGGAACGGATGCATCCAGAGCAGCCGGTGGTGGGCAGCGGCAGCCGAAATAAGGCCGTCGACCTTGCCGAGGCCGCCGTACACCTCTGCGAACCGGTCCAGGAAGCGAGGCAAGGCGCCGGGGCTTACCGCGATGTGTTGGCCGACCTTGACGTCGCGCTTGCGCAGTTCCCCGGCGACAACCCGCGCCTTGTCGCCGGTATCCGGGTTGTCGATCCAGAGGAGGTTGTCCGGTAGCTGCTCGCAGAATCGGCGATGAAGACCGGTGATTCCGTCGAAACTGACGGCCTGATTCACCGACAAGCCGCCATCGTCGATCCACTGCTGCACGGCGATGTGGGCCTTGGCCTCGATCTGCAGGTCGCGCTTTTTCTGGTCCTGGCTGTAGTCATTCCTCAACGCCCGCTCGATATCGATCGGGTGCGTGTCATGGCCCTCGATCAGGTTCGAGTAGTAACAGTTCATCGAACGAACCAGACTGGCCAGCGGTGCCTGCATCGCCCGCGGAAGGCTTCGTCGGAAGCCCACCGACTTTCGAGTCAGTTCGAACGCCAGGTCGTTCAGCGCCGACCGGTGGCGTGAGCCCTCGGCAATGAGAAGTGGTTCCATCGTCGAGATGGCTTCGCCTCTGTCGACCACATTCATGTCCTCATTCATGTCCGGAAGGCCGTCCGACAAAGACCTTAACATATCACGAACTTACATCGACAGACGTCAGCAAAAGACCGCATCTATGTCCGGATGGAAGTCCGCTGCCCTGGTGCCCCGACCGCGTGAACCGCCGGTAGCCACGGGGGCGAGGTCTCCGAGGGGCGCACACGAAAAGGGCGCCTCACTTTTGGCGAGGCGCCCTTCCGTCCTACACCAGCCTAGAGCCGGCTACTCCGACTCAACCCGCGCTAGGGGGCAACCGCCGTGCACGCCGACAGGTTGTCGGCGCCATCCTGCACGCACTGGTCGATACCACCGCCGCCAGCCAGGCTGTCGATCTCCGTTCCGCCGCGCAGGAAGTCGTTTCCCGTCCCGCCGTTCAGAGTGTCGAACCCCTGGTCCCCGTTGAGGATGTCGTTGCCAGCCTCGCCGAGGAGCTGATCCTGCTGCATGCCGCCCAGGAGCAGGTCGTCGTTGTTGCCGCCCCACAACCAGTCGTCGCCATCGCCTCCCGACAGGATGTCGTTGCCGTTTTCCCCGCGCAGCTTGTCCTGCCCCGCGCCGCCGCCGATCCAGTCGTTGCCGTCGCCACCCCAGATGTCGTCGTCGCCGCCGCCGCCGCTGATGGCATCGGCGCCGCCGTTGCCGTGGATGACGTCTTGGCCGTTGAAGCCGAGGATGCAGTCGACCCCCGAGGTTCCGTTCAACGTGTCGTTGTTGCTGGTGCCCAGGATGATGTTGCTGCCGACCGGGCAGCACGCCGTGCTGTCACCCAGCTCGGTGATCACCGTCGTGGTCTTGGTCGCGACGTTTCCCGCCGCATCGATCGCCGTCCAGGTGACCACTGTGACCCCCAGCGGGAACCTTGCCGGGGCGTTGTTGGTTACGGTGATCGTACCGCTGCAGTCATCCGTCGCGGCCGCGGTGCCGATGTTCAGGCCTTGCGCCACCGTGCACGAGTTGCTGGTCACGGTCGCCGGTGGCACCGTGGTGAACACGGGCTTGACGGTGTCAGGGTTCACCAGGTGCGGAGACGTCGCGTTGCCTGCCACGTCGACACCCCAAAACTCGACTGCCGAGCACGTCCCCGCAAGGGTGATCGTGCCGGACGCCTGGGCCGTGAAGGTCGGCGATCCGCCGCCCTGGACCACGTTGACCCCCTGCACACCCGACCCGGGCAGCGGATCCGTCACAGCGTAAGTCAGCTTCACGCCAGCCGTCGTGTCGATCGAACCGGTGGTGGCGGGCAGCTGCATGTCGATCTTGAATACCTGGCTGTTGGTCGGCTCGATGTTGCCGTCCTTGTCCTGAGCCCGGTAATAGATCGTCGTCGTCCCCTCGGTCGCGTACTGGAACGGCGCCGTATACGCGGTCCAGTTGACGCCGTCGCTGCTGTATTGGGTGACGGCGATGCCGGCACCGCCTAGATCTTGGGTCGTCAGCGTGATGGTGACCGGCGCCACCAGCCAGCCGTTGCTGCCGTTGACCGCGCCACTTGTCGTGAGCGTCGTCTTCAGCCCCCCCAGATCAATCGAGCTGCTTCCGGTCGGAATGGCGACCATCCCGCGGTCGACGACCGTGCTGCCCGGACCGCCCTTGGCGTTCAGATGGGCGCTGGTGGCCGGCCCATTGTTGTCGAGCAGCAGCCTGCGCCCCCCGTTGGCGCTTTGCATCTTGATCGCCTGGGCCGGCGACATACCGAGGTTGCTGAATTCCATCCAGCGCTGCTTCTCTGTGCCGGCGACGGTCCACTTGATCGCTTTGGCTACGCTGCCCGCGGGGACGGCGAACGAGATGGCGCGGTTCGCGGTGTTGATCTCGTGAGCAATCACTTGGTCCGGCTTGCCTGCGGTCGAAGGGAACTGGAACCGCGACGACATGGTGCCGGCGTGGAACTCCGCCTCGACATAGGTCCCCGGCGCAACGCCTGGCTTGGCCGCGATGTCGTAGGTATGCGTCGCGCCCGAACCTTGGCCAAGCCAGAGCTGGGCGCTGTTGGCGCCTGACCCATCACTCGAGGGGCTGGGAGCGATGTTGGGCACGCGCATCGCGGCGTCGTGGCGAATCTGATCCCAACGGGTCGGCACGCCACCGAGGCCCGGCTCGAAATAGGTGCGGCCGCTCGCGTCCGTGATCTGCTGAGTCGCTCCGGACTGACCGACGACCATCATGAAGATGCTGGAGGCAATCAGGTATGGCTCATCGAAGGGCGTGACCTGGTTCTCGAGCAGTACACTGGCCGGCTCGACGAGCATGCGGGCCCCGGTGAAGGTGCCGCCCTTGTAGATGACGGGGTTACCGTCTTGGTCGACGCCGCCATCGTAGAAGTACTCAGAGCCGTCACTCGAGATCTCCACGAATCTGTCGCTCGCGCGGGTGCCGTCAGCGTTCACGACCTCGCTGGCCATGGTCGGGAAGTTCGGATCGGCCACGAGGATGCGCGCGCACTGGGTCCCGCCGACGTGGAGGCAGGGCTGCAAGCCGGGGGGGTAGGCGTAGGGCAGGAGCGAGTGCGCCTTGCCGTACCATTCGTCAGCGTAGATGGACAACATGGGCGGATCGCCCGCGTTGAAGAACGCCAGGCTGTCGTTGTAGACGGAGCCAAAGTTGGTGGTTTTGCCGTAGGTCCATTGCTGGGCGCGCCAGGCGAGCACTGCGATGCCCAACTGAGCTCCGTGCCTGACGTTGATGTCTTGTACGACCCCCGGCGAACTGAACTGCGCGTCGTGGATCGGCATCCCGATGCGGGACTGGCCGCGGCTTGCGTAGATCTGCTGGACGTTCATGCCCGAGCAATTGCCGCCCGCGGCCACGGATTCGTAGAAATAGTCGTAGTAGAAGCGGTTGAACGGATTGAAAAAGGCGTCCTCATCCGGCGAGACGTCCTCGAACGTGTCGGCGAAATTGAAGTAGGTCAGGTGCGGGGTCTTGAAGTTTTGGAACGACCAATACTTCTGGCCACGGAAGTCGTTCTCCTGAAAGGCGTGGGAGGTCTTGATCGTGCAGTCGACTTCCGCGTCGCCGACCCAAGTCGGCGAGAGGCCGCCCGGCAGCATGCCCCAGAGGTTGTCGATGGTGAACGTCTGCGTCACGGTGCCTAGAGGATCGGAGTTGTTCCCGAAGATGATGTTGACGTCCCGGTCCCACACGTTGACGGTCGCGGTAAAGGTGGTCGCGTGGTCGGCGGCGACCACAATGGGTCCGATCCCGCCGTGAAAATTGTCGGTATCGGTCCCGAAGTCCCCCGTGCTCGGGTGACGTTCTTGATTGACGATATGTGTCCCCTCGGCGACGACATCCACGAAGTAGACGAGGTCCTGTGCGCCACACCCGCCGCAATCGTTACCGTGCGCCGTCACGCGTTCCAGGTAGAACTGCATGTCGCCGAAGGCAGCGACCTTGGTGGGCTCGTACCAGACGAGGACGCCGCCCTCGAAGTCGTTGAACTGAAACCCCGAGACAGGCGAGAACCCCATCGAGCTCGTTGGCAGGCCGAGCCAACCGTTCGGGCCGCCCTGTCGTTCGTATTCGGTGAAGACAGCGCTATCGACGTCGAAGACCTTCCCGTTGGCCAGGTTCTGGTAAAAGCCCATGTTCGTGAAGCGGGACGCGAGCCCGCGCGCCCCCGTGCCCGGTGCGCCGCCCGGCACGAGGATCGCCGACGTGTCCGAGGTGGGCATGCCGGCGACGGCCAGGCCACCACGCAGCTCGAACGCGATCAGGAGCGGGGTCTGCACGAAGAACGGCCCCGGCGCCGCGAGCTTCCAGTAGATGTTCCCACCTTCGAACGTCTGAAAACGGGCGTCCGCGAACACCGACGTCGTCGCCTCCTCGGAGGTCGGCAGCCCGAGCACGAGCCGATTGACCGAGAGGTACTTGAGGTAGATATCCCCGTAGACGACGCGGGCGTCGCCCCCTTTGACGAAGACGATTCCACCTTCGAAGGTCGCCTCATCGTGGTCGGCGGTATGGCGATAGTCGCCTGTGGGCAAGCCGAACGAGGGATAGACAGGTGCGCCGTTGACGTTGAACGTCGTGGTCAAAGCCTGCCATCGGTCGAAGATCGCTTGCGTGATGTAGACAGCGCCGTGGTCGTTCGAATAGACGATGACGCCGTCGACGAACGGCTGATACTGCGCACTGCTGCCGGGAACGGTCTGAACCAAGTTGGTCGCCTCGCCGATCGCGACGCCCTTGTTGACGAGCTGCCGCCACTTCTGACCAATGGGCGTCGTCTCATCGGGCAGCAGCGCGCCCTGCGTCTTCGCGATCTCGTCCGCCGGCTGCTTCCTTCCACACCCCACGAGTGCGGTCAGCAAGAACAGGGCGACCCAGCTCCTGGAGGGAGCTCGGCCCAAGTCTACGTGTCGTCTCATTCGATTCCTCCGATAGGGTCATTGTCTGCGCAGACGGCGCCCGGACTGGACGCTGTCGTTGCATTTATGGCCACCTAGGTATCACCTCGCGTCGAGATCGAGTCAGAAATCGACGCCGAGCAGACGTGACCTTGGCTTTTTCTGGTTTCTCGCCACTGTCGGGGAGAGATTGGAAAGGTAATCGCGATCGAAATACGACTTGCCACCGCACAGTCGGCCCGCCCAACGCCACTGTCGACGCCATCAGGGTCATTGCAGTGACAATTGGCTGCAATCCATCTGTGCCGTGCAGTTCCGCACCAGTTCGCATTCATTGGCGACGCGCAATGAAAGTGGCGCGCTCTATATTAATTTGTCGTTGAAGATGTTAGGGTCCCCGCGGGCGAGGCCCATTCAGACAGACACTGCGCCAGCGTTGATTGATCATAACCGCTCTGACCCGCTCATCGGGTCGAACGAGCGCCGCCGCGGGCGCTCTCCGCTAACTGACCTGGACCGGTAGATTCATGCCCGCTTCCGGCGCCGGCGGTTGCGCCAGTTGCGCCAGCCGCCGCAGCAGCCCCAGGAACGTCGCCACCCACGCCGCCAGCGCCACGAAGAAGAAGTACCGCGGCACCTCCCCCAGCGCCGGCACACCCACGGCCGCGGCGATCCGGAACGTCGCCACGGTGTACATCCCCAGCGGAAAGACCGCGCCCCAGTACAGCGGGTCGTAGGTCAGCGGGAATCGTTTCACCCCGTGACGCCAGATCGCCAGGATGATCAGCATCGGAATCCACCACGTCGCCGTGGCCCAGTACCACAGCGAAAAGCCCTTCAGAAACGGCAGCAGGTCGTGCAGCAGCGCCGACGCGGGGGCGTTGCGGATCAGCATGGCGCCCGCCAGGGTCGAGATGGCCATGGCGCCCATATTGATCCAGTAGGGCGGCATCAGGTCCGACGGCGAGAACCGGAAGAACATGTAGCGATAGAAGATCAGCGAGATGGTCCAGATGTACAGCATCCCGCCGCACAACCAGAACGCCAGCAGCACGAACAACAGCAGGTCCTTGCCCTGCCCGAACGTCGGCGCCACCAGGCACCCCAGCACGCAGATCGACTGCGTCGCGACCACCGCCGTCAGCCAGCCGCCGTTGATCCCCTCGGCCAGCGTGGGCTTGTCGTCGCGCACGGTCAGCAACGTGAAGACGGTGTACATGCACGCGGCCCACAGCACCATCGCCGGGCCCAGCAGCCATCGCCCCACGGTCAGGTTCTGCGCGACCACGGCGAACTGGCTGCCCAGCACGCTGGTGGCGGCCACCGTGGTGAACAGGCCCACGCTGCGCTTGTGATCATTCAGATCGGCGATGAAGCGCTGGCGATGGCGCGCGATGCGCACGCCCGTGACGATCAACAGCGTCGGATACGCGATGACATTGATGGCCAGCAACGCCCGGGCGATCAGCCCGAAGCCCAGCAGGAAGCTGGCCATCGAGACCACCCCGGTGGCCATCGACATGGCGAAGTACGCCGGGTGCAGTTCAGCGATGCGCTGATCGGCCGCGGCCAGACAGCGCCGCAGGCCACCCGGGACCTCGCCGATCAGCGCAGCACCACCGCCAGCGCGAACCCGTCGTAGCCCTTGCTGCCCACGGTCTGCAACGCCGTGGCGCTGACCCGCGGCTCGGTCCCCAGCATCTCGTTCAAACGGCGCACGCCGACGATGGAGGGATCGTTCTTGTCGGCGTCGATCACCGTACCGTCCCGCACCACGTTATCGATGATGATCAGGCTCCCCACCCGCGCCAGCTTCAGCGCCCACTGGAAGTACTCCGGGTTGTTCTGCTTGTCGGCGTCGATGAAGATCACGTCGAACGGACCGCCCCCCTCGGCCTGGACCTGCGGCAAGGTGTCGAGCGCCCGGCCCACCCGAACGTCGACCACATCGTCCAGCCCCGCGCGCTGAAGGTTGGCACGGGCCACGTCGGCGTGGCGGGGCTCCGCTTCCAGCGTCACCAGGCGGCCGCCCGGGACCAGCGCCCGCGCCAGCCAGATGGTGCTGTACCCGCCCAGCGTTCCGACCTCCAGGATGCGACGCGCGCCCTGGGCCCGCGCCAGCAGGTGCAACATCTTGCCGAACGTGGGCGTGACCTGAATGGCAGGCAGCCCGGCGGCCTCGCTGTCGCGCAGCGCCCCGTCCAGCGCCGGATCGGGAGGCACCAGCCGTTCGCTCAGATATTGATCGACTGCGGTCCACCGTTGTTGGCTGGCGGAAACTGACATGGCGTCACTTCACCACGGGCGCGGCCGCGATGCCAATGGGCTCGATTGGGAACGCTGGCGGCTTGTGGCGGGACGCATTCTGGCCGAGGATGCGGACCCCATGTCACGATTTCCGGGCGCCGAGATCGGCGCCGACGAGTTGCCCGACGAAGTCCACCTGCTGGCGGACCAGATCGAATCGATCACGGGCAAGGATGTCTATTTCATCGATGCGCGCCGCCACCGCTTCGAGACCGGTCAGCTTCCGCCGGGTATGCCGCCGCCGCCGGTATCGGGTCCGCCCTCCGGTCCGGACGTGCTGGTCTTCGTGAACCCGGATGGTGTCGAATCGCAGATGTTGTCGAACAGCATCCGGCGGTTCTTGATCCAGACGCTGCTGGTGTGGGAGGGCTATCCGATGTCGGGCGTGAAGGCCGACGCGGTCGATGCCGCGACGGTGGGCCCGATGCAACAATGGCTGCACATGGGATTGCTGGCGGCCGCGACCGACCTGCGATTCGCCCAGCTCACGGCGACCCCGCCGGAGCCGCGCCGTTTCTCGCGCTTGCCGCCGTTCAGGGCGCCCTCCGACGTCCGGTTGAAGCTGATCGCCCTGGAAAGCGCGATGGGTCTCGCGGGGCACCCAGGCGAAATCTCGGCGGACGCGCGTTCCATCGCGGAGGCCTTGCAGCGATCCGATCTGGCAACGCCATCGGGATTTCGCGCGGCGTTCGGCAGCATCCTGGAGCTGTGGGGACTGCGCAGCCACGTGATCCTGGGCGTGGCGGACAAAGAATCCGGCACGATCGCCGAAACCCCCTGGTAGACGCCCACGAACAATCCGCCGGCGTCGTTTCTGGGGCGCGTCGAGGGACGGTCGCAACGCGATGCTCGGGTGGAATCGTGTTAGACAGATCACCTTGCCAGCAGGAGGAGACCCTCATGTTCAGCGCCCCCTCTCGATTTAGTCTGTTCGCTGTTTCTCTGCTTCTCGTCGCGTGCGCGCAGTCCAGCGGCGGCGACCCGTCCACCGGAAGTGGAGGAAAAGCCAGCACCGGGGGCAGCAGCGGCCCAGGATCCGGAGGCGCATCGACGGCCACGGGTGGATCCCCGAGCGCAAGCGGAGGCTCCTCCGCAAACGGCAGTGGCGGCACCGCCAGCGGGGGCACCGCCAGCGGGGGCTCGGCCAGCGGCGGTTCCGCCAGCGGCGGTTCCGCCAGCGGCGGTTCCGCCAGCGGCGGCTCGGCCAGCGGCGGCTCGGCCAGCGGCGGCGCGGCCAGCGGCGGCGCGATGGGGGGAAACGCCGAGGGCGCGGGTGGCCGAGGTTCGGGCGGCGCGGGCGGCGGTCCGCGAGGAGGACAGACCGGCACCGCGGGACACACGGGCGCGGACGGAGGAAGCACCGGAGCCGGCGGCTCGCGGCTGCCGCCGATCACCGACTACGGCGCGATGGGTCCGTTCGCGGTGACCACGACCCAGAACACCGGTCCGGGAGGCAAGTACACCATCTACCGGCCCACGACCCTGGGTCAGAACGGTTTCCTGCACCCACCGATCAGCTTCGGGCCGGGCATCGGCATGGAGGCGTTCGACGCCAACCTCAAGGGACTGCTGACCGCCATCGCCTCGCACGGTTTCGTGCTGATTGGAACCCGGCTCGACGGCGGCCCCGGCGACGCGGGGAACCGCATGAAGATGCTGGATGGGCTCACCTGGATTCTCGAGCAGAACGACGTGGAGGGAATCTTCAAGGGCAAGCTCGACGTGACGCACGCCATCTCGATGGGCTACTCCGTGGGCGGCACCGCCGCCGTCGAGATCGGCGGTCACGCATCGGTGGCGACGACCGTATCAATCCACGGCCATACCGCCAAGGCGGCCCTGCACGGCCCGCTCCTGCAAACCAGCGCCACCGGCGACACGGTGGGGTTGCCCCTGCAGAAGATGACCTTCGAGATGTCGCAGGTGCAGACCTTCCTGGGCGTCATCAACGGCGGCGACCACGGCTATATCCAGCGCGACAATGGCGGCGCCGAACGCCCGGCCATCATCGCCTGGTTGAGGTACTGGATCTACGGCGACACCGGCGGAAAGAACTACTTCTACGGCGACGACTGCGTGATGTGTAAATCGCCCTGGACCACCATGTTCCAGCGCAAGAACTGGCAGTAGTCGAAGGGCCGGCGTTCGCCCTCGCCGCGGGGGGCGGGCGAACGCCGAGCGACGTCCGTAGCGGATCAGGCCCGGATTTCGGTGATCGGGCCGGTGAAGTACGCCGGATCGCCAAAGGTCGTGACGTCACTGAAGCCGAGCGCCTGAGCGATGGTGGTGTAAAGGTCGCCCGACGTCTTCTTGTTCTGCAGCGCGAAATGGCCGGGCTTGAACATGCCCTTGCCGCCCAGGATGACGTGCGGGACGTCGCGATAGCCGTGGGTCACGCCCTCGCTGATGTCCTTCACGGACAACAAGACCGTGTTGTCGAGGATGCTGTTGCCATCCGCTTCCATGTAACCGGCCAGCTTCTGGGCAAAGTACGCCAGCTGCTGCTGGAACCACTCCTCCACGACGGTGAGACATTCCAGGGCCGCCTTCTGCACCGTATTCAAATTGCTGGGAACGCCGTTGAGCGTCGAGGGCGGGAAGTGCGACATCACGTGAAGGAACGTGGCGGGCAGGTTCTTGCCGTCCGTGCAGGTGTCGACGTTGGCGGGACAAGAGAGGTCCTTCCAGGGCGCGCTCGGCAGGATCTCCGAGAAGTTGTAGAAGGACTCGCCCGGGGACCACACGAGCGAAGCCACCCGCATGGTGTCGCAGGCCAGGGCGGCCACCAGCATGTCCATGACGGTCTTGCCCACCGCGGGGATCTGGGCGTTGGCCTTGACCTGATCGTCGGTGTAGCTCGGAGAGCCCGGATTATTCGTGCACACCGGGGCCGCAGTCCCGCCGCTGCCACCGGCGCCTCCCGTCTGAATGCGCTGCTCGACCTCACGCACAAGGCTCATGTGTCGATCCAGGCGGACTTTGTCAGCGCCCCCGACCTTCGCGTTCAAGCGATTGAAGTCCTTGAGCACGGTGTCGAGCACGCTCTTGCGCTGGGCGGCCAGCTTGTCCAGCTCGGACATGCCGCCCGCCGCGCCCCCGGCCCCGCCGGGCATCGAGGTCATGAACAACCGCGTGAACAGCTTCCGCGGATCAGATTCGAACGGCACGATGTTGGCTTGACCGGCGCCGGAGTAGCTCATGTAGCGGCTGGCCGAGCCCTGGTAGAAGGAAACCACACCGGCTTCGATCGAGCTCAACCGCCCTGGAGTGGCCAGCTTCCCCGCGAGGAACTGATCGATGCTGATGCCGCCGCCCCAACCCTCGTTGCCGAATTGAGTGCCCTTCACATCGACGTACGGACGCGCGGTGAGCACATGGGTCATGCCCTTGGCGTGACCATTTCCCGCCAGCTTCTCGGCCGCGGCCGCATGAACCCCTGACAAGATGGTCGTGCGTTCGCGCAACCCGGGCACATCCAGCGGTTTGAGGATGCGGCCCGGGGTCCAGGCCGTGCCCGTGTTCGTGGGCTTCCACGCGCTCTGCACCGTCCCAACCGGCGTGTACCAGACGAAGAATCGCTTCGGTGGGGTGGCCGCGGCGGCCCGCGCCCCGGTGGGGAGCATGGCGTCCAGGAAAGGCAACCCCAGCGTGAAGCCCGAAGCGGCACGCAACATGGTCCGTCTGCTGAGAGGTCTCAAGGCGCAGCTCCTTGGGTCCGGAAGTAGAGGAACGCAGGCGTCTCGATCATCCTGAGAAGCAGTTCACGAATGTTGCCGTCTCCCTTGAAAGTCGTGGCCGCATCCGCCAGCGAGCAAGCGTCCTGATCGCCAGGCACCCGCCCGTGCGCATAGATGAACCATTTCGAAGCCAGGCAGCTCCGGACTTGGTTGCTGCTCGCCAGCGCGCGCAGGAAATCGTCCGGCCCCGAGTAGTGTCCCTTCATGTCAGCCGGTGACACCACATCAGCCGAGGTGTCGACGGGCATCCCGCGATCCATCGCCCGGTAGCGCCCCAGACCATCGAAGTTGTCGAGCGCGAACCCCATGGGATTCATCAACGAGTGGCAACCGTTGCACGAGCCCTGACCCGTCAGCTCGACCAGTTGCTGGCGCGCCGTCTTCGTCAGATCGGGAGCGGGCGGCGAGGCGTTCACGTCGTCGGGCGGGGGCTGAGGGGGCGAGCAAGCGAGTTGCGTCAGGATGAACTTGCCACGCAGCACCTGCGAGGAATCGCTGCCGTGCGCGAAGTTCGCCATGAGGCTGCCCTGCGTGAGCAGCCCCATCCGCTGTTTGGCGGGCATCGTCGTCGCGACAAACGCGGAGCTGGTCACGCCGCTCACGCCGTAATACGCCGCGAGATCTTTGTTGAGGTAAGTGGTGGGGCTGGTCAGGAGGGTCGTCAGCAAACCGTCCCCCTTGCGCAACGTCTGGTTGACGAACTGCTTGGTCTCCTCGACCAGCAATCGACCGATGTCGGGCGTGAACGGTGCGGGCTTGGTGAGGTTCGGCACCCCTTCGAGCTGCCCCCATTGCACGTGAAAGTCGCTGAACACAGCGTCGGCGCGATCGTCGGCCAGCATCCGCATGGCCTGGGTCCGCACGTCCGCTTCTGTGCCCAGCTTGCCGTCCTTGACGGCCTGGTTCAGCGTCGCATCGGGCAGGCCGCCCCAGAACAGCAGGGCCAACCTGGTCGCGGTTTCCTCGGGCGTCAACCGCACCAGCGGCGCGCCGTTCGGGTTCGGCATCCCGAACTCGAGCCGATACAGGAAGTACGGCGACTGCAGCATCGATCGAACCACCAGCTCGATTGCCACCGCAAATCCGTCCGTGGCCTTCCGGCTGGTGTAGAGGGCCTGGTAGTCGTTGACCTGGCCGTCATCGAGGGGACGGCGGAACGCCCGCGCGCCGAAGGTCTTGATGAAGTTGGTCGCGCAGGTGTCCTGCCCGGCAGTCGCCGTCGGATCGCAGCCGACGAAATCCTTCAACCTGGTCGCGACGGTCGCGTTCTTGGCCAGGGTCGTGGCGGCTCGTTCGAAGTCGTCCACGATGGCGGGACTGAGAAGGGCGCTGTCGACGCCATTCAGGAACCCCGACTGCATGCTCTCCGGAACGAACTGATCCCCGGGATGGGTGGTGTCGCCCAGCAGGAGGCCGACGATGTTGTTGTATTCACGTCGCGTGAGCCGGCGCAGAGGCGACGCTTCGACGGCGGGCTTGGTGCAATCGAGGGGGATCATCGAAGCACCGCCGCTGCCGACGGTCGAGCTGCCCCCTGCGCCCGTCATCGAGCTGCCCCCCGTTCCCGTCGTCGCGCTGCCCCCCGTTCCGGTGGCTCCGATTTGCCCCACACAGGACGACACCAGGACGATCAGGGGTAACGCCAGGAGTTTTCCACACGGCGTCCCGCGCGAGTACGTGCTGCGTCCGACGGCGCTCATGGTCACTCCCTCGGCGTGAGGCGGTTCTCTCTCGATACAGTTGCCCGCCTCCAGGGCGGCACCGTCTCTACATCTGCCTTGAGGGCCACGATCTTTTCAGGAAATCTTTTGGGGGGCTCATTTCTTTTGCCACCCAAACCGGGCCCGCCTCGACGGGGATCAGGCCTTCTACGTAGGCCTTCTATGTAGGCCTTTTATGTAGGCCGTCCTCGTCGGGGCCGTCACATCGACGGGGGTTGATACCCGCGCCAGACCCAGACAAGGGCGTCAGCCAAGGTCGCCGACCTGACCTTCCCATCACAGTGGCCTACACCCATGCCCTGGACGAACTTGTAGTGGAAGCCCTTGGCTTTCAGCGCCGCCGCCGTTCGCGTGTTGGCCATGACCCAGTTGTGCCGACCGGACGCGGCTTCGGTGGAGCCCAGATCCATCTCGTTGGCATTGTGGAAAATGCGCATCATCTTCTCGCGCCCCATCTTGTCGTTCTTGATGAGCTCGAGATCGGAGTGGTAGTCCCAGGCCCCGTGCGGGTACATCGTTGACTCGGGCGCCTTCGGATCCTGCTGCGCCACCAGCGTCGCCGAATAGGCAATCGCGCGGGAGAACAGATCGGGGCGAAACCAGGCCAGGGTGAAGGCCGCGGCGCCCCCCGAGCTGCAGCCCAGCGACCCGCGGCCGCTCGGGTTCGGGTCGAACTTCAGGTTCGGATAGTCCGACTTGGCCTTGGCCTGGAGCGCGGGCATGATCTCTTCGGTCAGATAGCGCGCGAACCGATCGGAGAGGGTGTCGTATTCAAGACCACGTTCGCTGCCAATGCTGTCGTTGCCGCCGGGCGGCACGGCGATCACGATGAAGGCCGGAAGCTTTCGCATCGGGTCGGTGGCGATGGTCAGGTTGTCGAGCGCGTTCGACACCGCGGTAAGGTCTCCCGGCCCGTCGTGAATGAAGAGCACGGGCGCCGGTGTGCCGTCCTTGTACATCGCCGGCACGTAGGCCTGCACCGTTCGCGTCACGTCGACGGGCGTCTTGTTCAACGTCGGATCCTTGCCGTCGAAGATCTTGCTGGTCACGGAGAAGCTGTAGCTCTTGCCCTTGGGGTTGCCTTTGCTGCTGAGCTCCGGCTGCGATGTGTAGCTGGGTCCGACCTTCGAGTCTCCGTCGCCTTCAGAGCCTGGATCGGGAATGCCCATTCCGGTTTGACCGGCCGCGCCGGTGTGGCCCGCGCCACCTGAGGTGCCGCCGACGGGCGCTGCGCCCGTGCCGCCCCGTCCCGCGCTGGCGCCCCCGCCCGTCCCCGTCCCCGCGATCCCCATCCCGGCGCTGCCGCCGCTGCCCCCCGAACTGGTGGAGCCCCCCGACCCGTTGCTGGTACCGCCGCTGCCAGTCGTTCCTCCCGTGGCCGCGGAGGTCCCACCCGTGGATGCCACTGAACCGCCCGATCCGGTGCTTCCCCCCGTCGAGGAGTCGGTGTTGCCCCCCGACCCTGCGCCAGGCGGGACGCCGTTCTCCTGAGGAGAACAGGCACTGCTAAGCAGTACGGCAAGGAACACGGAGGACGTCCCCGTAGCCAGCTTCCGACAGACGTTGAGCGTGGACATCAGCAGCTATTGGCCGCGATGACGCTCGATTGTAATTAAAGTTTCTCCGGCCCGACCGATTCGATGCAATCAGTTGCGCGGTGCGCCCTATCTCGGCGGTTGGGGGGACCGCCGCGAACCGACGCATGTAAGATGACCGACGTGTGCAAGGTTTCTCTGCGCCCCGTCCGTTTTGTCTTCCTGACGCTGGCTGCCCTCACGTTGCTGTTCGGCCGATCGGCGGCGGCCCGCTCCAAAGGGATCGTCGCGGACTGCGAGTCTTGTCATGGAAACGGGACCGAGTCGATGGTCACGCTGGTCGCGAGCCCCTCGGTCTTCAATCCCGGTGACGTGGTGACGATGACCCTCAGCGTCCGATCGTCGACGATCAAGGTGGGGGGCGCCTACGTGACGGCCGGCGGCTCCGGCACCCTGGGTGTCATCAGCGGGGAGGGGCTGGTCGTGAACGGCATTGACGGACTCACCCACAACGCACCCAAGGCGGCCGTGAGTGGACAGGTGACCTTCCGCTTCACCTGGAAGGCACCGGCGACGCCGGGCGGGGTCGAAATCGACGCCTTCGTCGTGGCCGGCAACGGCAACAACGCGCCGAGTGGCGACGCCCCGGGCAGCGCCATGTACCAGGCGGTGTTCGGCTGCGAGCAACGCGAATTTTTCCGCGACTGGGACGCTGACGGGCACGGGTCTCGCGCGAACGGCGTGAGGTTGGGCTGCCCCGGTATGCCGCCCATGGGATACGCCGTCAACGATGGCGATTGCGACGAAAACAACGAGAAAGTGTTCCCCGGCGCCACGGAGATTTGCAACGGGAAGGACGACAACTGCAACGGGCAGATCGACGAAAACGCGCCGTCGGTGACGCTGTGGCCCGACACCGACGGCGACGGGTACTACTCGACGGCGACGGGTACGTCGATCGTGGGTTGCGTGGGCCGCACCGGCTATGCGGCCCTGGGGGGCGACTGCGCGCCCTCCGATCCGGCCATTCATCCCGGGGTTCAGGAGATCTGCAACAACAAGGACGACAACTGCGACGGCCGGATCGACGAATGGGTTCGCCCCCGATGCGGCACCGGGTGGTGCACGCGCGAAAGCCTGACGTGCAGTCCCGCCGACTGCACCCCCAGCGCGCCCCGACCGGAAGAGTGCAACGGGCTCGACGACGACTGCGATGGCGAGGTCGACAACGACGCAACCTGCGATCCGGGAATGCGATGCATGGCGGGTACATGCGTGCGGGAAGGGGGCGCGACAGGCAGCGGCGGTGCGACCGCAACCGGCGGCAGCAGCAGTGGTGGCGCGACCGCAACCGGCGGCAGCGCCAGCGGCGGCGCGCATGCAACCGGCGGCAGCAACGGGACGGGCGGAAACGGTAGCAACGCCAACGGCCCCACCTCGATAGGCTGTGGCGTTGTCGGCCGCGGCGCCGACCTGGCGACCAGCCTGTTGCTCGCGATCATCGCGCTCGCGTTCGTGCGCGCGCGGCGGGTCGACCCAGACGCGTGAAAGCGCGGATCGAGCTGATCGATCCGCGCCTTCGATGAACCGGGAAGAGAGGGGTTAGTTGGCGGGAGCGACCACCCACTCCTGGTTCATGCCGCCGTTGTAGGCCCACTGGACAATGGGAGTGCCGGCCGTGCGCGAGTTGTTGGAGTCGTCGAGGCCCGCGCCGGCGTTGGTGGCGGGGCTGAACTTGTAGTAGCCATCGCCGCTACGGTTGAAGGTCCAGAGCTGGTTCTGACCGCCGTTAGCGGTGTACAGGATGACGGCTGTGCCGTTCGAAGTGCTGCCGCCCTGAACATCCAGCAGCTTTCCGCTCTTCTTGTTGATGAACTTGTACTTGCCGGTCGAGGCCTGGACGATGTTCCAGCGCATGCTGGTGGAAGACGAGGAGTAGGTGTTCTGGACGATCGGCGTCCAGTCGGTGGTAGCGCCGCCCTTCGGGTCCAGACACAGGCCGCTCAGGCGGTTGCAGACCTTGTAGTCGATGTTGCCGTCGAAGGCAGCGACCGCGCCAGCGACGTTGGCGCTGCTGTCCACGTTGCGCCACACGGTGACGACGTGGTTGTAGCCCGTGCAGGCCTTGAAGCCGTCATTCTGGTTGGGCATGTCCTGCGGGGTGCAGGTGCTGGAGCATCTGCCCTTGGAGGAGTAGGGGCCGGTGGTGCCATTGGCGCCGATGCGTCCCTGGACGACGCCGACCGCGAAGTCCTTGCCGTCGCAGTAGTACATCGTCGGAGGGCTGGTGAAGATGTTCCCGAAGAACGAGCCCTCCTGATAGGGATAGTTCGTGCTCTGGCCCCAGCCGAGCGCAGGGCTATCGCCGTCCAACCACAGAGGGATGTGGACGCCCGCGGTGTTGACGTGGGCCAGAACGCAGGCGCTGATCTGCTCCTGGCAGTCCTTCGTGCACGCGCCGTACTCCCAGGTGGGAGCCATGCCCAGCTGGCCGGCGAACGGGATCGGGTTGCCGGATCCATCCTTCATGGTGATGGTGTGTCCGGCGGGAAGCGCGCAGCGGACGATGTACGAGAAGGTCTTCTGCCCGTCGACGGTGATGAGACCGTTGATCGACGACAGGCCATTGATCGACGACAGCCCGTTGATCGACGACAACCCGTTGATCGACGACAGGCCATTGATCGACGACAGGCCATTGATCGACGACAGCCCGTTGATCGACGACAGCCCGTTCTCGGAGGCGGCTGCCCCCGCCTGGCTTTCGTGAACTGCCTCGCCACCCTGGCCCGGTGCCGTGCAACCGGCGGCAAACGCCGCGGCGGAAGCTGCCAGAATCGTTTTTACCGTTCTTGCCGTTCGGTTGGAGGTCGTCATCGCGTCGTCCTTTTTCGGCTGCCCGGCCAGCTCGGAGAGCCCCGTCGGCTTTGCGTCGCCCGGTCGCCCGGGTTTTGCCCTTTTCGAAAGGAGGCCTATTCCTCCGTCGACGTGACAGAGACCAGCAGGGTTCATGCCAGCCTTTATAAGTATTGTACCTTACCAAATAATACTGTTTCGGTAAGGAAACCCTCAGGCGTGTTGTGGACGGTGCACCACCTTGTTGTCGGCTCGTCCACAAAGGGTCTCGGCCGTCACTTCCGACCCTGCCCACCGACGGCGTACCCGGTGCTACGCTGGCCGTCCGATGACCGCCGAAGCCGCCCCCGGGACCAATGCCCTCGTCGAAGCCGTTCGCAAGGGCGCGCCGGCGGGCATCTGGTCGGCGGGCGTCAAGCTGGCCCGCGCGCAAGCCGTCGCCATCGAATCGCGCGACGCGGGCGAGGTCGTCTTGCGCGTGCGCACCCCCGGGCGCCCCGTGGCCCCGACGGTGGTGCTTTATCCAGGAGAGCTGGACTGGGACTGCGATTGTCCGGGGCGCGTGCGGCCCTGCGATCACATCGTCGCCGCCGCGCTGGCCCTGGCCGAAGGCGGTGACCGCGCCGCCGGGCCGGCGGCAGCCACCACGTCGTGGGCGCGGGTGGCCTACCGATTTTCGCGGGCGCAAGGCGGTCTGAAGGTCGCGCGCGCCATCGTCCGCCGCAGCACCGAAGGCGACTTGACCGAAGTGGCCATCGACGCGTCGCTGGCCGTGCTGCGCAACCGACCCGACTTCGCCGATCTGCACCTGGAAGAACTGGACCTGCGGGCGGACCTGTTGCTGGAGAGCGGCGCACGCGGGATCCTGCCGCCCAGTAAGCTGGACGCCCTGTTGACGGTGCTGGTGGGAGCCCGTCAGGTCAGCCTGGACGGCCGTCCGGTGGCCATCTCGGAGGAAACGCTGCGGCCGAACGCCGTCGTCGATGAGGTGGGGCCGAGGGCCACCGACGATCTGACGATCACCATCATGAAGGACGCACGCGTGTCCGAGGTGCTGACCGCCGGCATCGTGCTGGCCGGGGACGCCATCCACCGCCTGGCCGAGATCGAGCTGACCGGCGCGTACCTGCAGAACCTGCCGCAGGTGCGGACCGTCCCGGCGGCCGCTGTGGGCGAGCTGGCCACCAAGACGCTTCCCGAGCTGGCGGCGCGCATGGTGGTCACGGTGCGCACCCGGCGCGTCCCCAAGATCGTGCGCGATCTGGTGCCGCGCATCGTGCTGACGATGAACCAGATCGGCGCCGGTCTGACGGTGTTGCCGACGCTGGTGTACGGATATCCGCCATCGGTACGCATCGACGACGGGCGCATGACCCACCTGGGGGGACCGGTGCCGATTCGCGACGAGGCCACCGAGCGGCGCCTGATCCAGAAGCTGCGCGACGATCTGAACCTGCTACCGGGGCGACGGGCGACCTTCGAGGGTCAGGACGCCGCTCGCTTTGCGTCCGCCCTGGGCAAGTGGCGCGGCGATCTGACCGGCGACGGCGCGCGCATCATGGCCAGCAAGGCGCGCCTGATCCCCGAGCTGAGCGTGGTGGCGGGTGCGAATACGGACGGTCCCCCCAGCGTGGCGTTCACGCTGACGTTCCGGATCGAAGGCGATGATCCGGGACGCGCGGGCGCCAAGACCATCGGCGCTGAGGCGGTGGTCGCCGCTTGGAAGGAAGGGTTCGGTCTGGTCCCGCTGGACGGTGGTGGCTGGGCGTCGCTGCCGCGCGACTTCCTGGCCAAGCACGGTGAACAGCTGAGCGACCTGCTGGCCGCACGAGCGGCTGACGGCCGCGTCGGCAATCATGCGCTGCCGGCGCTGGCGGCGCTGTGCACCGAGCTGGAGCAACCCGCGCCCCCGGGCCTGGATCGGCTGGCGACGTTGATGGAGGGCTTCGAACGCGTGCCAGCGGCCGCGCTGCCCGAGGATCTGACGGCCACCTTGCGGCCGTATCAACGTCAGGCCGTCGACTGGTTGGACTTCCTGCGCGCCGCCGGGCTGGGCGGCATCCTGGCCGACGATATGGGGTTGGGAAAGACGCTGGAGGCGCTGACCGCGCTGAAAGGTCCCGCGCTGATCGTCTGCCCGACCAGCGTGCTGCCCAACTGGCGCGCCGAGATCGCGCGGTTTCGCCCGCGCCTGAAGGTCGTCGCCTATCACGGCCCGGGGCGACAACTCGACGATGCCGCCGACGTCACCTTGACGACCTATTCCATCCTGCGCCTGGACGCCGAGCTGCTGGCGGCGCGGCGGTTTGCCACGCTGATCCTGGATGAGGCGCAGGCCATCAAGAACCCCGACAGCCAGGTGGCGCGGGCGGCCTATGACTTGACCGCCGACTTTCGCGTGGCGCTGACCGGCACGCCGCTCGAGAACCGGCTGGACGAGCTGTGGAGCCTGGCGCATTTCACGAACCGCGGTCTGCTGGGCGGGCGGCGCGAGTTCGACGATCGCCACGCGCGCCCCATCGCCGACGGAGATCGCGGCGCGGCCCAGCGCCTGCGCGAACGCCTGCGCCCCTTCTTGTTGCGGCGGTTGAAGCGCGACGTGGCGCCGGAGCTGCCGCCCCGCACCGACGCGGTCCTGCGCGTGACGCTGGATGAACGCGAGCGCGGAATCTACGACGCGGTCCGCGCCGCCACGCGCGCCGACATCATCGCCCTGATGGAAGGCGGCGGTGGTGTGATGGCGGCGCTGGAGGCCCTGCTGCGACTGCGCCAGGCCGCCTGCCACGCGGCCCTGGTGCCCGGACAGACGGCGTCGTCGTCATCCAAGCTCGAGGTGCTGATGGAGGCGCTGGAGAACGTCGCCGCCGACGGACACAAGGCGCTGGTGTTCTCACAGTGGACGTCGATGCTGGATCTGATCGAACCCACGCTGACCGCGGCCGGGATCCCGTTCGCGCGCCTGGACGGTTCGACCCGCGATCGCGGCGCGGTGGTCGAGCGCTTTCAAGCCTCGGAGGGCCCCCCGATCATGCTGCTGTCGTTGAAAGCGGGCGGCGTCGGGTTGAACCTGACCGCGGCCGATCACGTGTTCCTGGTCGACCCGTGGTGGAACCCGGCCACCGAGGATCAGGCGGCCGATCGCGCGCACCGCATCGGGCAGGATCGGCCCGTGATGGTGTACCGCCTGGTCGCCACCGACACCGTCGAGGAACGCATCCTGGCGCTGCAAGAACGAAAGCGCGCGCTGGCCGCCGCGGCGCTGGGCGGCGCCGACGCGGGCGCGCCCCTGACCAAGGCCGATCTGCTGGAGCTGCTGGCGTAGCCGCGACGGCGATCGCGATCACCCGATGGTGGAACGTGCCCGCGCGCGCGGGTACCCTTGTCAGGGATGGACGCTGCAGGTGCGATTCGGGTGATTGTGAGCGAAGCACGACGTTCGCTGGCCCTGCGTCGCGCGACGCTTTTCGGCTCGCGCGCGCGCGGTGACGCTCGCGCCGATTCCGACATCGACCTGGCTTTCGAGCATGATTCACCAGACGCAGTCTGGGCCGATTTTGTCAATCGGATGCAGGACCAAGCCCCCACCCTGCTCCCTCTCGACCTCGTGGATCTTGCGCGCGTCGACCCCGCCCTGCGTTCTCGAATTCTCCACGAGGGCGCCACCCTCCATGGCTGACCGAAGCACCGCGCTGGCGAACCTCGAACGCGCCCTCGCTGAACTCGAGAGCTTCGCTGCCCTCCCCATCGTGAATCGACGGGACAAGGCCGGCCTCATCCAAGGGTTCGAGTTCACCTACGAGCTGTTCTGGAAGTTATTCATGAAGCTCGCGCCCGACGCTGGACTTTCGGCAAGCTCGCCGCGGGAGGCGCTCATCGCCGCCGCCCAAGCGCATCTGATTGCCCCCGACGAGGAGTCGCACTGGTCGCAGATGTTGCGCGACCGGAACCAGACCAGCCATACGTACAACGCCGCGCTCGCCGACGAGATCCTGGAGCGGCTCCTGGTCTCCTATCTCCCCTGTTTTCGTTCGGCCGCCCTTCGCGTCCGGGCCGCGGTAGAGGCCGCCGCGAAACAATCCATCCGGTAACCTGGAAGAAGCTCCCCGGAAACAAAGTTGAGGGTATGCTCCGGCGCCATGAGCAAAGTTCATTTCATCGGCGGCGACAAGGGGGGCGTGGGCAAGTCGGTGGTGGCGCGCCTGCTGGCCCAGTGGTGTCTCGACAAGCAGCTCCCCTTCGCGGCGGTCGATGCCGACGGTTCGCACGGCGCGCTGCTGCGCCATTACGGCAACTACGCGCGTGCGGTCGACCTGTCGCGATCCGAAGCGGCTGATGAGATCCTGATGCTGGCCACCGAGACGGATCGCCGCGTGATCGTCGACCTGCCGGCGCAGGGCGACCGCGCCGTGGCGGCCTGGATGGCCGAGGCCGGGATTCTGGAGTTGGCGCGCGAATCGGCCGTCGACATCGTGTTCTGGCACGTGATGGACGACGGCAAGGACGCGATCACGACGCTGGACCGCTTGCTGGGGCGATATGGCAAGAATGCGCGTTACGTGATCGTCGAGAACATGGGCCGGGGCACCGACTTCTCGCTGTTCGATCGCTCGCCCACCCGCGCGCTGGCGAACGAGCTGGGCGCGCAGACGATGCACCTGCCGGAGCTGCACGGTCCGGCGATGCGCAAGATTGATCGCAGTGACGCCAGCTTCTGGGCGGCGGTCAACAACCCCGAGTTCTCGGCCGATCTGTTCACGCGCATGGATCGCCAGCGCATCAAGGTCTGGCTGCAGGCCGCCTTCGATCAGTTCGCCCGGCTGGGCGACGTCGTCTGACGTCCGCCGCGATCCGCTCCGAGAGCACCGCCCCGGGTCGGGTAGACTGAAGGATGTCGCCGACGGAGCATGTCTTCCACGCGGTCGCGTTCGTCGAGAACATCGCCCTCAAGGAGGTGGCGCCGATGTTCGAGGGCGCGAGGCGGTCCGGCTATGAGCTGGCGTTGCAGCTCGGTCCCGGCTCCAGCGCTTTCATCTATCCCTTCGGCGCGATGGTCTTCCACAACGTCGCGTTGCCGACGCGCAACGAGATGCTCGAAAGCCTCCGGCGGGCACGCCCCGGGTTGACCACCGCCGTCATCCAGGAAGAGTTCACCGTGCGCGAGGATCCGGAGCGCCCGCCCAGTTTCGACAACGGAACGCTGACCATCGATCGAATGACGCCGGCGCGGGCCGGCGTGGTGGCGCTGATCGTCGGCCAGAGCGCGTCCATGGAATACTACGAGAACATCGTCGAGCAGATGTTCACGCGCACCGGACTGCTGGTCGATCGGCTCGAGAAGGCCGGTACGGTGTCGTGGCGCACCCGCCCCTTGCATCGCTTCATCGGGGAAGCGGTGTCCACGCGCAGCGAGGTGCTGTCGGTCCTGCACCTGCTGGACAAGCCCGACGCCACCTGGGACGACCCCATCATGAACGAGATCTACGCGGACCTACGCGCCGAGTTCGATCTGCTGGATCGCTACGGGGCTCTGGAATCCAAGCTGCGCAGCGTGCAGGAAGCACTGGAGCTGGTGCTGGACGTGGCCCGCGATCGGCGGCTGGTGCTGCTGGAGAGCACGGTGGTCCTGCTGATCGTCATCGAGGTGGCGCTGAGCCTGCTGCGTTGAAGAGCGTTTCTCGACCAGGAACTTGCAACCGAACCCCCGGCTCTGGCATTCAATGCGTATGTCGAATCGATTGGCCTGGTTCTCGTTCATTGTGATCGTCGCTGTGGCAACCGTCCCATCGCGGGCCCGCGACGCGGAAGCCGCGGTGGGCCCCCCCAAGGTGGCCTGGAAGGACCTGACCTACGATCAGAAGAAGGCGTTCATGAAGGCGGCGGTCGTGCCAGCGATGAAGCCGGTCTTTCAAAAATTCGATTCCAAAAAGTTCAAGAACGTCACCTGCGCGACCTGCCACGGGGAAGACGGAACGGACCGCAAGTACAAGATGCCCAGCAACGACATCACGCCGCTGCCCGGCACCCCCGAGGCCTTCCAGGCCAAGATGAAGAAGGAACCCGAGTGGCCCAAGTGGACGCAGTTCATGTCCGAGAAGGTGGTGCCGGCCATGGGCAAGGTGCTGAACGTTCCGGTCTTCGACCACAAGAAGCCGGTCGAGGGCACCTTCAGCTGCAACGCGTGCCACAAACTCGAAAAACCGTAGCCGGTCGACGGCGCGCGCTTCATCGCGCGCGACATCCCCAAGAGGGCGTGGGATAGTCCCGCCATGCTCGATTCCAGTCTGACAGTGGCCATCATCGGTGCCGGCACGATGGGGGAGGCGATCCTCCGTGGTCTGCTCGCGTCCGGAAAGTTGAAGCCCGCGCAGATCGTCGCCACCGATCGGCGCGCCGAGGTGGTGACCAGCATGAAGGCCACCCACGGGGTGCGCGCCACCACCAGCAACGTCGAGGCCTGCCGCGATGCCATGGTGGTGGTGCTGGCCGTGAAGCCCCACGAGGTCGCCACCGTGGTGAACAACGACGAGATGCGCAAGCTGCTGGCCGGCAAGCTGGTCATCAGCATCGCCGCCGGTGTGCGCCTGGTTCAGCTTTCCGGCTGGCTACCCGACAGCGCCGTCATCCGCGCGATGCCCAATACCCCTTGCCTGATCGGCGAGGGCATGACCGTGATCGCCCGTGGCGTCGGCGTCAGCGATGCCCAGGCCGCCGTGGCGCTGGAAATCTTCCGCGCCGTCGGCCGATGCACCGAACTCGACGACAAGCTGATGGACGTGGTCACCAGCCTGAACGGCAGCGGCCCGGCCTTCGCTTACGTCTTTCTGGAGGCGATGTGCGACGGAGCCGTGCGCATGGGTCTTCGGCGCGATGCCGCCATGGAGATCGCCGCGCAGATGTTCCAGGGTGCCGCCCGCATGGTCCTGCAAACGGGGCAGCACCCGGCTGCGCTGAAGGATCAAGTCACCACGCCCGCGGGCTGCACCATCGCGGGCCTGTTGACCATGGAGGACGGGCGTATCCGCTCGGTCATCGCCCGCGCGGTCGAGGAAGCGGCGGTCGTGGCCGGCAAGCTTGGCCAAGGCTGAGGGCCCGCATGCTCGATTTTCGTCCGCTGCTGACTGCCGAGGGGCTCATCAGCCTGGCCAGCCTGATCGCGCTCGAGATCGTCCTCGGGATCGACAACATCGTGTTCATCGCTATCTTGTCGGAGCGCATCGAGGCGCGGCAGCGGTCCCGTCTGCGGCGCACGGGACTGGCGCTGGCGCTGATCATGCGCCTGGTGCTGCTGGCGTCGCTGTCGTGGCTGATGAGTCTGACGCGCCCCCTTTTCTCGCTGGCGGGCGCCGACCTCTCAGGGCGCGATCTGGTGTTGCTGGCGGGGGGCTTGTTCTTGATCGCGAAGTCCGCGCACGAGCTGTTCCAGCGCACGGAGGATCCGGACGAAGGGGACGCGAAAGGCGGCCCCAAACCCTCGGGTGCGACTCCGCTGTCCGGACGCTTCGGCTTCATCCTGGCGCAGATCCTGGTGCTCGACATCGTGTTCTCGCTGGACTCGGTGATCACCGCGGTGGGGATGGCGCAGCAGCTTTCGATCATGGCAATCGCGATGGTCGTGGCGGTGGTGATCATGCTGGTGGCTGCCAACGCCGTCAGCGAGTTCATCAGCCGTCACCCCAGCATGAAGGTCCTGGCACTTTCGTTCCTGTTGATGGTTGGCGTGCTGCTGATGGCTGACGCTTTCGGCAAGCACATCAGCAAGGGGTATGTCTATTTCGCCATGGCCTACGCGCTGTCGGTCGAGCTGTTCAACATACGGCGCGCACGAAAAAAGGCGCGAGCCTCCTGACGTCGGCCTATCATCCGCGCATGTCGATGCTCAAGACGTTGCTTTCGGGATTCTTGGTCGCGGTCACGCTGGCCGGTGCGTCGGGTGCCGCACGCGCCCAGAGTGAGACCGCGGCCGAACCGGTCGCGCGCTCCTCGAATGCCGGTCCGCTGAATGTCAGCTCGGGCTCATTCGGCAGCGCGGGCCAGCTGGTGTTCAGCATGGCGGGCGAAGGCGAGTTCCCCTTCCGGTTCACCAAGACCAAGGGAAGCGACTGGAACCTCGCGTTCCGCCCGGCGCTGGACTACTTCATCAAGGAGACCGTTTCGGTGGGCGCGCTGGTGCGGCTCGAGACTCAAGGGGGTGGCTCGACGGTGGGGGTGGGGCTGCGCGCCGGAGTGAACGTGCCGCTCGGTAGCGTGGTGTCGCTGTGGGTACGCGGCGGGCTTTCCTTCGATCACTCCAGCTCCAACGACGGGCCCGGCCGTTCGATCACCACCCTGGGCATCGGCGCGCCGTTTCTGTTTCACCTGGTTCCCCACTTCTTCATGGGCGTGGGACCCTTCTTCTCGATGCCGCTCACCGACAGCCAGGCGATGGCCTCCAAGGATCCCACGTTCGGGCTGACCGCGATCGTGGGCGGATACTTCTAGAGCGCCGCCACGGCCGGAGCGATCACGTCGCGCACGGCGGCCTCGCGCACCTGCCGCGCGCGCGACGCACTCAGACGCCCGTATCCGACGGGACAGGTTTCCCTGATGTCGGAGTCAGCGTCAGGTGCCAGGGCGCGCGCCACGGCCGCTTCGAACGCCGTCACCACCTGACGTTTCAGGGACGCGCCGCCCACCGCGATGGCCCAGCCGACGAAGCGCCAGGCCAGCTCGGCGTGCTGACCTTCGTCGCGCGCGATCGAAGTCATTGCCAGCCGGATGATATCGTCGATCGCTTCCTGGCCCGCCGCCTCGGCTTCGGCGGCCGCCAGACTTTCGCCGACACACCCGTCGCGCACGGTCTCCAGCGCCACGGTGGCCAGCGCCCCATCGCCCAACAGATCGCCGCCCAGGGGAATGCCGGCTGGGCCCAGGCTGGTGCCCGCGAACTTGGACGCCACCGCAAACGAGATGCGCGCGTGGTGCACCTCGTCGATGGCGGCGCGGTGGCTGGCCTCGATCAACTGCGGCGGCGCGCCCACGCCCAGCAACTGCAGCGAGAACTTCGAGAAGCTGGCGATCGAGCCGTGTTCCATCTGGGCCGCCTTCGCCCACGCCTCCCCGGCACGCGCCCGCTGGACGGGGTCCAGGCCGACCGGGCTCCAATCAGGCAGCCGGCGCCAGAACTCGGCGTCTTCAGGGCGGAGCAGCGACGTCGCAGTGGGGATCAGCACCAATCACCCCGGACAATGACAGCCGCGACGCGGACGCTCTCGTCGACGCGAAGGGGTCGACCCTCGCAGCGGACATTGTTCACCAGGTAGCAGCAGGGGCCGCTCACATTCGCCTGCACGGCCAAAGGATGCGTGGGCTCGACGACGAAGGGACCGCGGACTGACTCGGCTTCGCAGGTGCACGACAATACCGGGTACCAGGTTGGAACGTCCTTGACGGCACGACAAGCTCCGTTCTCAGGCGGCCAGCACTGCAGGTGTTCGCAGCACTTTTCCCGTATCGGACTCGCAGTGCTGGTCTGGGTATCTCCACGACATTCCAGCTGCCTGTCCAAGGGAAGGGGCGGTACCGAATCGGACGTGCACCCGCCCAACAACAAACCTGCCAGCGCCGTTCCGGCCTGGATCGAATCCAACATGCGCGCGCACAACGACAAGGGAGGCCCCTCGCGCCTCAGCACCAATCGCCCCGCGCGACGACCGCCGCGACGCGGACCTCGTCGGTGATGCACAGCGGTCGGCCTACGCACGAGATGCTGCTGGTGACGTAGCAGCAGGGGCCGGCCCCACGGGCTTCCGCTGTCGCGGGATCGGCCGGGTCGACTGCGAACGGCCCCTGGATCGGGTGGTCACCACCGCACAGACACTTCCCCGAGCCATAGAATTGTCCGTCGCTGTCGACCGGGCAGACGCCGTCGACCGGCTGCCGGCAGATCAGGTGCTCGCAGCACCGCCCCGAGTACCCCCCGTCAAATTCCGGGCCGGTGCACACGCGGTCGGTCGACGCCAGCGGCGGCAGGTCCAAGGTCACGGCCGCGTCGCTCTGCGGATCGGCGTCGGCCGCACTGCTGGGCGAGCCAGAGCAGGCGCCCGCCAGCAATCCGGCCAGGGCAGCCCCGGCCCGGAGCGATTCCAGCAGGCGGTCGAGGGACGTCTTCATGATCTTCCTCCGACGACCAGGGTAGCAAGGGGAGTGCCGCCGCGTCGGGCTGACCAGGGCGGGCCCGGCCCCCCCAATTCAGGTGTCTGCAACGATCTCCCGGGACAACCGCGACATTCGGATCTGGGTTGCGTCACCCGGACGGCTTCGCTCCCGTGGTCTTCTTCCACACCTCCAGCGCATTCAGCATCGACGGCCATCCCAGGTACGACAGCATCGTCACGATGACCTCTTTGGTCTCGGTGATCGAGGCACCCACGCGCAGCGCTCCCTCGATGTGCCAGGCCAGCTGGGTCAGCTGTTGCTGGGCCGTCAGCATCGCAATCGCCACCAGCTCCCGCTGCTGCATGCTGAGGCCCGGCCGTGCATACACCTGACCGTACGCATTCTCGGTCAAGTACTTGGCGAGCTCGGGATCGTAACCGCGGATCAACTCCTCGACGGCGTCAAAGTTGGCGTAGACTCGCCCGCCGTTGTCGCGGCCCCGCTGGGCCAGCTGCGAACGCGTCAGATCCTCGGTTGGCCCGGAGGAAGCGGCGACACCGCGCTCGCGAAAGGTCGTCACCATGGTTTGGAGCGCGTTCAAGGTGGTCGGCCAGCCGGCGTAGGGCAGGGCCTGGATCAGCACCTCGCGGATGGCCTCCGGGGCAACGCCGATATTCAACGCCGCGTCGACGTGCCATTTGAGCTGGGGCAGGTGGCCCCTGCAGGTGAGCGCCGCGAGGATGCACAGCTCGCGATTGTCCAGGCTCAGGCCCCCCCGCGACAGCACCTTGCCGTACCCATCCGCCACCAGGTACCCGACCAGCGCGGGATCGATGGCCTTCAACGTGTCGATGGTCTGCTGAAACGCGGGTCCCCCCAGTTGCATTCCCAGCCGCAATCCTCGTTCGAAGGCTTGATCGTCGTCTTGCACCTTAGTCTCCGGGTTGGTCCTGCCTTCGTTCCTGGATCGTCCGCAGGCGGACGTCCAGCCGCGAACAGCGAAACGCGACGTCCGCGTTGCGCACGGCGATCCCCAGCGCCTTGCGACTGCCAACCAGCACCACCAGCTTACGCGCGCGCGTGACCGCCGTGTACAGCAGGTTGCGCTGCAACATCACGAAGTGCTGGGTGTGAATCGGAATGACCACCGCGGGGTACTCGGACCCTTGCGACTTGTGGACCGTCGCCGCGTAGGCCAGCTGCAGCTCATCCAGATCCTCGACGGCATAGGGGATCTCGCGCTCGTCGAAGCGGACGATCAAGCAGTCGGCCTCGACCGGCGTCTCGGCGGAGGCGCCCTCGCCTGCGTCCAGGCGCGCGGTGTCCGCGATGCGCTCCACGCGACCGATGTCGCCGTTCCAGACCTCCTTGTCGTAGTTGTTACGGACCTGCATCACCTTGTCGCCGGCGCGGAAGACCTTCGCGCCCCGCGACAGGCTGGGCGCGTCGCCGGTCAACGCCGCCTGTAGAAGCTGGTTGATGTTGCCCGCGCCCAGCTCTCCGCGATGCATGGGACACAGCACCTGCACGTCGTGCACGGCCAACCCATAGTGGCGCGGCAACCGCGCGACCACCAGCTCGCGGATCAGCTCGGCGGCTTTGGCGGGATTTTCTTCCTCCATGAAGAAGAAGTCGCGCTTGATCGGTTCGGCCCCGCTGGCGTCATCGGCCGGGGCGCCGCGCCCGCCCAGCTCGGGCATGTCGCCGTCGTGGATGCGGTGGGCGTTGCGCACGATCAGGCTGGCACCGGCCTGGCGGAAGATCTCGGTCAGGCGCACCGTCGGCACCACGCCCGACGCGATCAGATCGCGCAGCACGGTGCCCGGTCCCACCGACGGCAGCTGGTCCACGTCGCCCACCAGCACCAGCCGGGTGCCCGGCGACAGGGCCGCCACCAGATCGGCCGCCAGCCGCACATCCAGCATGGAGGCCTCGTCCACCACCAGGAGATCCGCGTCCAGCGGGCGCGCCGGCGCCCGCCCGAACACACCCTCGGCCGGCCGCCATTCCAACAATCGATGCAACGTGGTCGCCGGCTGTCCGGTCGCCTCCGACAGCCGCTTGGCCGCGCGTCCCGTCGGCGCGGCCAGCGCCACGCGCAGCCCTTTGCGCGACAGGATCGACACGATGCCACGCACGATGGTGGTCTTCCCCACGCCGGGACCGCCGGTGATCACCAAGACCCGCTCCGTCAGCGCCCGCTCGACCGCCTCCGCCTGGTGGCGCGCCAGCGCGATCTGCGATTCCCCCTCGTACCAGGCGATGGCGCGCGGCACGTCCACCGCGACGTGCTTGGCCTCGGTGGCCAGCAAACCGGCCAGGCCTGCGGCCAGCGCCACCTCGGCCCGATGAAGCGCCGTCGTGTAGATCGCCTCGCCGCCGTCGAGCGGGCTCGCCTCGGGCCGCGCCTCTATCACCACCTCGCCAGCGCGCGCCAGACGATCGACCGCGCCGCTGGGGAGCGCCTCGTTGGTGCCCAGCAGGGCGGCCGCCTCGCGCGCCAACCGCTCGCGCGGGACGAACACGTCCCCGCGGGTGGACGCCTCCTCCAGCACGTGACGCACGCCCGCCTCGATGCGCGACTCGGCTTCCTTCGCGATCCCCAGCGCGGCGGCCAGCTTGTCCGCGGACAGAAACCCGATCCCCCACACGTCGAACGCCAGCCGGTAGGGGTTCTCGCGCAAGAGCGCGATCGCCGCGATGCCGTAGCGCTTGTAGATGCGGGCTGCGAACGCCGGCGACACCCCATAGCCCTGCAAGAACACCATCACCTTGCGCACCTCGCGCTGCGCGCTCCAGGCCGCGCGAATGGCCTTGGCGCGGGCCGGGCCGATCCCGGGCACCTCGCTTATGCGTCCGGGATCGCGATCCAGCAGCTCCAGCGTCTCGATCCCGAAGCGCTCCACGATGCGCGTCGCAAACTCGGGGCCGATGCCCTTGATCAGCCCCGACCCCAGATACTTGCGCATGCCCTCCAGCGTGGCGGGCGCCATCTCGGTGAACGCGGTGACGCGAAACTGGGGACCGAAGCGGGCGTTGCTCTCCTGGCGGCCTGTCACCCGCAAGCGCGCCCCGACCGGCACGCCCAGCAGGCCCCCCACGATGGTCCGCGGCTCCCGTTCCCCGTCGGCGGTGAAGCGCGCGACCGTGAACGTGCCGTCCGAACCGGCATAGACGATCTTGTCGACGACGCCTTGCAAGTTCTCGTCGGCGGCCTCGCCGCCCGACTTGCCGTTTCGCGGCCGATCGAAGAGGTCCATACGTCCAAAGCCCGCGGGAACCGTCAGGCCTCGTCGCCTTCGCTGGTGCGTTTCTCTTCCAGGCGGCGGTAGATGGTGCGGGTCGCGATGCCCAGCAGCTGCGCGCACAGCCGCTTGTCGCCGCCGGTGTGGGCCAGCGTCGCGTGAATCACGCGTCGCTCGATCTCCTCCAGCGGTGTCCCCACCGCGAAGGTCAGCGACTTGCCGTCGCCCAGCCCGATCGAGCCCGTGCGCACGTCGGGCGGCAGATCGTCCACCTCGATGGCGCCGCCCCGCGAAAGCACCACCGCGCGTTCGACGGTGTTCTCCAGCTCGCGCACGTTGCCCGGCCAGTCGTAGCGGGCCATCACTTCGGCGGCGGCACGCGAGAAGCCCGAGATATGCCGCCCGTTGCGCTGGGCGTAGAACTGCAAGAAGTGCTCGGCCAGCAGGGGAATGTCCTCGCGGCGATCGCGCAGCGGCGGGATGGGCACCGCGATGACGTTCAGGCGATAGTACAGATCCTCGCGAAAACGCCCGTCGCGCACCGCCGCCCGCAGGTCTTGGTTGGTGGCCGCGACCAGACGCATGTCGACCTTCACGGTGCGACCGCCCAATCGCTCGACCTCCCCTTCCTGCAACACACGCAGCAGCTTCACCTGCACGTGCGTCGGGATCTCGCCGATCTCGTCGAGGAACAGCGTCCCGCCGTCGGCCTGCAGAAACCGTCCGTCATGTCGCTGCGCCGCCCCGGTGAACGCGCCCTTCTCGTACCCGAACAGCTCGGCTTCCAGGATGCTTTCAGGCAGCGCCGCGCAGTTCACCGGCACGAACGGCCCGCGGGCGCGCGCCGAGTAGTCGTGGATGGCGCGCGCCAGCAGCTCCTTGCCGGTCCCCGACTCGCCCAGCAGCAACACCGTCGCCACCGACGGCGCCGCCTGCATCACAATGTCCATCGTGCGGCGCCACGGCAGCGATTGGCCGATGGGCGTGCGCTTCTTCTGCGCCGCCAGCTGCGCCCGCAGCGAGCGGTTCTCCTCGACCAGCGACCGCTTCTCCAGCGCCTTGCTGACCACGCGAAGCAGGTGCGCGCGCTTCAGCGGCTTGGTCACGAAGTCGTAGGCGCCCTGCTTCATGGCTTCGACGGCGTTCTCGACGGTGCCATAAGCGGTCATCAGGACGGTCTCGGTCTCGGGTGACACGCTTCGGCTGGCTTTCAGCAAATCCATGCCTGACATGCCGGCCATCATCAGGTCGGTGATCATCACCGACACCGGCTCGCGGCGGATGATCTCCAGCGCCTCGGCGCCCGAGGTCGCGGTCAGCACGCGGAGCTGCTCGCGCTCGAAGATTTTTTGTAGCGAATCGACGATGCCCGGTTCGTCGTCGACGACCAGCAAAGTGGCGGGCGTGCCGCCGGACGTGATGGGAATCGCGGCAGGACCAGGCGGGGTGACGTCGGAACCAATCATGACGACCAGCTTACGACAGAATGTCAGAACAGGAAGAATCTGGCCAGGATGACAATAGATTGCCACTTTGGCAGAGACGACAGCAACCTGCGCTATCGTGGGGCGCATGCCCGGCAAGAACCATCTGGTGGTCATCGATCCGCAGAACGACTTCTGCGACCTGCCCGAGCGCTATCGTCCTCGCCTGGCGGGGACCGAGCCGGTGGCCCCGTCGCTTCCGGTCCCGGGCGCGCACGCCGACATGCTGCGCGTGGCGGCCATCATCCGGGAGGGCGGCGCGGGGCTGGCCGGCATCTCGGTCACGCTGGACTCTCACCACCACCTCGACATCGGTCACCCGACCTTCTGGGAAACGGCCGAGGGCGGCGCGGTCGGGCCGTTCACCACCATCAGCGCGGCCGACGTGCGCGACGGGCGCTTCAGACCGCGGTGGAAGGATGCGGGCGCCCGGGTGCAGGCGTATCTGGAGGCGCTGGAAGCACAAGGACGCTTCACGCACATGGTGTGGCCCATCCACTGCGAGATCGGAACCTGGGGACACAACGTCCACGACGACGTTCGCCTGGCCTGCAATCGCTGGGAGGAATCGCGACTGGCCATCGTGAACATGGTCATCAAGGGGACCAACCCGTGGACCGAGCACTACAGCGCCATCCAGGCCGAGGTCCCCGATCCCGCCGACGAGACGACCCAGATCAACCAGGCGTTTCTTGCAGAGCTGCGCCAGGCCGATCGGATCTTCATCACGGGCGAGGCGGCCAGTCACTGCGTGAAGGCCACGACCGAACACATCGCCGACGCCTTCACCAGGGCCGGCGATGATCTGTCACGGCTGGTCCTGGTCACCGACTGCATGAGCCCGGTGGCCGGCTTCCAGGACGCGTACACCGATTTCTTGGTTCAGATGAAGACCCGCGGCCTGTCCACCGCCGTGTCCGCCGACGTGATCGCCGAGCTATGCGAGAACGCCCTTGAAAGCCGACCATGACCACCGCCGAGCCCATCGTCCGCAGCCTGCTGGAAACCGACCTTTACAAGTTCACCATGTGGCAGGCCCTGCTGCACAGCCATCCCGCCGCCCAGGCCGAGTATGCCTTCGTGTGCCGGAACACGCCGGCGTTCCCGCTGGCAGAGCTGCGGGCCGACGTGGAGCGCGAGGTGACCGCCCTGTGCACGCTGCGCTTCACCGAAGATGAGCTGACCTACCTGCGGGGGTTGCGTTTCATCAAGCCCGACTTCGTGGATTTCTTGTCGCTGTTTCACTTTCAGCGGCGCTTCCTGGAGGTCGACGTCGATGGCGAAAGGTTGGTCGTGCGCGCCAAGGGACCGCTGATTCATGTGATGGCGTTCGAGATCTTCGTCCTGTACATCGTCAACGAGCTGTACTTTCGTCGGTTGACCCCCGACGGTGACGCCGGCTTCCAGGCCGAGTCACGGCGGCGGCTGCACGAGAAGATCGGCTGGTTGAAGGCAGGACTCTCCACGGCGCGCCAGGGCGACGTCGAGGCCTTCACGATGTTCGACTTCGGGTTGCGCCGTCGCTTCAGTCGCGGCTGGCACGAAGAGGTCGTCCGCACGCTGGCCGACGCCGTGCCCGAGGCGTTCCGCGGCACATCCAACGTCTACTTCGCCAAGCGTTATCGCCTGACCCCCATCGGCACCATGGCGCACGAGTACTTGCAGGCCTATCAGGCCTTCGGCTCCCGGCTGCGCGATTTTCAGAAGGATGCGCTCGAGGGCTGGGTGCAGGAATACCGCGGCGATCTGGGGGTGGCCTTGACCGACGTCGTCGGCATGGATGCCTTCCTGGCCGACTTCGATCTGTACTTCGCCAAGCTGTTCGACGGCCTTCGCCACGACTCGGGCGATCCCGTGGCGTGGGGAGAAAAGGCGCTGGCCCACTACAAGAAGCTGCGCATCGACGCGCGCACCAAGCGACTGGTGTTCTCGGATGGCCTGGACGTGCCGCGGGCGCTGGAGCTCCATCGTCACTTCACCGGGCGCATCGCCACCAGCTTCGGGATCGGGACCAACCTGTCCAACGACACGCCCGCCAAGGCGCTGAACATCGTCATGAAGCTGCTGTCGTGCAACGGCCAACCGGTCGCCAAGCTTTCGGATTCGCCGGGCAAGACCCTGTGCCGGGACGAGACCTATCTGGCCTACCTGCGCCAGGTCTTTCAACACGCCCCCGAGGGCGTTGGTCTATAACCGAGGCATGTCTTCCCTTCGCATCACGGTGGCCCAGCTCAACCCGACGGTGGGTGACATCGCGGGCAACGTCGCGCGCATGCGCCGGGCCGCCGCCGCCGCGCGCACCGACGGCGCCGACCTGCTGGTGTTCCCCGAATTGTCCGTGACCGGCTACTACCCGGGCGATCTGCTGGAAGAGGAAGCCTTTCTGGAGCGAGTCGATGCAGGCGTGGTCCAGTTGGTCGAGGCAACCCGCGATACGCCGGGCCTGCACTGGGTCGTGGGCGCGCCGGTCCGCAGCCCGGCGCCCGGCAAGCCGCTGCAGAACATGCTGCTGGTGCTGGCCGATGGGCAGGTTGTCCTTCGTTACGCCAAGCAACTGTTGCCGACCTACAACGTCTTCGACGAGCGCCGCCATTTCGAGCCAGGGCCGGACGTGGCGAAGGTGCTGCGCATCGGAACGCACCAGATTGGCTTTCTGATCTGCGAAGACGCCTGGAACGATGGTCCCCGGAACGATGGCGGGGCGAACGACGGTGCCCCGACCGACGCCGGTGGCATCTACAGCGTCAATCCCCTCCAGCGCCTGGCCGACGCGGCTCCGGACATCGTCATCGCCATCAACGCCAGCCCGTCGAGTCGCGGGAAGCGCGACCAGCGCCACGCCCTGTTCGCGGCCTCCAGCCGACGGCACAATCTGCCCATCCTGTACGTGAATCAGATCGGTGGCCAGGATCAGCTGGTCTTCGACGGCGCCTCGTTCGCGGTCACGCCCCGGGAGGGCGTGGTGTTCGAAGCGCGCCGCTTCGAGGAAGACGTGGTGACGCTAGCTCTCGACGCGGGCGGTTTTCGCAGCGGGGCCGGCGCGACGCTGCCCGCAGTCGAGCCCGCCGGCCTGTCGGTGATGGAGTTCTACCGAAGCCAGATCATCCTGGGGCTGCGCGACTACGCGCGCCGCTGCGGCTTTCAGCGGGCGGTGATCGGCTCCTCGGGCGGCATCGACAGCGCCTTGACCCTGGCCCTGGCGGCTCAGGCGCTGGGCCCCGCCAACGTTGTAGGCATCACCATGCCCTCCCGGTTCTCCAGCACGGGCAGTGTCACCGATTCGGCGGCGCTGTGCCGGAACCTGGGCGTCGAGCTGCTGGAGCATCCGATTCGCGCCTTGACCGATACGTTCGCGAGCGGCTTCGAAGGCGCCTTCACGCGGCCGCTCAGCGGGCTGCCGCTGGAAAATCTGCAGGCCCGCATCCGGGGAACCATCTTGATGGAGTACTCGAATGCCTTCGGCCATCTGCTGCTGACCACCGGGAACAAGAGCGAGATCTCCGTCGGGTATTGCACGCTGTACGGCGACACCAACGGCGGCCTGGGCTTGATTGGCGATCTGTACAAGACGGAGGTCTTCGCGCTGTCCCGGCACCTCAACCAGGACGCAGGGCGTGAGTTGATTCCGATCAGCATCATCGAGAAGGAACCTTCCGCCGAGCTGGCGCCCGGACAGCGCGACACCGACAGCTTGCCGCCCTACCCGGTGCTGGACGTGATCCTGAAGCACTTGATCGAAGGCAACCGGCTGGGTGCGGAGGAACGTGACGCCGTCCGCGCCGAATACACCCGCCTGATCGGGGAGCCCCAAGGGGCCGCCCTGGTCGCGCGGGTGAAGCAGATGATCGCGCGCAACGAGTACAAGCGACGTCAGGCGGCGCCCATCCTGCGCGTCCGCGAACGTGCGTTCGGCAGCGGGCGCCAGATGCCCATCGCAGCGGTTTACCCGTGACAGGTCGGTCAGAGCTGACACGATGAGGCCGTGACGACAAACGGGGCCGCGGCGGGTCCGGGCGGCACCGCCAGGCTGGTGCCCTGGTTGGTGGCGCTGGCGTTCTTCATGGAGGCGCTGGACACCACCATCCTGAACACGGCGGTCCCCACCATCGCACGCGCGCTGGGCATCGTGCCGCTCAGCATGAAGTCGGTGCTGTCCAGCTACACGCTCAGCCTGGCCGTATTCATTCCCATCAGCGGCTGGATGGCGGATCGCTTCGGAACCCGGCGGGTGTTCTCGACCGCCATCGCGGTGTTCACGTTGGGCTCGGTCCTGTGTGGGATCGCCACCGACGTGCGGGCCCTGATCGCCAGCCGCATCCTGCAAGGGATCGGCGGCGCGATGATGGTGCCGGTGGGGCGGCTGACCATCGTGCGCACCTTCGCGAAGTCCGAGCTGGTCCGCACCATGGCGTTCGTGGCGATGCCGGCCCTGATCGGCCCGATGCTGGGTCCGCTGGTCGGCGGACTGATCGTTCGCTACTTCCACTGGCGGGTGATCTTCTTGATCAACGTCCCCTTCGGTATCGCCGGGCTGGTGCTGGTCAGTCGGCATCTGCCCGACCACCGCGCCGAGGTGGTCCGCAAGCTGGACCACGTCGGCTTCGTGCTGTTCGGCTGTGGCGTGGCCCTGCTGTCCTACGTCCTGGAGGTGTTCGGCGAGCATACCCTGGGGGGCGCCGAGATCTTGGGGCTGCTGGCGGTCGCTCTGCTGTTACTAGCGGCCTACACGCGCCACGCGACGACCATTCCGTATCCACTGCTGCGCCTGGACCTGTTCCGCATCCGCACCCTGCGCACCGCGATCGCGGGCGGGTTCATCACCCGGATCGGCGTGGGCGGGCTGCCCTTCTTGTTGCCGCTCCTGTACCAGGTCGGGCTGGGCTTCGGCGCGGTGCAATCCGGTCTGCTGATCCTGCCCCAGTCGCTGGCGGCCATGAGCTTGCGCCTGTTGATGCTCAAGCTGCTGCGCAAATTCGGCTACCGACGCATCCTGTTGATCAACACCACGGCCATCGGCATCCTGATCGCGCTGTTCGCCCGCATCGGGACGGCAACGCCAGCGTGGCAGATCGCGGCGCAGGCGTTCTGTTTCGGCTTCTTCTCGTCGTTTCAGTACACCAGCATGAACTCCCTGGCCTACGCCGACGTGGCCGACCAAGACTCGAGCATGGCCAGCACGCTGGCCAGCACCGCGCAGCAAATGTCGATGAGCTTTGGCGTGGCGTCCGCGTCGCTGGCGGTGGCGGTGTTCCTGCCGGAGCGCATGCACGTCGACGCGGCCAACACCATTACGGGCATCCACCGCGCATGCCTGGCGCTGGGGTGCCTGACGGTGCTGTCGGCGCTGATGTTTCGCACGCTGAAACCGGAAGACGGCGCCGCCATGACCCACGGCAAGACGCCGGCCGCCGAACCGCAGGCTTGACGGAGCGCAGGCAGTGGACGAACGGCCCCGACCCCGTACGCTGGCGGGATGTCGCCGCCGAAGGCACCACGCGATTGTCCGTGTCACTCGAAGCTCCGCTACCAAGCGTGTTGCGCGCTCTTCCATGGCGGCGAAGCCGGGCCGCCCAGCCCCGAGGCGTTGATGCGGTCGCGCTACGCGGCCTTTGCGCTGGGTTTGGGAGGCTACCTGGTGGACACGCTGGCCACCACCCACCCCGATGCGACCCTGCCGCGGGAGGCCCTGGTCGCGACGCTTTCCAAAGCGCGCGCCACCCAGCGATTCACGGGCCTGCAAATTCTATTCAGCGCCGTCGACGAAAATCTCGATCGCGGCCAGGTCTTGTTTCATGCGCGGATCTTCGTGGGCACGTTCGCGAACGCCCGCGATGCTTCGTTCGTCGAGCTCTCGGACTTCGTCCGCGAAGGCGGCGCGTGGCGGTACGCCGGAGGAGTGTCGGCATCGGCCAAGCGATTCGCAGACGAGCTTTCGGCCCTGACGCCGACGACGTTCCTGGCACGAGTAGCGGCGACAGATGATTAGGCCCCACGCGCGGCATCGCCGCCGGTACGACGGTGCGGTGCGGCGGCACCGTCGGGGTAAACCCAGGCTCGCCCCCCCCAAGCTTGGGGTAAGGTAGGGCGGCATGGTGGACGCGACAAGTTCTTGTGAACTCATGATGTCCCCAGGGGGCCGCCAGCACCGATCGAGTTCGAGGGCGCCGACGGTCTTCCTTCTCCTGACCCTGGCGAGCTGCGCGAAGGTGGGCGGCAGCGGTGAAGCGATGCCCGATGGCGGCGGGGCGGGCCCCGACCTCTCCCACGTCGTCGATCTGATCTTTCGCCCCGACGTCAACTGCAGCGCGACGGTCCTGGCCTGTGGTGGGCCGGCGTGTGGGAACGGGCGGATCGACCCACCGTCGGAGAATTGCGATGACGGCAACCACAACGGTGGCGACGGCTGCTCGGCTGCCTGCCAGCTCGAGACGGATTGGGTCTGTCAGACGCCGGGCTCCCCTTGCACGTATGGCGTCGCCTGCGGCGACGGCGCGATTGCCGGCACCGAAACCTGCGACGATCGCAACATGCGCGGAGGCGACGGCTGCGATCACACCTGCCAGGTCGAAAGCGGTTGGACTTGCAGTCAACCGGGGTCCCCGTGCGTTCCCAAGTGCGGCGACGGCATGAAGGTGGGCGGCGAACAGTGCGACGATGGCAACACCGCTCCCGGCGATGGGTGCAGCGAGGTCTGCCGCCTGGTGCCCGGCTTTGCCTGCCCCACCCCCGGTCAGCCCTGTCACCGAACGACGTGCGGGGACAAAGTGAAGGAAGGCGGCGAGGGCTGTGACGACGGAAACACCAACGGCGGGGATGGCTGTGGCGCCGATTGCCGCGCCGAGCCCGTGTGCACGGGAACCGACGGTTGCACGTCGGCCTGCGGCGATGGCCTGAAATTGCCGGGCGAGGCCTGCGACGACGGGAATCTGAATTCGGGCGATGGGTGCTCGGCGACGTGCACGCTGGAGTCAAACTGGGATTGCCGCGACGTCAGCGATGCCAGCGGAGACGCGCTGGTGGTGCCGGTGGTGTTGCGCGACTTCATGCCCCGCGATGCGACGGGAGGCCACATGGACTTCGGCGCCGATGTCTCCGGTCGGGTGATCACCGGCATGGTCCAACCGATGTTGGGCCCCGACCGCAAGCCCCGCATGGTCGAGCCGACGCCTCAGGCGTCGTCGCTATCGACGGCCGCCAACTTCAACGAGTGGTACCACGACTCGCCACGCGGCAAGGTCGTCAACGACACGTTGACGCTGACGCGGCAGCCGAACGGGACGTTCGTCTACGATCATTCGGAAATGTGGAACGCCACACCCCCGGTCGGGTGGACCGCGGCGCCGTTCTTCCCGGTCGACGACCGCGGATGGGCCACGCCGCCGGACGGCCCCGAGATCGGGCATCTGGCAGCCTGTCTCAACGACAACGTCAAGCACAACTACAGCTTCACCAGCGAGGTCCGGTACTGGTTCGACTACACCGGCAACGAGAAGTTGGAGTTCATCGGGGACGACGACGTGTGGGTCTTCGTGAACGGCCAGCTGGCCGTCGACCTGGGCGGGATCCACAGCGCCTCGGCGGGCAGCATCACCCTGGACGCCGCCGCCGCCACTCGCTTCGGTCTTGTCGTCGGGCGGATCTACGAGATTGCCGTCTTTCAGGCCGAGCGCCGACTGTGCAGTTCGTCCTACAAGCTCACGCTCAGCTCGTTCGCCCGCAAGACGACGTCCTGCGTGCCTCATTGTGGTGATGGCATCGTCAACAGCAACGAGCTCTGCGACGACGGCGTCAACGACGGCCGCTACGGCGGGTGCAAGCCGGGATGCGGCGCGCTCGGTCCCTACTGCGGCGACGGGATGGTCGAGCCAGGCAAAGAGACCTGCGACGACGGTCGCAACGTCTCGACCTACAACCAGGTCGGCTGCGCCCTGGGATGCAAGGCTGCCCCCCGCTGCGGCGACGGGCGCGTCGACAGCCTGTGGGGGGAAACCTGCGACGACGGGAATGCCGCCTCCGGCGACGGCTGCGGTGTCGACTGTAAGTTCGAGATTATCTGAACAGTGCGGGCGGGCTGTCTACGTCCGTGTGGCCGCGGACCGAACTGGTGCACCAAACGATCGAGGGCCTTCTGACCGCGCGCCCACTCTCCGTGCGCTACACTGACGCGCGTGACGTGCGCGCAAGCCGTTGTCGCTGTGCTGGTGATCGGGATCGCGCAAGCAGTGCCCAGCACCGCCCAGGCCCAAGCGGAGAACGACGGTTGGTTGGAATGGGCGACCACCGACGCTTCCGGCAGTTGTATCGACGCCCGCGGGTTCGCGAACCAAGTGGCGCGCGCGCTGGGAAGATCCCCGCTTGCGGCGGCCCGCGACGCGCGTATGACGATCGTGGCGCGCGTCGAGCGGTCTTCACCCACGGAACAACCGCCGCGCTGGTCGGGCGAGATTCGCGTCCGCGATGATCAGGGACGATGGGTGGGCTCACGCACCATCGCTCGAGCCGGGCTGTCGTGCCGCCCTCTGGGGGACGCGCTGGCGCTGGCGACCGCACTGGTTCTGGCTGGGGAGACCGTGGCGCAGGACACCCCGCTCCCTGAAGCCGGCCCGTCGGAGCCGGCGACGACGACCGCGCCAACCGTGTCGCCCCCGCCAGAATCCCCCCGCATGGAGGGGCCGCCGGCCAACCGCCCGCCCGAGCTCGGTGCCCGCGCCCAGGCCGCCCCCCCCGTAACGTCACCGCGAACGTGGTCCGTGGGTATCGAAGGCGGCCTGGCCACCGCCGTGGGCCTACTTCCCGAGCCGTCGCTCGGAGGAACCGTCGCCGTGTTCCTGCATTTCGGCGCTGGCTGGAAGGTCTTCGCCACGGGTGGAACCTGGTCGCGGCAGGTCGTTTCGACCGGCGCCGAACAGGGCGTCACCCTGAACCTGGCCTCGCTGGGCGCGGGAATCTGCCCGCTTGACCTCCCCTGGCATGGTTTCAACGGGCGGATCTGCGCGCGTGTCGACGGCGGTCGGTTGCGGGCAACCGGGTTCGGGTTCGCACAGTCGACCGTCCAGGACAGCTTCACGGCGGACGCGGCGGGGGCCTTCGAGGTGCGCCGGCCGCTGGTGGGGCCGGTGTACGCCAGTTTTTCCCTGGCGCTGGTCGTCCCCTTCATTCGCGATCGGATTTCTTACGAAGACCGCCTGCGCGCGGTGCATCCCATCTTCCGGCCGTCGCCGGTGGGAGGCACGGGCGAATTGCGACTGGGCGCGAGCTTTTGAATGATAATTGGCGCGCGACGCCTCCATTTACCGGATGTGGTCATTGGCTCCGTTCGCGTGGGCCTGGCGGCCCTTCCGACCGAAACCGCTGAGGCGATCCCGCGTCCGACGTTCCGGGACGTCTTCGATGCCCACGTCCGCTACGTGTGGCGCTCTCTGTTGGGCCTGGGTGTCGGGGAATCGGACGTTCCCGACGCCAGCCAGCAGGTCTTCCTGGTCATTCACGCCCGGCTGGCGGCGGACCAGATCGCCGCCGGGGCGATGCGCACGTTCGTCTATGGGGTCTGCCTGAGGGTCGCCTCCGACTTCCGACGCCGCGCCCATCGGCATCGCGAACGCTTGTGCGCCGAGCCGCCCGAATCGCCGCTGCCAGCCAACCAAGAGGAGGCGCTGGCCCAGCGAGAAGCGCTGGGCCTGGTGGAAACCGCGCTGGCTCAACTGCCCGCGGCGCAGCGCGAGACCTTCGTGCTGTACGAGATCGAGGAGCTGACCATGGCCGAGGTCGCGGCTGCGCTCGGCTGCCCTGTGCAGACGGCCTATTCGCGCCTGCACGCGGCGCGGAAGGCAGTGATGGCGGCCCTGGATGCCCAGGGCGCCGACGGGTCGATGGATGCTTCCGGGAGGAACAAATGAAGGACGAAGGCACTCCTGACCGTCTGTTGACGCTGGCCGAGCCGGGTTCGGTGCTGGGCCGTGGTCTCCGGGCCGCGCAGGGCCGCGCGCCGTCGGAGAATGAGATCCGCGCGCTGGAAAACCGACTGGCCGCCGCGCTGGGGGCGACGGCGCTGGGGATGGTGATGGCGGCGGGGAGCACGAAAGGCGCGGCCGTGACCACGTCTGCGTGGCTGTCCGCGGGAGCGATCAAGGTAACGATGGCGGTCGTGGTGACCACGGCCCTGGGTGTGGGCGGTGGTGTCGCGTGGCAACGACAGGCGACCGCCAAGCGCCAGGCTGTCCGCGCCGTCGCGGTTCAGGGACCGCCACCTCGATCGCTGCGCGTCGGCGCCACCGCCGCTGTTCGGGAACCCGAGGCCCCACCCCCCGTCGTCGTCGATGCCCCTCCGAAGAACGCCGCCCCTGACCAACAGCCCGCGCCTGTGTCGGCCCGTGCGGCGGCACCCTCATCGGCACGCCTGGCCACCCGAACGAGACTGCGGTCAGCGATGCCCGCGGGCGAGCAACGACCTACGTCGGTCCCTGGCGACGATCCGGCCCTGGCGGATGAGTTGAGCCTGATCGATCGTGCCCAGCGCGCGCTGCGCGACGATCCGAGGCGCGCGCTCGAGCTGGCCCAGGAGCACGGGCGGCGCTTCCCGAACGAGTTCCTCGAGCAGGAGCGAGAGGTCATCGAGGTGACCGCGTTGGTGAAGCTGGATCGCCGAGCCGAGGCCAGCGATCGGGCCCGGCGCTTCGTCATCCGGTTTCCCGAGTCAGCGCACGCGGTCCGGATGCGGGCGGTGGCGACGTCGCTCGTCCGCTGACCTCGATCATAAAGCGGCAAGCGCACGGCCATCTACGTTCGGAGGTTCCAAGATCATGACAACCAATCCCCGTTCCCTACGCCCGGCGTTCCCGTTGTCCAAACATCCTTTCGTGCTCGGCGCCTGCCTGTTCGGGCTGGTCGCAGGGTGCGGTCGAGACTTGGTGATTGGCATCGACGGCATCGACATCCACCCCGGCTCGGACACCGGGACCGGCGGTTCCAGTGGCGCGATTGGCTCCGGTGGCTTCGGTGGCGTTGCTGGCTCGGGGGGAGCGATTGGCTCCGGTGGCTTCGGTGGCGTTGCTGGCTCGGGAGGAGCGATTGGCTCTGGCGGTTCCGGGGGCGTCGGAGGTCCGATCTCCGAAGCCTGCCAGCCGATCTCCACCACCCCGGGGACCATGAACGCGTGCGGACGAACGACGGGGGTTGCCCTGTCCCCGGACGGAACGTTGCTGGCTGCGGTCACCCAAAAAGGGGGCGCTTACCTGCACGTGTGGCGTCTCTCCGACGGCTCCCTGGTCCAGGAGCCGCCGGATGCGGCGGGTTCGGGCGACGCGTACAGCGTGACCTTCTCGCCCGACGGCGCGCTCATCGCCACGGCGGGCGTCGCCCCCGGCAATGCCAAGACGAACACGGTCCACCTGTGGAACACGGCGACGGGGGCGCTGGTGCGAACGTTGCCGACGCAATGTGGATCCTACGCCAGCGGGCTCGCGTTTTCGCACGATGGAGCGCGCCTTGCCACCGGCGGTGCGCAGAACCAGATCGAGATCTGGAACGTCGCCACCGGCGCCCGCATGTTGAGCATCCCCTACGCGGGCAGCGTCTACGCCGCGCACTTTTCCGCGGACGACACCCGTCTGATCACGACCAGCTATCTCGTCGCCACCGTCTGGGACCCCACCACCGGCAAGAAATTGATGGAGATCACCGGACTGGAAGACGAAATGAACGAGGCCGTCTTCTCGCCGGACGACCAGATGATCTTGACCACCGCCGAGCTGGGCAAGGTGAAGGTTCTGACCGGCGGCGGAGCGTTGCTGCAAACGTTGGCGTTCCACGCGGAGTCCGCCACGCCCTACTTCAGCCACGCGGCGTGGGTCGGAAACGACGCCTTCGTGGTCGACGACTGGTCAGGCGCGGTCAAGGAATTCAAGGCCAACGCGTCGGGCAGCTTCGCCTTGGCCCAGTCCTGGACCTTGGACACCCAGGCGCTGGGAATGGCCGTGTCGCCGGACCACAAGACGCTGGTCGTCGGCGGCGACTCCGGGTTCTTCTTTCTGGCGCTGTAGCGCCGGGGCGGGCCGGGGGCGGACTCGGGCACAGCCTGCGCCGGCGCCCCCCCGCCCTCGGGCGGACTGTCGGTCGGTCACCGGTAATTCTCGACCAACCGATCGTCGATGACGCGCCATTTGCCCTGTACGCGCCTGAGGTCGAGGTCGTGTGCCCGGGGCCCCCCGTCGGCGGACCAGACAAATCGACCGTGGGCGCCGTCGCCCTCGATCTTCAGTGATCGCACGCGGGCGACCGGAAACGGCGTGCGAAGGGCATGCGCCGGGTCCACCGGACCGTATTTACTGCGCTCGGTCAACTCGCACCCTCGATCGTCGGCGTCGGTGTTCGAGGGAAGGTGCAGCAGCAGGCCGGCCGGGCTCGGGGTTTCGGCCCCTTTTGACCCGTCGCCGGAATACGTCAGCGGACCACCCACGATAAACAGCGTCACGTAGCGCAAGATCTCCCCCGTCACCTCGCCGGAGGCGTCGCGCGCGGGTGCGGCCAGCGGCGCCGGATCGCGGCCGTCGGGGATGCCGTCGCCGTCGCTGTCGGGACGTTTCGGATCCGTCCCGAACGCCGCCTCGGTTCGGTCCGTCAGGCCGTCACCGTCCGCGTCGGCGAACAGACTGGCCGGGGCATCGATGACGCCGATCAGGCCGTGCTCGGGCGTTTCGTCAAAAAAAAGACCGGCGGCTTGGCGAAGGACGATCCGCCGGCCCTTCATCGTCGCCTTCTGCAGGGTTCGTTGGTTGTTGCACTGATCGCCGCCCGTATCGATCGCCCATGCAGGCGACCCGTAGGATCCATTTGCCAACCGCCGCCGTAGCCAGACGATGTTCCGCGATTGCGTGACGCGATAGGGACCAACGTCGATTCCCTGGCACAGCCCCCACGGATCGACCCACGCGCGGTCGGGCCCCTTGTCCTTCACCGCGTCGTCCACATCACAGATCGATGCCCAGCCACCCGCGCGCGCGGTGGTCCGGTGGAGGTCATCTAGACGAGCGAGATCGCCGCTCCGCCCAAGGCGCGCGAGCAGGCGATAGATCGCCGCATGCGCCATCGATCGGCCGATCGTCGCCGGCAGCGACTCCGAGAATCCGTGTCCCGTCGTCCCGTCCTGCGCCCGCATTCGCCGCTCGCGCCGGCTGGGCCCATCCATCGCCCCCGCTCCCCACGTGTTGTACCCCCCGCCCGCCCAAATGTTCGAGTCCCACCACCCGAGTCCTTCTGGCGTCGACCGGGCCGCGAGCAGCGGCGCCAGTCGATCGGCCGCCTTGGCATCGTCCATCGCCGCGAGCAGCGCGACCTGGACCATCCGTCGCATGACCAAGGTCCGATACGCCTGCGACGCGGGATCGATGCCCAGGCGCGGGCCGAGCGCTGCGAGCTCCTTTTCGGTCAGGCGACGAGGAACGTCGGTTGCGTGAAAGACTTCGCCCAGGAGCAGGTCGACCACACCCGGGATCCGCAGCGCCGTCGCCGCGTCGATCGCGCGCTCGCGCCGCTCCAGGTCTGCTTCCTTGGTGACCGCCAGCAAGTGGCGGCCGACGTCGGCCACGGCTCGGAGCTCGTCGTAGAGCGGTCGATTCGCCGCGATGAACTCGCCCGTGTGGTACGCGTTCCTTGGTGCCCGATCCAGGATCGCCCGCACCCTCTCGATCGGCGCATCGCCGGTTCGCGAGATCGCGGGCTTCGCTCCGATCGCGATACAAACGCATGCGACGCCGAGCAGTCCCCGCACGCGATCCACCATGGCCGCAGGATACAACCGCCATGCATTGCCGTCTCTTCACGGCGCCAGCGGGTCATCCGCCCCATACCCCGACCAAGGTTGATGTTTTGCGACGTCCCGGAGTGCGGGCCGATGCACCCGGAGCGCCCCGTCCCCACCCGGACTGACGCTTGAGTGACGCCATGACGGAAAGGCGATGATCGGCGTCGCGCCGCAACCATCGCGGCCCATGGTAGGGTGCCACCCATGTTCGGTGCGAACGCCCGCGCAGCAGCCTTGGCAATGACCGCTGCGACCTTCTTGGGTGTGGCAGGATGCCGGACCGTTTCCGACCTGCGGACCGCGGCGCTGACTGAGGGAGCGCAGCGTAACTTTGCGGACGATTACGATGAGGTCACCCGCGCGTCCGTGGCGGCGGTGAAGAGCCTCGATCTAACGATCGAAGAGGTTACGCAGGTTGACAAGAACACGTGGCATGTTCTCGCGACAGCCGGCGTATCGGCATTCAGCTGGGGAGAACTCGTGCGCGTTTCGGTTCGGCGACAGCCGGCGCGGGATGTCTCGGTCTGGGTCCTGACCCTGCGACGACTCGCCGTCAACGTCACAGCCAAGGATGATTATTCGCCCGAGGTTTTTCGGTTGATGGATTCCAACCTGCGTTCGCGGCAGACGTCGTCAGAAGCGTCGGCGCCTTAGTTGTACGGGAACCGACCCTACCAAGGTCGCAACGTCCCGCGGTGCGGGCCGATGAACTGGCATGTCGCTTCCTCGTGCGGTCGTGCCGGGCCGAACATATTTGATCACGCGGCGCTGCTCGGAGCGGCGGTTCTTCCTCCGCCCCGACCGCGAGACCAACAACGCCTTCATCTACTGCCTCGCCGTCGCCGCCCAGAAATACGCAATCAAAGTCATTTTCACGACCGCCATGTCCAATCATCATCACACCGGCGTCATCGACGTGAACGGAACGCTGCCCGACTTCCTGGCTCATTTCCACAAGTTGCTCGCCAAGCACCAGAACGCTCTCCGCGGACGGTGGGAAGCCATGTGGGCGGCCGAACAGACCTCCGCCGTCGAGCTCGTCCAGCCCCAAGATGTCTTTGACAAGATGGTCTACGCCTTCGCCAACCCGGTCGCCGACCACCTCGTCGAGAGGGCACATCATTGGCCAGGCGTGAGCTCGCTCGCCGCCACCCTCGCGGACAAGGCCCTGACCGCCCACCGTCCCAGGGTCTTCTTCCGTCCCGACGGCGACATGCCCCCGGAGGTGTCTCTGCCGCTCTTCCTCCCGCCCGACCTGATGCCCGACTCTCGGGCTGCCTTCGTCGCGCGTCTCGAGGAGCGCGTCGCCATTGCCGAGCAGAAGGCGGCCGCCGAGCGGGCGGAGTCGGGCCGCGGGATCGTCGGCCGTGCGGTCGTCCTCGCTCAGCACTGGAACGACAGCCCGCGCTCAAGGGAGCCGCGGCGAGTGCTCGGCCCGCGGGTCGCTTGCAAGAACACGTGGCGGCGCATCGAAGCGCTGGCAAGGAACAAGGTATGGCTGGAAGCGTACCGGCGAGCTCGGGCTGCGTTCGTCGCAGGGGCGGCGACCGTCTTCCCGCCCGGCACCTTCTGGCTGCGAAGGCACGCGGGCGTGCTGTGCGAGCCGGCGCCAGGCTGTTGAACGGGCCTCCGCCGTCCCGCGCACCGCCGTCCCCCCAGGTCGCGTCCTCCACGCCGCTGGTGGTTTGCGCGGTCTCCTGATGGACAGACACCGGGCCCCTCGGAATCACCGCGAGGCCGTCCCGCGCGGTTCGCATAGCGGCAGCGGACTGTTGTGCCGCCCACCTCATGCGATGCTATTGCGGCGTGCTTCGCCTCGTCCACGGAGGCAACCTTGGTCCGGTTCCTTTTGGGAGCAACCTGGGTGCGGTTCTGCACGCATGCGATGCTGTCGCGGCGTTCCTCGCCTTGTGCCCGGAGCAACCTTGGTCCGGTTCTTCCGCGGCGTTCTTCGCCTCGTCCACGGGGCAACCTTGGTCCGGCAGTTCGTTCAGTTCAGTTCAGTTCAGTTTAGTTTAGTCCCCCTGGGCCGACTGGCCCTATCGTCGGACATCTGGACGCTCTTCCCTTATCTCCCTTGCTCGCCTCTCCAAAATACCCTCTCCGCCCGAATCGACATGGGGAATGGTGTTTGCGATACTGCGCTCCACGCGCGGACAACTCCGAAGGTGCGCGGTATCGAAAGAATCCCACGGCAGCCGGCGCACGCTACCGTCGTTGTCGATCGACATGCGAACCACGCCATCGCCGACGAACGCATCAACGTAGACTTCGTACTCGCCCGGAGCAAGGGGACCACACTCAACAAGTCGGAAGCCAGTAGGGACGCTCCCCACGGCCCATTCCTTCCATAGCCAGGCATTCCCAATCGCGGCGATTTCGCACGCAGCCTTCGGCAAGCTCGTCCGCGCCACGCGAAGGCGATATATCTGAGGGTCGTACTGAGTGTCGTCTTCGTAGCAAAATGCCAACACCAACGACTTGGTCGTTCCGTTGACACGCGGAATTATCAAGACATTTGCGGCACTTCCGGGCGCGCGTTTCCTCCCAAGCGGTCTGTCGGCCATAGGTCTTGTAGTTGTCTCGCCGCCTAGAGATGGGCTTGCACCGCGTGGCGTCGTTTGACGACGACAGGCCATGGTAGCGAACGCAAGAAGAAAGCACCCGAGAAGCGCAGTCCCTGAGTCTTTGCACCGACCCGTCATCTGAGCAGCCTTGGCAAGTACATATTTGCGAACTGATCGGCTTCGAATTCCACCGACCCTCGAACTTCATACATTCCCGAACGCCCATACTTATCACGCTCAGCCCTCCATGTAGCCATGAACGGCTCATAGCCACCGGCTGTCGCCATTTGAGCCTGATGCCCGAGTTCATGCAGTATCGATCTTCCCGTTCGCGCAAACGAGCCACCCGGATCCTCTCCCGGCGTCGCCAATTGAATCACTCCAAAATCAGGCGAATGGGACTGCGATCCCCCAACATAAATCTCGGTGGAGGCGACGTCATAGTCAACGTGGAACGCATCGAAAATCGGTTGAACCCTATCCACGACCCACTGCCTAAACTTGGCCTTTGGTAGGCCCTCATATTCGCCTTCCCCTGTTTCTCCAGTTAGCTCGAAGTAAACGCTTCCCGTCGCGGAGTTGGCCACTGGATTCCCGCGAAGTGCCTTGTCAATGGCCGCCTTGCACTGTTGATTGCAGTTGGGTGATTCGCTCGGAGATCCCCCTTGGGCCCCGCGGTTCACCGAAGCACGCTTCAGCGAAATCGGATTCTGTCCCTGCAGAGCCATACTCGCCGCCGACGACGCCATCGCCATGGCTGCGCCCTGCAACATGTTCTGTCCGATATCACCGCCCTCGGGAGTAGTCATTGCCCCGGAGAGCGCGCCTCCAATCCCCGCTCCGACAAGCGTGCCGAGATTTGTTTGTCCCAGCAGCTCGACGCCCAGATCCGCACCAATCTGTGATGCTGCGAGACTGATCCCGGCGGTCGCAATGACCTGTCCCCACGATGCACCAGCGTCTAGCTGCTCAATCGCATTAATCATGATCATGGCCGCGGAAAACGCCATGCAACCCGCAGGTCCCGTGGTAGCGCACGCCACCGCGCCAATTATGACAACAAGGCCTTGAACAAAATGCGCGTCGCTAATTCCCAAAAAGTATCCGGTCGGATCCGTGTACCGAAGCGGATTGTTCAGGACGTAGCTGTATCGGTTGTAACTCTGCAGGTTCGTGGGGAACTGGATGTTCGGATCGGGCGACAGAAACCGTCCCAGAGCCGGGTCATAGACGCGCCCGTTCATGTTGACCAAGCCGACATTCGGAATCGCCTCGTGACCCGTAAACTCGCGGTGACCGGGCTGCAGCGTGAAGGACGCTGAAGCGGCCGCGGTACCTTCTGGTTTCCTTCGGCCGCCCCAAGGATCGTAACCCAAGGTCCCGGCGTTCGGACCGCTTCCGCCACCTACCACATGGCCCGTTTCGTCGCTCATCGCGGTCACCGAGCCCAGGTGATCGAAATGGTAGTACTTCAGAACCGGGGGCGCCGTCGCTGACGACGTCGCCCCGACGAATCGCAACGCAAGGGCGTTGCCCCCGTGTGCGCCCCCAGCGTAGATGAATTGCACGTGTTCGGTCGTACCGTCGCCACGCGTCGTTCGTTCGTACAGACTTTTGCCTGTGCCGCCCATTCCAACGTAGAGAGTGCGCGCGGACGAGGTGGGACCACCGCTCGCGATCTGAACGACCCTGTTCCCATCCGCACCGTAGATGAAGTCCACGACGCCCGTGTCGTTGCCCTGGGTAGGGGTCGGATGGCTGTCGATGTGGATGACCTTGTTTGTCGCGTCGTAGTCAATCCTCCGATCCCCGCTATCGATCATGTTTCCATTGAGGTCGTATTTGAAAAGCGCACTTCCCGTAACCCCACAGACGGCGTGCGGCCCAGCCGCCCGAGTACCCGCCATGCCCGGAGTACCCGCCATGCACCCGGTGTACGAGTATGTCTTTGCGCCCTTCTGGGTGAGGTTACCCAGGCCGAGGCTATCGTAGTCGTAGGTCTCGGTAACGTCGTACCCGTTCTGCGACGGGATTTTGACCTCAGACGTCTTCAATCTATCGAGCGAGTCGTACGTGAATATTTCGTCGGAGTCCGCCGTATTGACCTTATCCGTGCGCGATCGACCACGCAGCGATCCTCCCGCGTCGTAGCGATAGCCCCAATTCTGAATGACGGTGTCATTTTCGGCATGCGCTGTGCTAGTGGAGCCCATCAGCCATCCAGTGGAGGGATTCCTGTTCGCCAACGTCTCCACCCCGTTGCGGGTGTATTCTGCCGTCACCTGACCCAAGGCGTTCATCGCCGTGGCCTTCCAGTAGACTGAGTTGGGAACACCATCGTCGGCCAGGTAGTGAAGGTATCCGAGATTCGTATAGTGGTATCCGACGGAAAGCTGCGGAGAACCAGCGATCTGTGGATAGGTCACGACGCTTTGACGACCGAACGAATCGTATTGATACTGGGTTACCGAGGTCGTTCCGTCAGCGCACTCCGTCGACGTTGCCACTTCGCCGAATGCCGTATAGCTAAATGAGCGTCCCGCGCGATTTCCTCCGGTCAGCGTCGTCATCGGGATCGTGCAGGTGCCGCTCAACCGCGAATCGGCCGCGCCAATAACGGCCGCCAGTTTTCCAACACCTGCCCCTGGCGCGATGTCGTAGACCCACTGGGCTACACCGGCCCCCACCTTGGGCGTTCCGGTGCAAGACCCCGCATCGGTCATCTTGGTGACCATCCGGCCGAGCAGATCGTAGTCCATTCTCGTAACCTGCGCCTTCGCGTCGGTCTGGCAGGTCATCTCGCCGAAACCGTTGTAGACGTAGGTCCACTGACCCATATCAGGATCGGTCGACAGGTCTTTTCGCCCAGAAAGCGGATCATAGTGGGCCGTCACCTTGTTGTGCGCAGGATCTTCGGTCTGAATCAAGTGCCCATCGACGTCATAGGTGTAGGTGATCCTGTTGCTTGCGGTGTCTTCCACCCAGGCAACCTTACCGAGAAGGTTCTTCCTCTCCTTGCGGCTTCGAGAGATCTGGGGCCCCGTTTCCGTCGTTATGGTAAGAGACCCCTGATAGACGATGGCCGTGGAGGTCGCCGCGGAATTGGGCGTTGCGTCGATGATGCCAAGATCCTGAACCACGCCTTCCAGCCGGCCGAGCTGGTCGTAGTAATTTGTAGTCCAGTAGAACGGGCCTGACGCCGTCGCTGGCTTCGAGGTGCGGAGAACCCGCCCCATCGTGTCGTATTCCGAAACAACCCCAATCAGAGCGCCGTCGAATCCAAACGATTCCTTGAGAACCGGTCTGCCCAGTCGGTCGGAAACCACCCATGAGGGGCTACCTGTAGGCGGCCGCGTCTCGGAGATAACTTGGCCGGGGATCGACGGATCCTCATAGTAGTTTGTCGACGTCGTCAGCTCGGTCGTCGCTCCGCAATGCGCGACCTCGGTGGCTTGGCGGCCAAAGATGTCATAGGTAAAGCACGTACTTATGTTATTGGGTCCAGTAGTCTTTACGGGCCGTCCGTAAATGGGATCGTAAATCCGGTATTCAGATTGGCCGAGGGCGTTGGTACTCCGATAGATGAACCGTCCCTTTTGGTAAGGCAATTGGGGGCCAGAACTGCCGGCACCGTAGATGGCCGTCGATGTCCGAAACGGGGGACTCATCGTGCTCGTCGCCCCGGCGGCGCAATGGGAAAAGTCATTTGCGCAATCGGTGGTCGTGATGACATTTCCAAATGCGTCGTAGTCGTAGGCGGTGTCAAGCCTGATGCCGACTGCGGCGGTGGGTTCGACGATTTTTTTGGTCAGCGCCAGCGGCGCCTGGCCCGTAAAACTCACCCAGGCGTCTGGCTTGGTTACAATGGCGTAATTGAATGCGGTCGTGTGTATTGTGGGCGTTGTTCCGTCACTCGGGCTAATCTTGGTGGTTGTGACGGTCGTCTTCGTGCGCAGGGCAGGCTGCGCGCGGGCACCGACTCCCATGTACTCATTGACGGTCGCGAATGAATATTCCTCGTTGACCTCGCCGCCGACGTTCTTCGAATCCGTGGTGGAACTCGTGAGGGTACCGAAGGTCGGGTCGTAGCGGAATTGCGTGTTCGTCACAACGTACTCGGACGCCAAAGCCTCGGGGACCGTCGACGTCCGTAAAAAGCTGATCTCGTTGATCGAGATCGGATAGACAAAGACTGAGGCTTTCGGCTGCGAACTCGGCCCCGCAGGCGTTCCCAGCATGGAGGTACAGGGCGGGCTCCCGTTGACTTCAAAAGCGGTATCACAATAGGTCGTACTCTTGACTGATACGTGACCTTGGCTCTTGTCTATGACGGTAACCTTTGGAAGGCCTGTGTACGGATACGCCTGTGCGTAGGTCGTAGTCGTGATCGACGGAGAAGGATGGCTGGCAGATGTGTCCGGCGGATCGGTAACAACGATCTCGGCGAATCCCTGCGGTCCCCGACCAACTGCACTCGCGCGTAAATTGCGGTAAGAGTATGTCCTTTTGGTCTTCGTTTGCGTTCCGTTGTCCGCGGATACCGATGCCACGACGCGCATTGGTAGAGACAAGAATCTGGTCTGTGGTGCCAGCGGGGAGGTCGCGCCGTCGTCTTCATATGTCGCCGACGTTTGTCCGGCCGCGGGACTTTGAGCGGCGGCAGTTGCAGTCACCTGGTACAACACGTCCGTCGGTTGAGCCAGGCCATTGGGAAAGTTGATGATTGCGGGCGGCTTGAACCTATTCAACCAGGCCTTACTTATTGTCCCGTTCGAGACGACGATGTCTCTGATGCCATCCCCATCGAGGTCCACGAAAGCGCCCCCGTTCTCTCCTCGGTCCTGCGCCTGGACACTGCCGTCTGTGCCTTGAAGCAGGACGGTGACCTTCCCGGGTACAAACGGCAGGGATTCGGCATTTGCCGCCAAGCGCCACTCAGAGCCTGTATTGACCCACGGCAGGGAATCCTTTACGAGGTCGAGGAGCCCATCACCGTTTAGATCGGCAAAACCAAAATTGAAGTTGTGATTGGTTGGAGGTTGAGCTAGGGCCGATGCATATGCCGACCCGGGCGTCGTGGTGTAGCCATTTCCGGTCGCAAGAGCGACCCGTCCCATACTCCCGTTGTAGATCCGAATACAGGGCGGAAACAGGGGCGGAATTATCGGCCCAGGGGGGGCCGGGCCAGGTGTTGTGCAGGCTTGGGCACCGGGCGGCGGCCCCATCTTAAAGAGGGGCCATGACGCGATCTTGTCATAGAGACCGTCACCGTTCAGATCTCCGCCTACCCAATCCGTGAACTGGGGATAGTTGTCGCTGGGATCCGGAGTAATGGGGAAGGTAGAAAATTTCCAGACTGTTCCACCCGGTTGGTTGGGCGAATTTTGTGTGGGTGAATTGGTGTTCAGAGCGACGTTGAAAATCGATGGGTCTTGCGACGGAAGAACCAAATCCGGCAGGCCGTCTCGATTGATGTCTCTCAGGGATTTCGGGCCCAGGCCCCTGACTGTCCAGGATCCAAACGCGTACTGAGATGTCGCGTTGAGCCATCCGGTGCCTGTGCCCAGGCGAACCTCCATTGCATCGAGCCCGACGTTTCCGGCGTTCGTTTCGACAAAATGGACGAGATCGGCAAGACCATCGCCGTTGAGATCGACGACGGTATCGTTGGCGGAAAAGTCGATCACGCCCCACGTTGGCACATTCGCGGCCAGGCTTGGTGCGGGTAGCCACCCGCCACCAGTCTTCGTTCGATTGAGCCAGATCTCCATGGGGTAGGGAGCGACATTGCTATGCCCGTTGATGAGGTCGACAAGGCCGTCCCCGTCGACATCCGCCAGAATCGCGGCGGCGGTACCGTCCGCATAGAACATTCCCGCGGGAAGTGCCCAATCCGGTCGCTCAACCCAACCCTGACCGGAGTTTCTCCAGGCGTGGCTTTGTCCCACACCTTGAATGCTTTGTATCAGATCCGCGCGGCCGTCTGCATCGAGGTCGACGAATTGAGTGCCATTCGATCGGGGCTCGGTTTCACTTACCAGCGGCACTGGTGGGGCGTAGTGGTAATTGGGGGTATCTCCCGCGTCCTGCCACGTTAGGCCGCCGCCGTCCCAACCGAATGCCAACTCCTTCAAGCAGGTTGTCGGAGATACACCATTGACGCAATATTGTATTTTTTCGAGGCGGCTCGGAAGAGTTCCGTCGGGATTCTTGTAACTGAGATGGTAGCCACCGCCCCCCGTCAGCTGAATTGACTTCAGCCTCTTCTTCTTGGGCAACGTCGCCGTACCAAAACTTACGACGCGAACATCGCCGGGATTACCCTGATCGTCCAGGCGATCCTCGTAGTTGAAGGTAACGGAGTTGAAAGAGTTCTGTGCGTCAAGTACTGCACCACTGGGAGTGTGGCTGGAATCGTGTGCGGTGTAATCGATCTTGGTGACGATCAGGCCATCGGTTGTGAAATTCTGGAGGCCATTGTTGTAACGGAAATAGAAGGCGTTCCCCCACGTGTCCATGACCGTATCGATCGCCCAGACCGCCGTGACGGTACCGTTCGGTTGGCCATCGCTCTGGAAATTTCCCGGCAGGTCGACCCGCGAGGCTGCGCTGGATCCGAAGAGCCGAATTTCGCCGGATGTGGAAATGATTTTGAAGGTTTTCCCATCAGGCGATAGGCTGATCTCGCTGAAATCCTGCTGCTCGCTCCGGAACTGGTATCCACCATTGACCTGTGAGGGAGAAGCTAAAAAGAGGCGCTTGCCATCGAGGCAGACGCCGTCACTAATGTCGTAGTAGACGTCTCCGTTCATCGTCACGGGCTTCGACTCGCCATCCTGGACCGATGTCTTGGGACACCGATAGATCATCGACAGGCCGCCGAGTTCCCAGCCCTGGCCGGCAATCCCGTTGCCTCCCTGGCTGTTGTAGACAAGACTCAAATTGGGGGCCATCCCTCCGATACCGGGTGGAATCGCTATCGGGACGGTGTAAACAGCCGCGCCCGAAGGCGAGACGCTAAGCTGACCATTCATGACGCCGTTGAAAGCGGGGCCTAGGTCGGGTCCCTTCGGCGACGGGGGGGCTGGGTCGGTAGGGGTCGCCAAATACGGGGCGGTGTCTGCTACCACGACCACGCGGATGGGTGGCCCGCCATTGGGATCGGGGACATCGACGCCGTACCCGCCCCCAGGAGACGCAATATGAGGCAGCGGCGTCAAAGTAGTCGGATTGGGCGCGAGTACCGTTTGGCCCGCGACAGTCCACGACAGAGTATCGCCGGCCACCATGACGGGTTGGAATGATCCGAAATGCTGGCCTACCACGAACCGCGTGGGTGGCGCGGGATTGGCATTCACGTCCTGTGCATTGTTACGAACGAAGTAGTTGCTGCCGAGCCCAGGCATCAGAACGACATCGGCAGAGCCCGTATTCTTGTAGCCAAAGATGGCTTTGAACTGCCCGCCGCCGACGTCAACGACCCCGTCGAAGCGGGGGGTCACCGGAGGGAGGTGGTACACGAACGGATAAGAGTTGACAAATGCCGCAGGCATTCCCTTCAACGTGACCTTAAGGGTGTAGTTGTATGGCGAAGCGGGATTGGTATAGTCGGCGAGCGCTGGCAAGGCCCAATCCGTCTGCGCAAGGCTGCTCGGCCATGTGGTGATCTCGGAGGTCGCGACCACAGAATTGTCGGACGTCTTGACGACCTGCAATCCGACGCCCGTCAGGCCGGTCAGGCTGAACAGCTCGGTGAGATCGACCTTCACCTTCAGCGTATTCGTCGCCTGGACAAACGCCACGTCGCTTGTGATGCGCCGGCCGGGATCGTCGGGTCCGAATTTCGCGATGGCCGGGTTCGGGACCACGCGGGGGGCCTGGTTGTAGTACCAGGCGATCTCGTCGGCCCCCAGCTGGCGGTTCATGATCATCACCTCGTCCTTGACGTGGGGAGAGCCGCTGCTCATCGGATTGATGCCGTATCCAGCCGTTGTCGAGATCGGGATGGTCGCCAATTCTGGGATTGGGGCATACGCCAGCGCCGGCGGGGATCCGTCTACCGATATGTTGAAGCCTTTGCGACTAAAGTTGAGGACAACCAAGTGCCAGTTGTTGTCGGGAGTCCACCCCAAGGAAGCGCGACCCATGAAGTGGTTGTCGGTGGGGGCTCGATAGGCATCCGCGTAGATCAGGCCCTGGGTCCCATCGGCTATGAAAAAGAGGTTGTATCCGGCGTTTCCTTCATAGATGGACATGATTTGGGTACCCGCGAAGCCACTGCCAGGCTTGATCCAGGCGGATATGGATCCCGACTTCCAAAGGGCAACGTCGAAGCGCGTACTGTCATTGGATCCGTAGGCGAGCCATGGGTAGGTCGTCGAATCCTGTCCTAACCCGAACAGCCCGGGCGCGTGGTCGATCTGATAGGCACCGGCGCCGTGCACCTCTATTTCGGAGCCCGGGACAGCCGCGATGTCGAGGGTGGTGCCATGATCATAGCTTTGGTAGTAAGTGATCGTTTGGTTACCGGCACACACGCCCCCGCCCTGGACGTGCTGGCATGCGACGCTGGTTCCGTCGCACGCGTCGCTGGTGCAGACGAATCCATCGTCGGGGCACGTCGTTCCGCTCCCGACCGCCGAGCACGTGCCCACCTTGCCGGTCAAGTTGCATGATCCACAGCCGCCGTTGCAGGCGGTGTCGCAGCACACTCCGCTCACGCAGAACCCGGCCGCGCACTGACTGTTGGTCGTGCACGCGACGCCCAACGAAGGGTCGAAGAGCCCGGCGGTCTTCACCGGCGTGGTTCCGTTGACGCCTCCCGCGATCAAGACCAAGTTGCTGCCCAGCAGCGTGGCGGTGTGGCCCTTTACCGCCCCCAGCGCCGTGGGTGTCGCCGCTGTCAAGTCCGTGCTGGTCGTCCATCCCGTGCCGCCGTCCCACACCTCGGTCGAAGGCAGGGTATCAGATCCGTTCGTCGAGCCGCCAACAAGGAGGACGCTCTTGCCGCCGGTGACGACGCCCGTCGGCAGCAGCGTCGCGGTGTGGCCCACGCGCTTCGAGACCATCGTTCCGGCCGCAGTGCTCCAGTTACCGGCACCGGTCGCCGCATTGAAGAGCTGTGCGGTCTGCAGGTACGTGGTGGCCGTGCTGCTGACGCTCTTGCCGCCCGTAATCAAGACGTTGCCGTTCGCCAGCGCCGTCGCCGTGTGCCCCTCGCGCGTCGCAATGGTCTGTCCGGAAGGTACCGGCAGAGCCGCCGCCGCCGTCCATGCCGACACACCGTCGAAGACCTGCCAGGTATTCACGCTGACGGCGGGTGACGCGCCGTTGTTGCCCCCGACAACCAGGATCTTGTTGTTCAACGTCGTGTTGCCCGGCACCACCAATAACGTCGCGGTGTGTCCACGACGGGCGGACGACATGGTGGCAGCCACCGACGTCCAGGTACCAGATCCGGAACTCGGGTTGTAGATCGCGGCGGTGTTCCGGACGGTCCCCGAGCTCACCCCCCCGATGACCACTACGTTGTTGTTCGCCAGCACCGTCGCCGTATGTTCGCTGCGACCGGCGGGCATCGATGTCCCGCCGGCCCAAGTGTTCATTCCCACGTCGTACAGGGACGTCGTCGTGACGGTTGTCGACCCGTTGATCCCGCCCGCCACCAAGACCCTCCCGGTCGTGGTCGAGCTTGTGGTGGTACCCAACTGGACGGCGGTGTGAAGGCGCGTCGGTGTATTCGTTCCCGTCGGTGACTGAATGTTGCCCGCGGTTGACCAGGTTCCCGAGATGCGGTCGTAGAGTTCCGCCGACGACAACGCCGTCGTCGCCGTTCCGCTGCGGCCGCCCGCCACCAGGACCTTTCCGTTCGAAAGCAGGGTGGCGGTGTGCTCCTGTCGTTCGACAGCCATCGAGGCGGTCGACGTCCAGCGGGGGTCGAGCACGGCGGGATACACAACCGCCTTGTCATCCCAGCTGACCCGCACGGTGCACGACTCGGCGCCGGGCGGGGTGACTTCCCGGCCCCAGGGCGCGGCCGTATTGGTGTCCACCGCGCAGCCGACGACCGCCAGAACGGCGTCGGTCCGGACGCCGTCGGCACCGACCACGTAGGGGGGCGTCACGCGCAGACGGGGTGCGCCGCCCGCGTCGACCAGTTCCAGCGAGTTGTAAACCAATCTCAGTCCGCGTACCCCCTGGCGCAGGCTGACCCGGTAGGTCACCTCGGGGACCGACGGGCGTTCCTCGAAGGTCAGGAAGTCCTCGGTCCCGCTCGGTAGGGCGTGATGCAGGACCGTCGCACCTGACGCATGAGCGCGCGGATAGATGACGTACCCATCCGCGGTTCGTGAGGCCACGTCGCGCGCGCCCTGGAGCAGTACGTCGATGGCAGCGCCGCTCGCGACGTCCTCGAACTGCAAGGGCGCCATCGCTCGATCAGGAAAGGTGACCCGAGCTTCGAGCTTTGCGGTCGACGAAGCGAAGTGCGGACGAAGTCCCCCGGCATGGGGTTGGAAGCTGTCGGCCAGACCGGGCAAGAACACGGGCGCCCGCGGCGGTCGAGCGCCTCCAGCTTCGGGGGGGGCCACCGAATTGACGACGAAGCGCGCGCGCAGGTCCGATAGGATCGCGGTGGCCTCCTCGGCCGCCGGGGACGGGGCAGGACCGGCGCCGGAACCGTGACACGAAGTCAGGAACAGCGTCGCCAGGACCATGGCAAGTCCTGGCCGGCGGGCCGTGTGCCAGCCCCCCGGCGCCCGAGCCCCACCCAGGAGAGCGCTTGAAGATTCACGTCCGCCAAAGCCCCGACAAGGAGATGCACGCATTTTTGTCACTAGGAGATGCGCGGGCCCGAGCAAATTTCCGCGCGCGGACGAAGAAATCGTACGTGGCCCGCATCTTTTTCGGCGAGGGCCCGTCGTCAGCGGGGCGAGGGGGCCCCCGGAGGATGGCGCGCCAGCCACGCGTCGACCGCGGAGGCCTTGGCGGCGGCACCGGGCGGCGCCGCGAAGGCGGCGCGCGCGGACGCTGCCAGCGTCCGGGCACGCCCTCGATCGCTGGCTGCGCCGGCGGCTTCCCAGAGGGCACGCGCCAGTGCGAAGCGGGTGTCGGCAACTAGCAGCGGATCGGGCTCTCCATGCTCGCGAATCCGTAAGGCTCGCTCGAGCGTGACGACCGCCGCCTCCGGCTCGCCCATTGCCAGCTGCGCCTCGCCGAGGCCCGTCAGCGGGTGCGCGAGATTCCGGTGATCGGGAGCGTACCGGTCTTGCATGCGCCGCACCACCGACTCGAACAGGGTGCGCGCCTCATTGTGTCGGCCTTGAGCGTTCAACGTCTCGCCACGATTGCTCAGGTACATCTCGCCAAAGCAAGAACTCTCGCCGTACGTGCTCTTGACGATCGCCAGGGCTTCGTCGAGGGCAGCCAACGCTGCCGCATAGTCGCCCAGACCCGTAAGCGCGATGCTCAGGTTGTTGAGTGAGATTCCAACATCCGGATCATCGGGTGGGAGGATCCGCCTCTTGATGGCCAACGCCTGTCGTGCGAAACGGGCGCCGGCTTCGTGGTCTCCCCGCCGGTCGGAAGAGTTGCCTCGGCCCGTGAGCACCCAGGCGAGGATCAACTCGTGGCCTGGGCCCATTCGCTCGGCGGTGGCCTCCGCGAACCTTCCCCACAGTTCTGCATCTCCATCTTCGCCCGCGAGCATCCCTGCTGCTCTGGCTTTGATCTCGTCGTGGTGGCTCGCCTCCGCCACCCACACCGCCTCGGTCAGGGTCCGTTCGCAAGCCAAGAAGTCGCCGGCCATCGACTGCAGCCAGCCGAGAATGAACAGCGCCTCCGCCAGCAGTGGTTTGTATCCGACGTTCCGCGCATCCGTCACCAGCGCCGCCGCGGCCGTCACCCCCTGGCGATGGCGCCCGGAATCCCGGAGCGCCTGGACCACGGCCAACCGGTTGCGGAGAGCCTCCACCTGGGCACGCGTGCGCTCGTCCGTCGGTGGGGGCACCACCGCGCGAAGCAGGGCCACGTCGGCGCAAGGCTCGATCCGTCCCAGGGATAGGACTGCCTGCACGGCACCACCGACCACCGCAGAATCCGCGGACGCAAAGATGTCGGTCAGCGCCTTGAGCTCCGCCAGACGGCCGCGCAGACAGGTCATGCGCAGGTCCAGCACCTCGGCCGATTGCTCGCCGCTCACGTGGGTCGCCTCGCAAGAGCTGGTGTAGGCGTCGCGCCACCGACTGGCGTAGCGATCGAGACCGACCGAGACGCGATCCCAAACGTCCGCCGCCTCGCGGCTCCCCGTCGTCAGGAACGCCTGCCGGATCGCGGTGCGACGCGGCCGCGGCTCGGGGGCATCGTTTGATTCCCAGATGCCGGCCAGCCGATCGGCGGCGCCGAGGCACATCCGCTGAGGGTGCAGCGCGGCTCGCTGCGCGATGGCGGTCGCTCCCGCGACGGCGGCGACCAGGACCATCAGGGCCACCAGACGCGTCCGCCGACGTCCTGGGACGCGCCCGAGCGCCTCGATCATCGGCTCCATCGACGGATATCGCCCCTCGCGATCGATCCGCAACCCGCGCAACACCACCCGGCGCAGCCACGCGGGCACCTTTCGGTTGACCGGGGCCTCGCGCATGCGACCGGCGAGGACTGCCTGCCGCAGCGACGCGATCGTCTCACCGGGAAACGGACGCTCGCCATAGAGGCCTTCGTACAGAGCGACGGCAAAGCTGAATTGATCGGAGCGAGCATCGGCAGGCTCTGATCGGAATTGCTCGGGCGCCATGTAGAGGGGCGTGCCGATCACGGTTCCCGTGCGGGTCAGGGATGGCTCCACCTCACGCACAAGTCCAGCCGCGTTCGGCGGATTCCCTGGCCCAGGCGCCTCCGCATCCGCCGGTAGCCCGCTGACCAGACCAAAATCAGCCACGCGCGCCTTGCCGTCCCACCCCACCATCACGTTTTGTGGCTTGAAGTCGCGGTGCACGAGGCCAGCCGCGTGCGCCGCCGCCAGGCCGCGACCGGCCCCCAGGAAGACGTCGCGCACCTCGCGCCACGAACGTGCGCGCACCTCCAGCCAGCGAGAGAGTGACTGTCCCTCCACGAGTTCCATGGCGATGAACATCCGTTCGCCGAAGGTCCCGGCGTCGAACACCACCACCACGTTGGGGTGGGAAAGGCGAGCGATGGCCTTCGCCTCGCGCAGAAGACGGGCGCGGGCTTGAGCGGTCGTGCCCCCCGACGCGGGCTCGACGTTGAGGAGCTTGATGGCGACCCGGCGATCCAGCTCTGGATCGTAAGCCGAGTAGATCTCGCCCATCCCGCCCCGCCCCACCAGAGAGATCAGCAGGTAGCGGCCGACCGTCGAGCCGGCTGGGAGGGCCGGGGGCGCCAACCGGCCGAGGTCTAGACTCAAGGACGACGACGGCCACCCGCCGTTCGCCTCGGCGCGGTCTCCCTTCGAGGCCGCCACCACCAGGAGATCGAGGCAAGCGGCGCAGCCGCCGGTGTGCTCTTCAACGACGGATATCTGATCAGGACCGAGGCGTCCCGTGACGAAGCTCAGCACGATTTCGGCGGTCAGACAGTCCACGGCGTGCCTCTAATCCTGACTGGTTCCGTGGTAGGTCTGAGGCTGTATGTCGCCGTCATCGTCCTATTCGAAGGGGAGGTCGGCCTACCCCCAGATCCCGCTCGATCCGGGGCGCTTCGACGCGCATCTGGCGCACTGCCGCACGCAATTGTCGGATCCGGAGCGGGTCGTGGATGATCTTTGCATCGAGGATCTGTACCTGGCGTGCGCCTGCCTCGAGAGAATACCCGAAGCGCTCCAAGTTTTCGGACGCACTTACCGGAGGGTCATCCGCGCCGCGGTCGAGCGCATCTCGCCGTCGTCGACATTTCAGGACGAGGTCGAGCAGAGACTTTCAGAGCAGCTCCTCGTCGGCCGCTCCGACGGGACCGCCAAGCTCAGCGGCTACACGGGCTACGGGCCACTGGCCCGCTGGCTGGCCGTGGTCGCGCAGCGCGAGGCGCTGATGCTGCTCCGCACCGACGCCGTCGAGGCCCGCGCGCGCGACGGGGCCGCCCTCGAGATCCTGGCGGCGTCGCCCGATCCAGAGGTCACCTTCGCAAAGGCACACTACCGCCCAGCGTTCGAGGCGGCGCTGGCCGACGCGCTTCGCAATCTCAGCCACCGCGATCGCGTCATCCTCCACCTGAACCTCCTTGCCGGAGCGGGCCTCGTCGAGATTGCCAAGATGTACGGCGTGGCCCCCTCCAGCGTTTCCCGCTGGCTCGCCCGCATCCGGGAGACCCTCTCGGCGGACGTGCGTCAGCTGCTGATCACCCGTCTGCAGCTCCCACCGGACGAGTTCGAGTCGCTCACCGCCCTGGTGATGAGCCAACTGGACCTGAGCATCAGCCGCGTCCTGGCGTAGGTCGAGGGCCCTCATTGCCGGCGGCGGCATCACGCCCGCTTTACCGGCAACCGCACCGTGAACCTCGCCCCGTGGCCCGGCTCGCTTTCCACCGAGATCTTCCCGCCGTGGCGCTCGATGATGCCGTGGACGATCGACAGTCCCAACCCCGAGCCTTCGCCGACGTCCTTGGTGGTGAAGAACGGATCGAAGATGCGCGGCAACAGCTCGGCGGGAATCCCCGGACCGTCGTCGCTGACCGTGATCACCGCCGTGTCACCCTCGGCCTGCGCACGAATGCGAATGGTGCCGCCGCCCGGCCGCCCGCCGATCGCCTGCGCGCCGTTGGTGACCAGGTTCATCAACACCTGATCAATCTGCCCCGCGAAACCGTTCACGCGCAGCGATGGATCGACGTCCTTTTCAATCCGCACGTCCTTCAAACGATGGCGGAGCAGGTCCAGCGTGTCGTCGACACTGCGGGCCAGGTTGACCTCGCGCGGCTGCTCGTCGTCGCCGCGCGAGTAGTTGTGCAGCGCCTGCACGATGGCCTTGGTGCGGGTGGCGCCGCGCTGGATCACCGCCAGCATCTCGGCGGCGTCGGCCCCACTGGCCGCCAATGCCTTCAGATCCTTGGTGGCCGGCAATCCTTTGATCAGTTCATCCAATGGGCCAATGGTGTTGATGACCGCATTGACCGGGTTGTTGATCTCGTGGGCAATACCGGCCACCAGCCGCCCCATTGACGCCAGCTTCTCGCTGCGCACCAGATCGTCCTGCGCGCGTCGCAATTTCTCCAGCGCGTCCCGCAGCTCGCCGTTGCGTTGTTCCAGCACCTCGGTGCGGCGGCGCACCTCGCGTTCCAGGTCGATGTTCAACGATTCGGTCGATCGCAGCTTGTCGCGCAGCGCGCGCCGCATTTCCTCGAACGCAAAGGTCAGCCGGCCGATCTCGTCGGCCTCGCCCGATGGCGGCACCGGGCGCGCCAGCTCGCCACGGGCCATCTCCTCGCTGCGTTGCTCGAGCGCGCGGATCGGCGTGACGATGTCGCGCACGATCAGCAGCACCAGCCCCAGCGACACCGCCAGCACCAGCAGCACCGACGCCCCCAGGGTGGACGCCTGCCGCGCCGGCGACATCGCGAACAGCACCACCAGCCCCGAGGTCAGCACCGTCACCGTCAGGAAAAATCCGACCAGCTTGCCCTGCAGCCCGGCGGCCGAGCGCACCTGGGCCACCGGCAGGTGATGGCGCGCGCCCAGCTGGCCCAGCAGCGGCCGCAGCACGTCGCGCAGCAATAAAATCTCGTACAGGCCCATCGCCAGCAGGATCAACGCCACCGCGGCCACCAGCCGCAGCGCGGTGGCGGTGTCGAAGCCCACCACCCGCCGTCCCACCGAGATCACCGCCAGGGCGGCCAGCATGGTGGCCAGCACCTGGTACAGCGCCAGCCGGTAGGGCAACGACTGGGCCGCGTTGAACGCCTCGATCGCCCGCGGCTCGTCGCGCGCCGGTCCGCGCGTGGGGGGGAATCGCACCGCCAGATCCAGATAACGTTCGATCGGCAACGTCCGCCGGTACAGCGACCTTCCGCAGAAGGCCAGCGCCGGGATCAGCGCCGGCGCGGTCAGCGCCATCATCAACGCCGCGTGACGCGCCGATAGCTCGGTGAAGACGGTGGTCAGCGCCGCGATCACCGCGTGGGTGATGCCCAGCAGCGCCAGCGCCGTACGCGCCAGCCGCCGCCGGTACACCAGCGCGAAGGCGCGCAGGGGATCGCTGTTGGGCAGGATGGTCTTGCGCGCGTCTTCCAGGACCCGCTGCCACGCCAGGTTCCGAATGGTGCCGGCCGCGCCGCCATACAACAGCGCCATCGTCACCACCCCGGCGCCCGAGCTCCAGTGCTGGCCGCGCTGGCGGACCAGCTCGACCGCGACGAACACCGCGCTGATCACCCACGCGGCGAAGCGCAGCCGCCCCGCCTCGACCGGCGCGCGCCGGATGGCCTTCTCGATGCTGGCGGCCGTGGCTGCGGCCAGGGTCTCGCCCCGGCGCTTGAGCTCCAGGGCAGCCAGCGCCGGGCGCACGGCCACCACGCTGCCCACCACCGACAGGGTCCACAGGCCGATCAGCCAGGGGGCCAGGCCCCGCACCACCGCCCCGACCGAAAGGCCCCCGGCCCCCAGCAACACCACCGGCATGCCCACCAGGCCCACCTCCAGCACGCTCAGCGCCACCTCGGCACCGATCAATCGCCGCCCGATCCGCGGGGGCGGGCGCGGGACCGCGCGCCGCTCACCGCTCGGGAGCGCCACTGTGGAAGGTCCCGAAGCCGACATGGTCAGACATTCTACCCACAACCCGCGAAATCCCACCCCGGGCGCGTCGCGGGGACCAAAACCCGCGCGCTGTCGATTTCCGCGCTAAAGTCGAACGCGCCAATGACGTGGGAAACCATCCGGAACCTGGTACGCGACGAGTGGGTCATCCTGTCGCTTCTGTTGTTGTGGTCGTTGGCGGGCCTGACCGTCATCTGCGAGCGGGTCTACTCGCTGTGGAACGTGATCGGCAAGGCCACCGCCTTCAAGGTCAAGGTCATCGCGGCGCTGGAGGCCGGCGACCTGGCCAAGGCGGCCGCCCTGTGTGAAACGTCGCCCGGCCCCCTGGCCGAGGTGTTCGAACGGGGGCTGACGGTCTTTCAGAAGACGCCCGGCAAGACCGCCGAGGCGGTGGCGGGGCAACGGGCCGCGGTGGTGCTGTCTTTCAAGCGCTACCTGTGGGCGCTGGGAACCGTGGGTTCCTCGGCGCCGTTCGTGGGTCTGTTCGGCACCGTGGTCGGCATCTTGAAGGCGTTCCAGTCGATGTCGGTCGCCGGCACCGGCGGCTTCAAGGTCGTGTCCCAGGGCATCGCGGCCGCGCTGGTCGCCACCGCGGCGGGCTTGCTGGTCGCCATCTACGCCGTCATCGCCTACAACTACTTCGTGGCCAAGATCAACGGCATCGCCATGCAGTTCAAGCTGTTCACCGACGACTTCTTGATGGTGCTGGGCGAGTACGCCAAGACAAAGAACCAGGCCGCCAACGGCGGCAACCAGGCCGCCAACGGCGGCAACCAGGCCGCCAACGGCGGGAACAGCTAGGACGGAACAATGGGCATCAACGTCCAGATGGAGGACGCCAGCAGCCTGGGCGAAGACGGCGGCGGCGCGGACGTCGGGTCCGAGACGGTGGTCGCGGAGATCAACATCACCCCGCTGACCGACGTGTTTCTGGTGCTGCTGATCATCTTCATGGTCACGTCCACCGCGCTGGTGGAGTCCGAGGTGTCGTCGCGGGCGGGCATGAAGGTGGTGCTGCCCAAGGCCAACGCGTCGGGCCCCGTGTCGCAGCGGCGCAGCGATCCGGTGCTGACGGTGACCAAGGGCAACGAGATCTACCTGGGCGCCAAGAAGGTGGCCGTGGCCGATCTGGAAGACGAGATCCGGAAGGCCCTGCAGGCGGTGGGGTCCGAGACGCTGTTGATCCGCGGCGACAAGAGCGTGCTGCTGGGCGCGGCGGTGGACGTGATGTCCACCGCCAAGCGGGCCGGCGCCTCGCACATCGCGATCTTGACGGCCCCGGGCGGCAAGTAGCAGCCTCTTGGTTCGCCCGACGACCGAGCGCTAGTCGTCGCTCCCCAGCTCGAACTTCATCACGAACTGGTCTTCTTTCGAATAGATGTAGTAGCCGTCGGCCTTGCCGAAACCGTCGATGATGACCGTCTTGGTCTTGCCCGACATCATCCCCGATTGCGCCTTCACGGCCATGCCCGCTTCGGGGACCTTGTGCTCCTTCACGTACTGCCTCCACCGCTCTCGGTCGGTGGGTTCGATCTTCTTCTTCGCATTCGTCGCGTCCCGAAGGGCGGCGAGGAATAGCTGGTAGTTGAATTCGATGATCCGCGGCTGCCCCATGGCGACCTGGTTCTACCATGGCGCACGGCCCGTGGCCGACCCCCCGAGGCGGACCTGATATCCTTCGCCCCGGGCGCGATGACGGTCCGCACAAAAATCTGGTTGATCGCCGTGTCGGTGGCGTTGACCGTCTTCCTGTCGTCGGGCGTGCGCCTGTACCTGACCCAGGCGCGGATCATCAAGGAAGCCCAAACCTCGGCCGAGGAGCTGGCGCACGATATCGTCGAGGATCTGAAGAGCGTCGAGCCCGAGGCCGACGATCGCGAATACGAGGAGAAGCTGCTGGGCTATCTGCACCGCCACAGCCGCATCGTCCGCCTGGATCTTTACGTGTATCGCGAGGCGTACACCCCCTCCAGCCGCATCGCCGCCCCGCGCGGGGATCGCCCGGAGATCACGCGCTTCGCTCCCCTGGCCCGACCGTCGCTGGGCCTCACCAAGGCGTCGGTGGGGGAAGCCCAGGCCGCCCCCATCGAGCTGCAGGTCGACCTCAAAGGCCCGTGGAAAGCCACCCTGGCCATGAAGTGGACCCTGGGGCCGGTGGAGTCGGCGCTGCAGACCGAGCGGCGCGTGTCGTTGATAACCGGCGTGGTATTGCTGGTGGCGTTGACGTTGCTGTCGGGACTCATCACCAGCCGGGTGATTGGCCGCCCGCTGGAAGTGCTGGCGGCGGCCATGCGCGCGGTCGAGGGCGGTGATCTCTCGCGCCGGATCTCGGTCGATACCGTCGACGAATTCGGGCGGCTCTCGCAGGGCTTCAACCGCATGCTGGAGCGGCTGTCCCGCGCCGACGCGCAGATTCGCACGTTCAACCAGCACCTGGCCGCGGAGATCGAGGCGGCGACGCGCGATCTCTCCGACAAGAACGCCACGTTGAACCAGCTGAACCGGCTGCTGGCGGACATGCGGCGCGACAACGCATCGAAAGTTCAGCTGGCCACGTTGGGGCAGCTGGCGGCCCAGCTGGCGCACGAGATCGGCACGCCGCTGTCGTCGGTGTCGGGCCACCTGCAGCTGGCGCTGCTGCAGCGGGACCTGCAGCCGGCGCTGCGCGAGCGCCTGGAGGTCGCGTCGCGCGAGATCGAGCGCATCAGCCACATCGTGCGCGATTACCTGGATTCGACGCGGCCGCTGGCGCCCGAGCGCAAGCCGACCGATCTGCCGCGGCTGCTGGACGAGGCCATCGAGCTGACCCGCGCGGTGGACATCCGCGGCACCCGTCGGGCGGAGGTGGTGCGCGAGGGCGCGGCCAGCGACGAGGCCTTGCGGGCGCTGATCACCGATGCCGGCCTGCTGCGGCAGATCCTGGTCAACCTTCTGACCAACGCGCTGGACGCGGTCGGAAAAGAAGGGCGCGTCACCGTCGCGGCGCGCCCGGAAAAGGACAGCGTGCTCATCACCGTCAGAGATACCGGCCACGGCATGTCGGCCGACGACCTGAGACGCATCTTCGAACCGTTCTACACGACCAAGGGGCGCGGCAAGGGCACCGGGCTGGGCTTGGCGATCTGCCGCCAGCTGACCGCAGCGCTGGGCGGCAGCATCTCGGTCGAGAGCCAGCCCAATCATGGCTCGACCTTCTTCGTGCGCTTGCCGGCCAGCGGTCCGCCCATCAAGGCGACCACCGAGGCCCCGCTGCGACTGGCCGGCGCGGGAGGCCGGGCGTGACCCGCGTGCTGGTGGCCGAGGACGATCGCGTTGCACGCGATCTGCTGTGCGAGATCTTGCGCGCCGAGCGCTTCGAGGTGGATGCCGTCGACGACGGCGCCGGCGCCATCGAACGCGCACAGCCGGGTCGGTACGACCTGGTCGTGTCGGACGTTCGCATGGATCGCAGCAGCGGCTTCGATGTGCTGCGGGCCTTCACCGAGAAGTCGCCGGGCACGCCGGTCATCCTGATCACGGCGTTCGGCGACGTGGCGGGAGCGATGGAGGCCATCCAGCGCGGGGCCTACGACTACGTGTCCAAGCCGTTCAACATCGAGGAGCTGCGCCTGACGGTCGCGCGCGCGCTGGAACGCCGGCGTCTGGTCGCCGAGCAAAAAGCGGCACCCATTGCCGCGGCCACGAAGATCGAGGACTTCGTCGGCAAGAGCGCGGTCATGCTGGACGTGTACAAGCTGGTGGCGCGGGTGGCGGCGTCGTCCGCCACGGTGCTGGTGACGGGCGAATCGGGCAGCGGCAAGGAGCTGGTGGCGCGCGCGATTCACACCCACTCGCAGCGATCGCAGGCGCCGTTCGTGCCGGTCAACTGTACGGCGCTGTCCGAGTCGCTGCTGGAGTCCGAGCTGTTTGGCCACGCGCGCGGCGCGTTCACGGGTGCCATCGCCGCCAAGCGCGGCCTGTTCGAGATGGCCGACGAGGGCACGCTGTTCCTGGACGAGATCGGCGACATGGGGCCGAAGATGCAGGCGCAGCTGCTGCGCACGCTGCAGGACGGGGAGGTGAGGCCGGTGGGCAGCGCCGAATCGATCAAGGTCGACGTGCGCTTGGTGTGCGCCACCAACCGGGATCTGGAAGCCGAGGTGAAGGCCGGAAAGTTCCGCGAGGATCTGTACTTCCGGATCAACGTCGTCACCATCAAGTTGCCGCCGCTGCGCGACCGTCCGGGGGACATCCCGATCCTGGTGGCGCACTTCCTGGCCAAGCTGGGGCGGCGCGAAGGGCGAGCGGCGGCGACGATGTCCACCGAGGCATTGCAGGGGTTGTCCGGCTACAACTGGCCCGGCAACGTGCGCGAGCTGGAGAACGCCATCGATCGGGCGGTGGCGGTGGCGAAAGACGGCATCATCCTGCCCTCGGATCTTCCCCCGGAGATCGGCTTGCGCCGGCGGCCGGGCGCCGCCGACGGCAACGCCACCCCGACCCCTCACCCGCGCAGCGGCAGCGGGATCATCGAGGACCGGCCCACGCTGGGGGAGCTGGAACGGCGCTACATCGATCTGATCCTGGCCGAGTGCGGCGGCAACAAGAAGAAGGCGGCCGAACGACTGGGCATCGATCGCCGCACGCTGTACCGCGCGCTGGAGCGGGCGGGGCTGGCGACCGGCGAAGACGCCGACGATTGAACCGCGCCAGCGTCCCGGTCGCGCTGCCCCTCCGATTTCGATCATGCCCGGTAGGCCGAGGGATACCTGACGAGCCTCGTAGCGGTTAGCATGGAAACGTGGCTGCCGATCTTGAACCGGAGCTGCGCCGCGCGCTGGCGCCGAAGCGCATGCCGGCGATGGTGATCGGGCTCGTTGTCGCGACGGTGCTGAGTGCCTGCGTCGCTCTTGGCAAGTGGCCGCCCGGAGGTGGGTGTGACGGCGGTACCTGCATCGTCACGTGGTTCATCACCTTCCTCTGGGGTGGAGGGACATGGTTGGTCGCGTTCTTCGCAACCTCGCTCGGCGTGGCCCTGGTGAGGAGGATCAGTCGCTGACAACCAGTGGGCGATGCGCTCCAGAAATGTGCGCGCAAGACCGATGAGTTGAAGCCATGTCCTCGATCCGGATGGCCATTCTGGCCTACTTCACATGCTGGCTGGGCCTGATGGGTGCCGGCTGCGGGGTGAAGAAGATTGTCGGGGCGGATGGTGCCGCGGGATTCGGGCCAGGCGACGGCGGCAACCAAATCGACGTTGGCGGGCATGCGGGAGCGGGCCTGGGCGGTGGCGCGGGACTGGGAAGCGCCGGTTCGGCAGCAACGGCAGGCGCCGCGGGTCAGGCCGACGGCAGCGCGGGCATTGGCGGGAACGCAGGCGGTGCCGGCGGCGGGTACGGGGGTGGCGCCGGACACGCGGCCATTGGCGGGAACCGCGGCGATACGGGCGGCGGGCCGGGCGGCGACGGCACGGGCAATGTCGTCGCCGTGCAAGGGGGCAACAACGGCCGGGGCGGCTCCCTGGGTTTGGGGGGAGGCGTCCCGGGCGATATCACCGGCACCGGGGGCATCACCGCCACCGGTGGTGTGATCGGCACGGGCGGCGTTGTCGACGCGGGCCTCGATCTTCCCGCCGCAACCGGTGGCATCCCTTCAACCGGCGGCATCACTTCAACGGGCGGCATCACTTCAACCGGCGGCTTTACTGGCACCGGCGGCCTTACTGGCACCGGCGGCTTTACTGCCACCGGCGGCGTTACTGCCACCGGCGGTGCGATCGGTACGGGCGGCATTGTCGACGCGGGCCTCGATCTTCCCGCGGCTACCGGCGGGTTCACCTCAACCGGGGGCATCACCTCAACAGGGGGCATCACCTCAACAGGGGGCGCTACTTCTTCAGGTGGCTCAGCGTCGTCGGGGGGCGTCGCTTCCTCGGGCGGCGTTACTTCCTCGGGCGGCGTCACTTCCTCGGGCGGCGTCGCTTCCTCGGGCGGCGTCACTTCCTCGGGCGGCGTCACTTCCTCGGGCGGCGTCACTTCCTCGGGCGGCGTCACTTCCTCGGGCGGCGTCACTTCCTCGG
>Ga0070689_100000020_pt1 | contig 138642 bp, 151 predicted proteins | sample KBSS23HmetaG_FD_64669 | JGI IMG/M metagenome (GOLD analysis project Ga0070689, IMG submission 64669) | Switchgrass rhizosphere microbial communities from Kellogg Biological Station, Michigan, USA - KBS S2-3H metaG | ecosystem: Host-associated > Plants > Roots > Rhizosphere ...
TCTACGAGTTCTGGGGCTTCTGCGTCAACGGGAGCAACGATCTCCGGAAGCCCGGGGGCTTCGCCACCACGCAGCTGACGGGCAGCTTCCTGCAGGTAGCGACGGGGTGGGAGTCAGGAAGCAACGTGCTCCTGGCGTCCGGCAGCGACGGGCAGACGACGCAGGGATCGCCGAGCTTCGTGGCGTCGAGCTCGTCGCCGTTCAGCGCTTCGTACGTCGGCAAGTGGTTGACCACGTGGCAGTCCGGCTCGACGTCGACGGACGATAGCATCTATCCGATCGTTGGGTGGAGCAACTCATCGTCCATCACCATCGATCCCACGTACGGGGGAACATCGTTGGGCTCGACGGGGTCCGTCCCTCAGCTCACCTCGCGGTCTTCCGTCAGCTACAGGGTCGTTGACTTCAAGGCAGCTGCTGACAGGGGATGGCTCAGCAGCCACTTCATGGTAGCACAGTTCAACTCTGCCGCTGACGTCAACCTGGGCCAGGCGCTGTCGCAGGTGAAGATCGGTAGCGGGAACGGTTCCAACGCATCGCAGACGGCCCTCACGCTGCAGCTGTCGCCGTCGGGTTCGTGGGATGGGACCCACTTCCTGGGAGAGACCATCGTGCCCATCGATGCCGAGACGAGCACGGGGGTCTCGAGCTCGACATGGGCTTCGCCTGATTGGTTCCATGCGTCGACCGGCGGCACCGGCTACGTGACGATCATCGGGGGGCTGGGCTTCGTCATCCTGCAAGCGGGCGGCTCCTTCATGCCCACGGGTTCCTGCTTCCACGTGGAGGTGCCCCAGCGCCTGTACCCACGCGCCAACGATCCGAACCCCATCTGCGCCATCAACATGGGGAACATGGGCGTGTTCGTCAAGGCCCAGGTGGGCTACGGTTTCGCCCATCGCTTCTTTCCCAGCCCGTACGATGCGCTGCAGCGTAGGTGGCCGGTGCTGGTGCGTTGCTACACCGGCGCGTACTTCGACGGCCTGACGTGGGGATCGACCATCGCTTCAGGGACCGTGGGGCGCCTGCCGCTGTTCCACAACGACCAGCAGGGAAAGTTCATGATGACCGATGGCATCCTGGGGATGGCCCAGCTAGCGGGCCAGGCATCGGCCGTGGGGCAGTTCAGCCTTGCGCGCGCCCGCGTTCGGACCATGCGGTTCACTTCTGGGGGTTACCCGTACTACATGAGGGTCGGCGATGATTTCGATCGTTGGATCCATGCTGGGAACGGCGTGATGTGGCCGTGGGACCATGCGATCGTCACCCGGAGGCCGCTCTTCGCGGGGTTTTGATGGCCGTCCACGTCTGTCGTGACTTCGTCGTGGGTTCAACGGGATCGTACGGGAACCTCTACGCGCTGGGGTGCTTCCTCCAGGGCGTGCTGGGCTTTACGCAGGTCAGCGCTGGCGGCAGGGCAGAGTTCATCAACAACCTGTTACCCGTGAACGTGCTCACGGGCTCGAACGCGCAGTACCCGGGCGCTCGGATGTACGCGTCGGGTGGGTTTGGCTTCATCGACGTACCATTGCAGCAGATGGAGGTGCTGCCCGACGACGAGGTCGGCTCCGTGTTCGGCATCAAGCGCGTCGCTGTTGGCAAGCCCGAGTACCTCAACGTGCTTTCTGCCTCCACGTACATCAACGCGCAATCGTTCACGTTGGGGCCGTGGGGGTTCACAGGATCGGCCGTCCCTCCCGGCACGCCGTACGTGACGCAGTCGGGTGGTTCGTACTTCGTGACGTCGCCCAACGCTGGGACGCGGTCGGTCGTCCTGAACCTGCCGCGCGAGCGGATCGACGTCGACCCGGTCACAGCTTCGGTCGACGCCTCGGGACACGTGGGGGTCGTGCCCGACTACCCGTGGAACCCGCCGTTCGGGTTCGAATCGTTGAACGTCATCACCTCGTCGGGCCAGGACGTCAACTCGCTGCCCGAGGGGTCGACGTGGACGGGGTACGTGCTTGCCGTCAAGAGCCCCGCTTTTCCGCTGGCGAACTCGGGCCTCTACACCGTGGTGAGCACGAGCTACTCGCCGGGCTTCACTGCGGCTTCGAGCTCCGTCACGGGCACCTGGCGCATCATGTTTGATGCGCGGACGCTCGACTCGGCCTCCGTGCCCTTCCTTGACACGACGTTCACGTGGAGCGTCTTCCCGCCCGTTGAGACGATCCGAAGCGGGACGTTCGGCGGCATCGCCAACAAGGCCTATTACTACTTCGTGTGGAACCCGTTCACGGACACCACGGGATCCAGGACCATGGTCGCATCGCTGGTGGACAACAGCCCGTTCGACAACCTCTGGGGCCCACCGAACGACCTGCAGTACCATACGCAGGGATCCTCGTATATGCTCAGGGCCATCTACCAGAGCCCGCACGCCAGCGGTTGGCAGGTCCGCTTGGCTATGGAGAGCCTGTACGACCGGTCGCGGTCCTGCAGGGGAGTCGGCATGTCCATAGCGCCCGGATTCAGCGGTGCCAACGGCGACTTTCCCGCCAGGGGGCAGCACCTGCACGCGCCGATGTGGTGGAATTCTACCGACCCCACGTTCCGGGGCACGGCGGTGGGGTTGAACCCCACGCTCGTCGGTGACACGACGATCCAAACTGGCAACAAGGGGAACACGAACCAACCGCAGGACGATTACCGCTGGCGCTTTTTCGCGTGGGGAGACGATTCGACGGGTGCCGTCGTCGTCTGCAACCACAACCTGACGCGCTCGGGCGACGAGTTCGCAGCCTTCGGCCTGCCGGAGGACGAGACGAGGCCACTTCCATCCAACACCCTGCAGCGATTGTTCGTGGTGGGCCAGGTGTCGTCGAGCCAGGGGGTCGACTGGCGGTGCGGTACCGCGACCGTTGATGGCATCGCGGGCATGGCGTACAGCCTCAACCCGTTCGTGGGCCCCGTCTCGTGCATGATGAGCAGCTACGCCTACGCTGCCAACCAGCTGGACAACAGCAGCAGCATCAGGTTCGACGCTGCCGCGGCCGACACGCCGTTCCTGGGCGCGACCGAGCTGATCAGCGTTGACCTGATCGCCGGTGCTCGAGACACCCACGCCACGCCCGCCGGCGCGCCGGTCATGAACGTGGAACCGCGCAGGCTCGGTCGCATGCCCATCGCTCGCTACGGTCGGGCCACGGGCCAGCCCACCTGGTCGACGGTCGATGCATCTCGTTCATGGTTCCACACGATGAACGGTTTCTACCTTCCCTGGGGCGGCGTCGCGCCGCTTCCGTAGGCCATGAGCGATGGCAACGCTGGTTGAGCTGCAGGCTCTCGACGTCAATTCGTTCTACACGGGATCGTTGCTACCGCGCGCTGACAGCGTGGGGGTGGCGCAGTCCACGTCGACGCCCAGCCTCGATAGGACGCACGTCATCGACGACTCGAACCCAAGCACCAACCAGGGGATCGGAACCGTCGATTGGGATGCGATGCAGCAGCTTCCGATCGTGCCACCGCCCGCGATCGTCGACCACGACGCTTCGCGGTACAGGAAATCGTACGCCGCGTGCCTCCAGCAACCACGTCGCGTGAGGTTGTATCGACGTGGGACCTAGCCTGACGTAGGCCGAGGGGTATAATTGACCTCGGCATGTCTGGGATCCTGGACAGCAAGTCTCGCATCATAGACACGGTGATCACCGACGAGGGCCGGAGGCAGCTAGCCGCCGGCAGGATGAACGTCCGCTTCATCTCGTTCAGCGATGCTGCGGTGTTCTACAGGGCTGACGCGGTCTCAGGCAGCCAGGATGCGTCGCGTCGCCTCTACCTCGAGGCGTGCTCGCTACCGCAGGATCAGGTGACGTTCCGTAGCGATGGGTCTGGTGACCTGCTGCCGTTCGCGAATTCCGACGGCGTCCAGGTCACCGGCGGTCGCATCATCACGTACTCGTTCACCGCTGCGTCGGGGTCCACGATCTCCGGTTCATCGCAGCGCATATCCATCCTCACGGGTGAAGAGCTGGCCACCTCGGCCAGCGTCCTGCTCGAGTCGTCGTTGGACAACTTTCGCAAGCTGCGAACCATCTCGAGCGTCGATCCCCTCTTCGACGATGGCTTCGCTGTCGGTCCCGACGACGTGACGTTCGTGGTGACCGACGATCGACCCATCCCGGATGCATCCCTCAGGGCTGTGGATGTGACGGCGCTCCATAGCATCTTCAACGATCCACGCTTTTCCTCGATGCCGAACTTCAGGTACCTGCCCCCCACGAACAGGGTCCCCGGGGGCGTCGACCGCAGCGATGCATCGCAGCTCGCCCCCTACCTGCTGGGGGCGTACAGGCCGTGGGCGACCAGCGCGCATGGGCCCCTGACCTACGAGCAGCTCAACGACGAGCTACGAGTCTACGAGCAGCTGGGCTGCATGCGCACGGTCAACTTTGAGCCCACGTCTAGCGACAACAGGCTGTCGGGCCAGGCGTTCGAGCGTAGCTTCGACCGCCTGAAGAAGCTGGACGTCGTGGACTTCGGCGTCCATAGGACGGGTAGTCCAACCTCGCCGCTGGCGCACGTTTTTTTCGTGGGCAAGGTGGTGGTCGACGACAACGGCGTCGACACCTTCCTGCACCTCTTCACGATGGTCTTCGAGTGAGGTCACGACGTGTACTTTCGCTCTGACGAGCGTGCAAGGCTGCTGAGCATCAGCGATTCGTTCGCCCAGCTCAGCGTCGTCCACGCCAACGGCGACCTGGGCTTCACGTTCACGTACGCGCTCAAGCAGTCCGAGGCGGTCAAGCGAGGCACGACGCGCGTGGAGGTGAGCGTCTCGTCGAGGCAGGTCTCGTCCCCACGCGTGATCGGGCAGCGTGGGCGTGCTGACGCCGGGGAGCTGGTCCGAAGCGCACGGACGGCCATCATAGACGCGAAGTCGGCCGCCCTGCAGCGCTCGCGCTACCGCATCACGTCAAAGCAGAGCGACATCACGGCGGTGATCAACAACGAGGTCGTCCCGCAGCTCCTCGCCGGCGTCCCGCCCAGCAGCATCCAGTCGATGCGCGCCAACAGACTCACGCTGGTCCCGGTCTCCTCGTTGAAGAAGGCCAACGATCCTCGGCCGGTGCTGCATCGCCTCGCCAACGTGGCTGCCGTCCCCGATGTGCAGCTCGCGATGAGCGCTAGCCTCCTTGAGGATCCACGCTCGTTGATGCAGGACATGGTGGTGCGCCAGGGTGTGGATCCCTCGAGCGTGGCATCGTTCACCCCACGCGACGAACCTGCTAGCAGGCTGCGCGCCGGGACGCTGACACCCACCCGTGCCAACGAGACGACCGTCGATCCCGCCACGCGGCTCCTCAACCACTACGTCCTCGCCGGCGCGCCGGCGCCAGCGGGGTCCACCCAGGATCTGATCGACACTGATCTTGTCCAGGCCCTGGAGCCGTCGACCATCGATGCCGTGTCGGTCGACGTTGACGTCCGCCTGTCACCCTCCCAGCTGCAGCTCGAGGGCGCCAACCTAGCGCAGGTGTACGTTACGTTCGACCTCATCGCTGGCGACACGGGCCGGCCCATCGATTCCGTCACGAAGGTTCTGAACGTGGCGCGCCACGTCCAGCTCTACGTGACACCGAAGGTGCCTCCGATCGTGGGTATCGCGCGCTCGGAGGCCTCCAGCAGGATCAACATCGAGGTCAGGCAGGTGGACCGCGCGGCGACGGGCGTCCAGATCTTCAGGAAGATCGTAAACGTCTCGTCGAGTGACGCCGCCGAGTACGCGCTCATCGGTACGTACGACCTGGCGTCCTCCGACCAGAGCCTGCTGGTTCCGGTCGATCGGCCGGTCAGCTCGCCAGCGATCTACAGGGTCATCCCGGTGGGCCAGCAGTCGACGGTGGGGTTTGAGTACACGAACGTCGTCGTCCGCCCGGCGCGCTACACCCCCATCAAGGCTGCTGCGCTGGCGACGCACCAGGTCGACGTTGGGATCCAGCTGGAGCTGCGGAACCTGCCCGACGCCGCGGTCGCCGTCATGTTCTTGCGCTGGAACGCTTCGCAGTTCCAGCGTGATCCGCTGATCGTCAACTCCGACGCGGTGCTCATCGATGACACGGCACGCCGAGCGGGCATCGTCACGACCGTCGACGGCTCCGTCGACCGCTTCAGCACGTACCGTTACGTCGCCAGGATGACGTTCAACGATGGCATCTACCACGACGTTGGCCCTGTGGTCGTCGACTTCGTCCAACCGGCACCCGGCGCGGTCGACACTCGCCTCACCGACCTGACCGTGAGCCACGACACCGCGCCCAACGTGACGTTCACCATGTCGACGTTCACCGTCGACACCGACGTCGACGCGATCAAGCGCATGCTCGAGGTCCGCGGCATCGACACGTTCTTTTCGGGCGACGTCCAGCTGCAGCGCGACCAGCTCGGTGACCTCATCGCGCACAACGTGCAGCGTGTCGACCTCAGCACGGGCCAACGTGATGACTTTGGCGTCATCACCGATCGAAGCTTCGACGACGGAGCGCTGCGGCAGAACCAGTCGATCGGCCCGCTGCAGTACGGCCACAAGTACCGGTACGAGGTGCTGCCGCTCTTGCGCGCACCTGAGACGATGTTCGACTCGTTCACCAAGGCCGTCGTCGACCCGACCAGCAAGCGAAGCTACTCGTACAGCCCGTCGAAGTACCGCCATCCGTTGGCGCTGGACCGTGGGATCCTTGTCAGCCCGGGCGGAGCCCGCCTGCGCTACGCGAAGTCGCCGATGGCCTACGGTGCCGTCGGATCGATCGCGTCGGTCGACGTGTCGTTCGATGATGATTCGCTTCAGATCATCGACGCCTCAGCTGCCCAGTTCGACAGGTCGACGAGCGTCGTCTCCTGGAAGGTCGCCGGCAACGTTCACCGGGTCGACCACTTCCTCGTCATGAAGCAGGTCCACGGCATCCGCTCGGTCATCGGCAAAACGCACTCTGAGTTCCCGTACGGCAGCTGTCAGTACGCACACGTCCTGTCGGCAGCGGACGCCGGCGCCCTGAGCTACAGCGTCGTCCCGGTGTTCAACGACTACAGGGTGGGCAGCGCAGCGAACACGAACGTCATCACGATCGGAGCGGCATGATCAGGACCCTCAGGACGAACGCGGGGTCGTTCGCGAACATGGGCAGCGTCCAGCTGCAGCCCCTGCCGCTCTCGTCCATCCAGTCGACGCTCAACGCATCGGCGACCGCACCATCGGCCGCCAACCTGCAGCACCCCATCATCCTGCAGGACGCTGGGAGCGCCACGTTGCTCACCAACGTCAGCGTCGACGACCTGATCGTGCACCTCACCTCGGACCATGGGCTGGTCGTGCCGCTCGCGGCCCACCTCAACGCCATCGTGCCCTCCTACGATCCGGGCATGCAGGGGAACGGCGCACCCGCGTCACGGGAAGGCGCGGGTTTCATCGCTTCACCGACGAAGTTCCAACCGTACGAGCGCATCACGGGCATCGTCCAGGAGCGTCCTGAGATCGTGATGCTGACCCACATGGTGCCCCTCTTCGACCGAACCAACGTCGGTTCGATCCCGGGAGCCGCGGGCGCTCGGGCACCAACCCCCGCAGGTGATTACGCGGACGCGCAGCAGCAGCTCCGTGCCATCCGCAGCTCCAGTGCCCTTGATCGCATCGGCGATCTTGTCGCTCGGTACCCGAACGTCTCCCGCCTGCTGCAGCAGCGGCAGGATGTTTTCAGGCAGGAGCTCGTGCGCTTGAAGGACGATGCGTCCTTCCTGCTCAACTTCGTCAGGCTGCTGGAAGCCCAGAGGGTGCAGCTAGACCTGCGCCATGACCTTTACCAGGTCGACCCGACGGCCGTCAGCGAGTTCATTGCAAAGAACTTCAACCAGCAGCACCTGACCATCGGCCCGTTGGGCATGCCGGGTACGCTGGAGCAGCTGGCCCAGGTGGGCCTCCGTCCCTCGTACGATTTCATCACGTGCTTGGTCGACCTGGGGTACCTTGAGGAGTCGGCTCGGACGATTTTTTCTTCGACGAAGATCTGGTTGCAAACGATCGCCGAGGCGAAGGCGATGCTGCGCTACCACTCGCTCGGCATGGTCGACGTCGACGCGCTGTACCAACGCAATGATTCGAACCCCACTGTCATTCTCAACCCGCCGGTCCGCTACTTCGACCTGGCTAGCCCACCGAACATCCTCAACCTCGACGAGCTCGTCAACCTGCGGGTCGCCGACGTAGCAACGACGACCACGGCGTTGATTGCTGCTTTTCGGGCGACGTACCAGAACGCCTTCTTCAAGGACGAGGAAACGCGCGTGTCAGCCCTAGCGCACCTCCTCTCGAGGGAGTACAAGTACTCGTACGCGTTGACTCGCGATCCTGTGATCGGTGCGCTGCTTTCGTACGGCTACGACGTGCTTCCCGGTGGCAATCCTGCCCTGCTCGACAGCATCTTCGGCGTGCACGGTAACAACATCTCGGACGTCCCAGCGCTGCAGAAATCCCGTTCGCTATCGTCGGTCGCGCAGTTCGTCGATGGGTCGACCGGCATCCTAACGTTCGAAACGAAGTACGTCGATGGTGACACGGGCACCCTGACGCCTGGGGGCGATTACTACTTCAGCTCGTTGCTGGACAACGTGGGCTCCTCGCAGCTTAGCACGGCCCGTATCGACTCGCTGGTGCTTTTGCTCGAGGATCAGCTGAGCAGGCTCAACGTCGTCATCGATGGCTTCAACATGCTGAACCTCCCTGCGGCGCAGGGCTACGCAGCCGTCTCGTGGGTGGAACCTGGGACGCAGTTCCTCGCAACGACCAACGACGTCGTCCGCGCCATGGCGGCGCGTCTTATCAACGTGCCGACGGGGGAAACGCTAGAATCGATCGCAACCGACGGTCTCGGCGCCGTCTACGCCCAGGCGCGCTTCGACGACAGGGTGAAGTCGTTGTTGTTCATGCTAGCGTTGAGTCGCATCTCGCGCAGCTACAACAACCGCGTGCTGTTCTTGGCAGCCGGCCAGCAGTCCGACAACACGCCTCTCGTCGACCAGCTCGTGGAGCTCATCGCGGCCGCCATCAACGACTCCGTGGGCGAGAGCGCTGCGAGCGCGCAACGTAGCTCAGCAGGATCGGCGAACACGGGGTCACTTACGCTGGACGCCATCAAGCAATCGCTGAAGCAGGGCACGCCCCTGTCCCACGCGGTCGAGGAGTTCATCAGCGCGGTCATCACGCAGTTCAGGGTCAACACGCGCGCGATCGAGGGCAACTTCACCCGGTACAACGGGCACCTCGACACAACGGTCCTCATGGTCGCCTTCGACATCGCCGTCTCGATGATCGCGAAGTACACCGATCAGAGGTTCGTTGGAACCCACGCGGGGCTCCAGGCATTCCAGCGCAATCGTCAGGTCCTGGTGGTGTCCAACGCGGCGACGAACCACCTGGCATCGTTCAACCAGCTGCTGCAGAGGGGCGATGCTGAGAGCGCCCTGGCGCGCCAGCTGCTCCTCACCATCGTCAACGCGCTGCGCAACTTGAGCGGTTCGCTGCGTGGGATCAGCAACTACTTGACGAGCGATGACGTCCGCGCTCGAGTGCAGCAGATCGCATCGTCGATCGCTGCGGAACCTGCCACGCTGCGGCTCCTTATGAGCGAGCAGCAGGTGCTGCTGCTCGCCAGCAACGTGGAGAACCTTGCTGCAGCGGCCGGTGAGGGGGGCATCAACGGCCAACCGACCCGGCTCAACATGGCGATGGGTGCGGGCCGGCGAAGCTCGTTGCCACGGTTGCTCGACGAGGGCGCGATCCTACCGGCGGTCCGCGATGCGGTGTTTGGCTACATGTCGCTCGACGATGCGGCATCCAACGCTGCGTACAACAAGCGCATCCTGACCGTCGGCATCCCAGCCGGCTTCACGCAGCGCTTGAAGCAGCGAGTGAGCGTTTCCGACCAGCGTCGGTCAGCGTTCTCGGGAGGTCGGGTCGACGTCGTCAACGTCGTCGTCTACAAGGTCGACGTCCAGAACCCCGACGTCGTCTACAAGCCCGTGCGGTTCCTGTTCGAGATGGCACGCTTCCCCGTCCCGTACACGACGGGGCGTTGGTTGCAGCTGCCCGAGCAGCCCAGTATGGCAGACGTTGTTCGTTGCGTACCAACGCAGCGGTTTGCTTTCGGCAGCACCTCCCGTGTCATCGCGGGAGGTTCCACGGTGGAGTACGCTAGCCCAATCTCCAGCCCATCAGAACGCTCGCAGCAGGCGGCGTTCAGCGATCGAAGCTACGATTTCCTTTCTGAGCTGCAGAAGGCCCAGCTGCTCACGAACCACGTCACCAGCCAGCTCATGGAGAGCTACGTTCGCATGCTGACGGGGCTCGACGTAAGCGAGAGGTCGTTCGCGCTGCGACGTTCAGCCCGCACCATCACCACGACCGCGGCCCGGACGCTGGTGGAACACGTCATCGACAGCGTTAGGACGCCCACCGCGCCCACCGCGGCGGGCAACCGGTTGTTTGCAACGTCGATCGCTGGTGGCCGGCAACCGCCGGCCACGTCGCAGTTCAACGGCGTGCAACCCGCTCAGGATCCCACGGGAGGTCGCTCCTCGGGCCTAGCGACGGACGTCTCGCAGCTGACGTCCGACCAGCTGATCAACCTTCTTGAGGGCGTGAGATCCATCAACGTCCTCTCGAACGCCCTCAGCACCGTCTCCGATCCGGAGGCCGTCAGGTTGGCCGTCATGACGCCGAAGATCTTTGACAGGGTGTTCAACGTCGTCGTCGACTCACGCGACTTCGACGTCGACGTGCAGCGGACGGTGTCCACGCCGTTCGGCAAGCAAGCTCTCGAGCTGCTCGTGCTGCACGGGGACGTTATCCCCGGTAGCCCAACCGACCGTACGCCGCAGCAACTGGCGGCGCTCGTGGACGTCCAGGCCTTGGGCCGGTCGGACCTGGACGACGTCAGGCTTCGTCCGCGCGATCGTGCCCAGGGCGACCTGATCGCTGACAAGTACTTCGTGACGGTCGAATCGTTTGACGAGGTGTCGACGTGACAGTGTCGCAGCCATCACGTGAGATCTACGCCATCGACGTCCCGGAACCAACGGACTTCGTGGCAGCGTATCGGTACAACTTCTTCGTCCCCGACGAAAGCGTGAACGAGACGGGGGGCGTGCCGGCGTCGTTCCTGGCCAAGCCCGCCGGTGAGGTCGACGCGCGCGTGCTGCAGTATTCGATCACCCGCGTTCCACGAATGGTCCAGCTGACGTGGTCGAAATCGCTGCTCGCGGACGTTGCCGGGCAGGTGGACGAGCTTAGCCAGCGCAGCAACGCTTCGCGTTCAGTCGTTGGCCAGGACGGTAGCCTCATCCTGAGGAACGTCAGCAGCGTCGTCACCGAGGAGCAGTTCGCATCGCGTAACTACGTTGCGGTTCACTTCAGCGACAACAGCCTCGACCGAAAGCTGAGCGACGCCGTCTCGGGTTCGACCCTAGCCCAGGGCGCGGTGGGCGGCGACAGGTACCATGCTGCGCGTGCAACCTCGGTTGGGACGGGCGTCATCGCTCAGGCAGCGAGCGATCCGGGAGCTTCGTACGGCGCTACGTTCTACCGCGACGCCGGCGCCGGGTCGAACCGGTCCGGGACGGGGGGACTCCTCGTCAAGGACGCTAGCGTCCCAATCGAGCGTGAGCTTTGGGCACGCCTTCGGCGCGTCGGAGTGAACGTCCAGGTCAACGCCCGCCTGCTGCCCGGCATGCTCGACGTTGCCATCCGTGATCCGGCAAGCACGAACGCGGCGGACATGGCCGGCATCCAAGGGTACGCTCGCGCGGCCAAGCATGCCGTCGACAGGTCGAGCGCCGCGGCGACGGAGGATGACTACAGGCCGATCGTCCCGTTCGTGTCGCTGCGGGAGAACGATGCCGCGCTGCACCAGCAGAAGTACGGCGCGCAGCTGGTGGGGTACGTCATCGACAAGGCTGAGCTGCGGCCCGATGGGTCGGTCGTCGCGCATCCACCCATCGTCGTCGACAACCCGCACTCGACGTCGACGGCCGACTTCCGGGTACGCTTCAACGCGAGGTACCGGTACTCAGCCCGCGCCGTCGTCATGCTGACGGTGCCCGGCATCGACGACGTCACCGGCGACGTCGCGTTGATCCAGGTCCTGGTCAGCAGCAGGTCCTCGCCCCCCGTCGTCGTCTCAACGCTGCAGCTCGACAACCCACCCCCGCCCGGTGACCTGAAGTTCGTGTGGGACTACGGAGAAGAGAAGCTCCTCGTGACGTGGGCGTTCCCGGTGACGAGCCAGAGGTCCATCAAGCGCTTCCAGGTGCTATCGCGCGCCCGGGTCTCCGACGCCTTCGAGCTACGGAAGGTGTACGACTTCGACGATTCTCTCGTGCCCTTTCCGCAGAGCGAGGCGCCCGATCCCTCCCTCGTCGAGCGAGGTTCGTCGACGAGCTGGGTCGACGATGAGTTCGACGCTGCGGTGTCCAACGGTCGCGGCAAGGGCGTCATCTACGCCACGTGCGCCGTCGACGCTCACGGCCTGACCAGCAACTACTCTGCCCAGTACCGCGTTTGGTTCGATCGGTTCAAGAACCAGTTGCAGGTCGAGCTCGTCTCGCACTCGGGCGCTCCCAAGCCGTACCCCAACCTCTACCTCGAGGGCGATCTCTTCCAGAGCACGATCAGGGTCTCGGGCGGGCGCGCCCGCAGGATGCGGCTCTACTTCAACCCCGACTACTACTACACCTACGACGATCACGGCAGCTACTCGCCCGCGCTGGCGACCTTGCAGGCCGGAGGTGGTTATCAACTGCAGTTCATGAACCTCGACAACGCTGGCACGCAGGTCATCAACGTTTCGATCGACGATCGGACCACGCCGCAGGCGCCAGCATCACCTCAGTTCAACTTTGGACCCAAGCGATGAGCAGCGCTGCCTAGGCGTTGTAGTGTCGTGGGATGAGCAGCGTCCTGGAGCGGTGCTGGAAGAGCTGGGAGCGCGTGAACGGCCCCGCCCCCAAGGACACGTGGCTGTGGAAGCTCAATAGCGATCTGTTCGCGATGCTAGCCGGCAGCATGCCCAACGGCATCTCGCTCGACGCGGTCAATTTTCCGATCTTCAACGAGGATCTACCCGACGGGGAGTGCCGGATCGTGCCCGTACTGTCACACAGAATCCTGCTACCCGACGCCGTGCACGATGAGCGGGTTTCAAGCGCTCTGCAGCAGGTGATGTCTCACCTGTACGTGCCAGGCGCCTACGCCGTCAGGTTCCACTGGCCCCTCGTGCCGTGTGGCGAGGATGAGCGTAGGATGATGAGGATCAGGATGGCGGTGCTTTGCCGGTGACGATGCGCTACTTCATCGTGCTGCGCTGCTACCGCAGCCGCGCCGGCTGCTGCCGCCTTCACCTACCCATTGGGTGCGATCGTCAGGATGCTGAAGAAACGTTGTGGTGCGTGACGGCTTGGGGCGTATGTTGCCCAATGTGCGGTCTCACCCACGTCCAAGCATGGTTGGACGTTGAGTCGGCCCCGCCCGGAGAGCTCGTGGATACGTACAATGGCGCTCTTGCTGGCGGTGCTAGTACCGCAGATGGGGTTGAGGTGTAACATCGGCTTCCTGGACAACACGACGAACAACATCCTTCTGGACGCCGTCCTCACGGACGTCGGTCGCCAGTTCCTGGCGCGCAACGATGGCAGCTTTTCGCTGCACAAGTTCGCCCTGGGCGACGATGAGGTCAACTACGGGCTGGTGGCGAAGTACGGGCGCACCGTGGGCTCCGAGAAGATCCAGAAGAACACGCCCATCTTCGAGGCGCTGACGAACCAGTCGATCGCTGCGAAGTACAAGATGATCAGCGTGTCGAACCCCAACCTGCTGCGCCTGCCCGCTCTCGAGCTGTCGGGCGATGCCAACGTCGATGCGTTGAACGGGCTGGTCACCCTGGGACGCAGCGCGCAGAAGACGGCGAACGTCATAGTGCAGCAGACGATCCAGAACGAGACGACGATCGACGTCGAGCTCCGGGACCAGACGTTCCTGGTCGAGGTCCCGAACCTGTTCCTTCAGATCCTGAAGAACACTCCTGAGAACATCGACGGCAACCAGCGGGCGACGTACATTCTGACGCGCTCCCCCGCGGAGAACTCGTTCGGGGGGTCGAGCGTCCAGTTCACGGTCAACGTCAAGTCGTTGACCGACGCGCTGTTCACGGTGTACGGGACGACGGCCGACAAGACCAAGATCAAGGCCTTCATGAAGGTCACGGGCCTGCAGTCGGGCTCGGTGCAGGACATCGGCGTCATCATCGACAAGAACCTGTGAGGGTGACCGTGAACAACTTCACGAAGTTCCTCGATGGAAACAAGCACCGGGCTCCGTGGGAGCCTCGCGCGCCGCGGTCTGCGCCGGCGCCATCGGCGAGTTGAAAGGGTTGAGCATGGAATTCCCGAAGATCACGCACACGTTGGGCGAACTGATCGAGCTGCGTGAAAAGCTGCGCAACGCTGGACAAGGTGACAGCGCCAGTGCGCAGTATCTTGAGCTGCTGATTGAGCAGAAGGCGGCTGAACAGGTGGACGAACGAGCGGGGGACGTGTAGGCCATGGCAATCTTCAAGGAGATACTTCCGAGCGACATCAAGAGCGCTCGAAGCTTCCTGAACCAGCTCGTGGACGTCCTGCAGGAGGACGTCTCCGGTTCGTCGTCGCGGCGCAAGTACCAGGCGTTCGTCACCGGCGGCGTCGGGCCGGGCGTCACCAGCTCGCTGCACCAGACGGTCTACGACCAGGACTTCACCCTGCAGACCGCGAACGCGATCTTCGACATGACGGTGGGCCTGCAGCCGGGCGGCACGACGGTTCTGACGAGCCAGACGGGCGTCGACGCTGCGGGCAAGGAGCTGTTCAACAGCTCATCGCTGATGATGCGCGAGAAGATGGACGTCTACAGGCAGTTCTCGCAGGCCCTCCTCGGCGATGCCACGGCGGCGTTCTCGGCGCCCCTCGACTCCAGCAACGTCAGCGATCGAATCGACGTCGCCCTGTTCATCGCCTTCAAGCGGCTGTTCGCACGCGATAGCATCAAGCGTGAGACGTTCGCGATGCGCTTCTTCCAGACGGCGTCCATCATTGGGCCCAACGACAGCGCCCCTCGGGAGACCTTCCCGTCGCCGCCGAACCTGTACGTCACCTCGCAGTCGGGCTCCGCGATCTACACCGACATTGCCGCGGCGACCAACAAGCTCTCCACGTTCGGTGGGCAGGTGGGCAACGTCGTTGACAGCGCGAACACCAACCGCAGCGTCGGCCTGATGTTCTACGATCGGGGGGTGCTGGTGCTCGACCTCGCCAAGGTGACCAGCTCGAGCCAGTACGTCTCGGGCGCCATCGACGCGATGGCGCCGCTGGGAACCCAGGTGCTCGGCGCGGCTGGCACGCAGACGCAGTTCAGCTCAAAGTTCATCCCGGACTTCGTCGTCAGCGCGTCGATCGACAACATCGTCGACCACGTGGCCTCCTGCAGGATGGGCTCGGGGAGCCAGACGGCCGTGACGTTCCAGAACGTCACGAACATCAACAGCACGTTGATCTTCTGCCGGGCGCAGGCCGACGAGTTCAACTACTCGTCGAACCCCACGTTCACCGACAGCTCGAACAGGATCGTGGTCATCGACCCCGGGCAGGAGGACACGCAGCAGTCTTTCACCTTCGTCACCACGGTGAGCCTGTACGATGCCAACGACAACCTGCTCGCCGTCGCGAAGCTGTCTCGTCCCGTGCAGAAGAGCCCGGAGAGGGACCTGACGCTCAGGGTGCGGCTCGACTACTGAGGCGCCGGTGCCCGTTCGTGGACCAGGATGACATCGTTCCGGCGCATCGACCCGTCTGACGTCGAGACGTTCACGGTCGTCACCAACCCGATCAGGACGTACTCGTCGAGCTCCACGTCGGGCCCCACGGGCTCCGTCCACCTCTTCGCACGTCGTTCCCACGTGGAGAAGGACCCGGAGCCCGACTCGTCGTTCGTGGAGTCCGCTCACGACGATGCGCACCTTGCCGAGGCGCTCCACCGGGCCCAGTGGTTGGGGCGCACGCTGCGGTCGTCGTCCGATCCGGCGCTTCGTTCGTCGTTCTCGCAGCTCGTCCAGCAGTACATGCAGCGCGTCAACTCCGAGGGACAGTCGCTACGCAAGCAGCAGCAGCTCGACGTCGTCAGGTTCACGCCCCCGGCTCAGCTCAACAGCAACACGCTGCGCAAGCTCGTCATCAAGGACAACCTGCAGCCCTTCTACCGGACGTCGTACCCAAGCGCTCACTGGGCCTACACGAACTACAGCAGCCTCAACTTCTTCACGGCGTCGGGCCTTCCCACGTCGTCCGTCCTGCTGTACCCGAACGTCCCCGCCGGCGCAGGGGGCATGGTCTTCCACCAGGGATACGTGAGCGGGACGTACACGCCCAGCGGATCTTTCAGCTTCGATTTCTACGTCAACCCGCGGTACCAACCGAACGCCCGCGACGGGCGCTTCAAGGCCGGAACCCTGCTTCACCTCTCGTCGACGTACGCGCTATCGCTGGTGTCAGGATCAGCGAAGGACGAAAATGGCCGGGCCGTGGGCTACAGGCTGCAGCTGCAGCTCAGCCATTCTGCAGACGTGGCTCCCTCCCGTGCCCTGCCGGGGGCCTTCCCGTCCGACCTGATCTTCCTGTCGGACGATAACTCGCTGCAGCACAACAGCTGGCACCACGTGGTCGTGCGCTGGGGCACGCGCGACATCAATGGTGGACGCGGCACATTCAACATCGACGGCAAGGATCGCGGCACGTTCACGGTCCCCTCGTCGACCATCGCGCCGCAGCTCTTCGGAGCGTTGGGCAGCGGTAACCCGGACGTGCTGTGCGTCGGCAACTACTACGAGGGCACGAACAACGGAGCGTCGGCGCAGGCCCTGTTCTTCGCCAACGATCCAGCCCTGCGGGATGGGCTGCAGCAGCTCGTGAACGTGGGACCGGGCGTTAACGAACCGCAGCGCTATGCCTTCAATCACCCGCTCAACGCGGAGGTGCACGACCTCGCTGTCCGTAGGTGCTACATGTCGGACGACGACATCGCCGCCTCGTCCAGCGTGGGGCCCACCTTCCTCGACAACACGTTCGCGCTCTACGTCCCACCGTTCTTCGTCAGCGAATCGCCGTACCGGCGCTTCGTCGGCGACCACGGGGGGATTCTCGTTACCCCCTTCCAGGAGGTCGACGGGTCGACCACGGCGCCGTTCAGCGTGGCGCTGTCGTTCGGCATCGGGGGGCACCTGATCAACCTGGAGAACTACGTCCGTGACTTCGCCAGCAACGTCTTCCCGCGGCTGCACCACCTGACAGCGTCCGCGATCCTCGGCACGACCCAGGCTGAGACCGCCAACCAGTTCCTCTACTCGCAGCCGTTCGTCGCCAAGAGGAACCTGACCATCATGCCGTGCGATGATGGGCTCTTCGTGCCGAGCTTCCAGCTGCTGGCGTCGGAGACGCTGCAGCGGGCTGTCGACGACCTGGGCCTGGAGGAGCTGAGCTTCGTGCACCTCGACGACATGGTGCACAGCTCTAGCGCGCTGTTCGGCCCGGGCACGCTCGACGATGGGACGGACGACGCCGGCGAGCTCGTGGAGCAGCAGGTCGGCCACACGCCCGAGTCGCCGTTCGTGCCGGCGGGCCCGGCGTTCGCGGGGTACGTGCGGAACGTGGTCTCGGGCAGCGACGTGGAGGCGGGCGCGCCGCTGACAGTCTACCAGCGCACGTTGGACGGTTCATCGAACCAGGTGACCGTCTTCGACGTCAGCAACGTCTTCTACGGTTTCCGCATCAAGCCTGGCACCCTGCGACTCACCGACGCCTCGCTGTCAGGTTCCTCGGGCGCCATCGGCATCACGTTGGCGGACGACGGCCGCGGCAACGTCTACAGGGCTGACTGCATCACCAGCCAGTCCACGTGGGCGAGCGTCGGGAACGTCTACTACGACGAGGGGATCGTGGTCCTGAAGAGCCCCCACGTCTTCTTCTTCGGCCAGGATCAGTACGTCCTGAGCTTCCGTGGCGAGCAGCACGTCCACGTCATGAGGATCGACGCCATCGCTCCGAATAACCAGCTCAACTCCTCGAGCAACCCGAGCTACGCCTCGATCCCGCTGACCAATCAGCCGAACGACCCCGGGGGGGAGTTCGTCTACATCTCTGGGATCAACCTCCACGACGCCGACCTCAACGTGGTCATGAAGTCGCAGCTAGCCCAACCGATCGCCAAGCGGGTCGGGGACCGGATCCTCTTCAAGATCAAGTACGACTTCTGACGCATGGGGCATGGAGATGGTTCGAACGACGCTTGGGGGCTACGACGCTGGATCATCGCTGAGATATCCGATCCGCTGGGATGGAAGTACTTCCACATCACTCACGACGACCGGGGAGGACGTTCGTCTTCACCCCACGGGTGCCAACCTGGGTGAACTATGCCCAGGCTGAGGATTTCACCACCCCGCGCGTCTGCCTGCCCACCAGCGTGGAGGCTGCCGTGCGGGGAAAGTTCGGCAGCAGCGAACCCCGCTACTTTGGCCAACGTGAGATGTACGTCTACGCTGCTAGGTCGCTGGTGCGCCCGCTGATCCCCCGCTCCGGTGAGGACCTGAGCACGCCCGAGAACCCTTGGGGGCCCGACTGGAGCTATTCGGCGTACGCGCGTGCCAACGGCCTAGATCCCGGCAGCGAGGTCGAACGTGCTGAGGTCGTTCGCGGTCGCGTGAGCGATGATCCGAAGGATTCGAAGGTGGTCTGGTCGTTGGCGCCCGTGAGGATGGGCGCTGGTGGGCCGGCTGTGGCCCAACGATTCCAATCGACCAACGAAAATCCACCAGAAACTGATGCTGCGACCGGAACGGTTGGACGATGATGGTGAAGAAGCGTAGGCGACGTAGGAGAAAGCGCTACCGCACCGGCGTGCACCGGTCGCCGAAGGCCGCCGTGGAGTGCAGGTACCGCTCCGGCTGGGAACTGGAGTACATGGTGTGGCTTGATGGTTCCGACGACGTCGTGGCGTACCGGTACGAGGGCGTGCGCATCCCGTACGTCAGCAACGTCCGCACCGGTCGCACCAGAGGGTACTACCCCGACCTCATCGTCGAGTACCGCGACGGGAGGGTCGAGCTGGTCGAGATCAAGCCCTCGCGGCGGTTGGGCCAGGCGACCGTCCAGAAGAAGCTCCTGGCCGCACGGGAATGGTGCGATGCCCACGGTGCCTCCCTGGTCGTCATCACCGAGCGGGAGCTGAGGAGCCTAGGCCTGCTGGTGCCGAGGAAATCTGGCGGCCGCGTGGGTGACTAGTTACATGCCATGGACGCTGCCGGCCTGCTCAGGAGCTACGTGGGGTTGGTCATCCTCGAGCGTCGGGCCAAGGAGCGGTTCAGCATGGCCGACTTCAGATCGCTCCGCGATCGTCATGCGATGGCGGCCTACCTTGGAACCCACGCTGGTGTCCTAGGACGTGGCCTGGACCGTGAGGTGTACGACACCGGGTTGGGCTACGTCGTCAAGCTAGCGAAGGACGCTGCGGCGCGGGACCAGAACAAGCACGAGGTCCGCGTGGCGTCGAGGTTCCCGCAACAGCTGGTCGTGCCCTTCCTCGTCCACGATGCCGATTTCTGGTGGATCGCCGCGAAGAAGGTCAGGAACCTCGCCCCACGGGAGGTCGACGCCAGGATCGAGCAGCTGACGGGACTCTCGAACACCGATCAGCTCGAGAATGCCATCCGCGCTGGGTGCATCGCGCTGGGAAAGTACCGCGTGTGGTTGACCAGGTACGGCGACGTCGACGCATGGAAGGCGCGCCACGAGCGCCTCATGGGCCACAACGAGTGGTACGCCGAGCTGTTCAACGCCGTCGTCAAGCACGACGTGAGGGACCTCAACGAGGGCAACTGGGGGCTCGACGAACGTGGGAACCTCGTCATCATCGACCTCGGGGTTTAGGCACGCGGGGTTTACGCGTCGCACGGATGGTGCATGGTCCGGTCCATGGGCGATGCGATACTGGGGCTCGACGTGTCGACGTCGGTGGTCGGCGTGAGCATCGTCGACCCTACCGTCGAGCCGGTGGACGGCGCGCACATCAAGCTGCTCGATCGCATCGAGTTCAAGGGTTGCACGACGTTCTGGAGCAAGGCGGATGCCGTCCAGGCGTACCTCGTTCAGCTGCGTGCTGCGTATCCTGACACGATCGGGCGTGTTGCGGTCGAAGAGCCGCTGATGGGCTTCAGGCCCGGGATGTCTAGCGCCCAGACGATCACGACGCTGATGCGATTCAACGGCATCGTGAGCTACCTAGCGCGCGGCGTGTTCCTCTGTGAACCTGAGTACGTTGGATCGGCCCACGCGCGGAAGCTGTGCGGGATCAAGCTGCAGCGTACCGCCGTCGGGGGCCCCCAGAAGGAGCAGGTGTTCGCTCACATGTCGCAGAACGACCTTCGCCACGTCAGCTGGCCCACTAAGAGGAGCGGCCGGATCGTCGACTGGTCTCGCGATGCCTGCGATGCGTACGTCATCGCTCGAGCGGCTGCCCTGGCGGGATCCAACGGCTGAACAGAGCGCGGTTGGTGGGTAGTGTCAGGGTGAGGTGATCACCTTAACCGATCGCATCAAGTTCATTGAGGGGGTGTTCGGGCCCGGAAGGCTCGCGCGGAACTCCCGGAACCTGGACGTGCGCTGTCCGATCTGCGACCCGCACGACCGGTCGAAGAAGAAGCTCGCGATCCTGGTGGAGGCCGGGAAGGTGCACTGCTGGGTCTGCGGGTTCAAGGCCTTCACGTTGGTGCCCCTCATCAAGCGCTTTGGGACGCGCGAGCAGCTTGCAGAGTACCGCGATCGCTTCATGCCCGCCGACGCTCGTTGGGTGGAGCCCTCTGGCGAGGGAGATGTCGCTCCTGAACCTCTTCACCTCCCCGACGACTTCAGGATGCTGGCGACCCTGCCCACGCGTGACCCGGACGTCCTGGCGATGCGACGGTACCTGGAGTCACGTGGTATCACCGAGCGCGACCTCTGGCGCTACAAGCTGGGCCGCAGCGACCAGGGGACGTGGCGTCGACGCGTGATCGTCCCATCGTTCGACGGCCGGGGGGAACTCAACTACTACGTGGGGCGCGCCATCGACGATGGTCGCCGGCCCAAGTACGAGAACCCGCCCATGGACCGGCGGGCGGTCGTCTTCAACGAGCTGGACCTCGACTGGGGGTCACCCATGGTCATCTGCGAGGGGACGTTCGACATGATGAAGTGCGGCGATAACGCCGTCCCGTTGCTGGGCAGCGACCTGAACGAGCGATCGTCGCTCTTCAACCAGCTGCTCGCCCACGGCACCCCCGTGCTGCTCGCGCTAGACGGCGACATGCGGTTGACGAAGGTGCCGAGGAACGCGGGCAAGCTGATCGAGTACGGCATCGACGTCTCGGTGGTCGACGTCAGCTCGGATCCGGGCAGCATGACGAAGGAGGAGTTCCGCCGCGCTCGGGAGGATGCTCGTCCCTACGGTTGGCTCGATTCGTTCAGCGCACGGTTGGAACGCGCCTCACGCTTGTCGCTGCGGCGGGGGCTGTAATCTGCAGCTCGAGCAGGGTAGTATCGTGAGCACCATGGGCTGTCGCATCGCTCACATCGCTGACGTGCACTGGAGGGGCCTTTCGCGCCATGCCGAGTACCGTGAGGTCTTCCAGGCCTTCGCGAAGCAGGCCCTAGAGCAGGGCGTCTCGCATATCTTCGTCGGAGGCGACGTCTTTCACACCAAGACGTCGGGCATCTCGCCCGAGTACATCGACCAGATGCGATGGTGGTTGGGGCTGCTGGCCAACGTAGCGGAGGTTCACATCACACTCGGCAACCACGACGGCAACCTCGTCAACCTGACGAGGCAGGACGCCGTCACTCCCATCGTGGAGGCCATGGCGAACCCGAGGATCCACCTGTACAAGAAGAGCGGAGTCTACGAGTTCGAACCAGGCTACAACTGGTGCATCTTCAGCCTCTTCGACGAGGAGGGGTGGGATTCGGTGGAGCCCGTCCCCGGAAAGGTCAACATCGCCTGCTACCATGGGCCGGTGAAGGGCGCCACGACCGAGTCGAACTGGCGGCTCGAGGAGGGCCTGAGCGTGGAGTTCTTCGAGCGCTTCGACTTCTGCCTTCTCGGCGACATCCACAGGTTGCAGTACCTCGGCGCACGCCCCGCCGAGCTGACCATCGAGAAGGACGACCTGCGCCTGTACCCGGGCGCGGACGTCCTGGGGGTCGCGGGGTGAGCGAGCAGCTGAGGATCAGGGCGCAGCGTGGTTGGATCGCCTACCCGGGGTCGACCATCCAGCAGAACTACGCGGAGGACGTCAAGCACGGCTATCTGCTGTGGGACATCGTCGACAGGGATCATTTCGACGTACGCTTCCATGAGCTGCCCAACCCGAAGCCCTTCGTGACCATCGAGTGGGCTGGCGACGTGCAGTCGACGCTGCTGGTCGCACGTGATCACCTGCAAGGTTCGCGCTTCCGGGTCCGGACCAGAGAGCTCCTATCGCAGAAGGACATGGCCGCGCTGACGTCGCAGCTGAAACTCGAGATGAGGGCGACGGAGGTCACCTTCAAGAACGAGCAGCAGGCCAGCCGGGACGTGATCAGCGCGGGGGGCGAGTCGCTCGCCAGGAACGACCTCAGGAACGTCGAGGTGCTGACGCGGTTGGTGCGAGACTACTACGCGGACCGAACGTTCAACGACGAGGAATGGGCCACGGTCAGGGCGCTGACGACCGCGTACCTGCAGAACGCCCTCGACCTGGACGACACGGTCAGGAACACGAAGTGGTCGCTCCGCATGCTGCGGTTCGACAACACGTTCGCATACGGATCTGGGAACGTCATCAACTTCGACCGCCTGGACGGCGTCGTCGGCATCTTTGGGAACAACCGCGCGGGGAAGTCGTCGATCGTCGGCACGTACATGTACGCGCTCTTCAACACCACGGATCGCGGCAGCGTGAAGAACCTCCACGTCGTGAATGTCCGCCACCCGTGGTGCTATGCGCAGGCGGTCGTCAACGTCAACGGTGGCAACTACATCATCGAGCGGCAGACGACCAAGCACGAGTCGAAGAAGGGCGTCGTCCACGCGGGGACGTCACTCAACGTCTTCGGGATGAACGACGAGGGCGAGGCCGTCGACCTGGTCGGCATCGAGCGCAAGGACACCGAGCGGACGGTCCGCCGGCTCATCGGGTCGGCCGACGACTGCCTGCTGACGTCGGTCGCCGCCCAGGACGACGTCAAGCTCTTCATCAACCAGGGCACCACCAAGCGCTGGCGCGACCTGACGCGGTTCCTCGACCTCGACCTCTTCGACAAGATGCACGAGCAGGCCAAGCTCGACATCAACGCGTTGAAGGCCAACCTGCGCAGCCTGCCCGACCGCGATTGGGACGACCAGGAGCGGGACAACGACAGGAGGATCCACGAGGTTGAGGAAGGCATCGAGGACAGGGAGCATCGCCTTCAGGACGCTCAGACTGCGGTTCGTTTGCTCCATGCGCGCCTCGCTGAACATTCCAGCGTTGAGCTGGTGACCCCAGCGCAGGTCGAGGCGCAGTCAGCCCGCGTCGTCGCCCTGGACGCGAGGCTCGATGCCGCTAAGGGCAAGCACGTGGGCGCGGTGGCCGAGATCGAGCGATCAGAGCGGAAGATCGCTTCTGCGGACGGCGTCCTGGCCCAGCATGACCTCGCGGGCATGAGGCGTCGCCTGGACGCCGTCCGGAGCATCGAATCGTCGTTGAACGACCTGAAGCACGTCCACGCGAAGGACGACGCGCTCGTGCGCCAGCACGAGCGGTCGCTCAAGATACTCGACGACGTACCGTGTGGGGAGTCGTACCCCACCTGCAAGTTCATCAAGGACGCCTTCAAGAGCAAGGAAAAGATCGACCCGCTCCGTGAGCGCGCAGCCCGAGCCCTCGAACGCGTCCAGCGAGCACAGGCCTCGCTGGAAGAGCTGCGCCAACCAGATCTCGTCGACCAGATCAACAAGGTCGAGCAGCTCGGTGCCATGGCGGCGAAGCTGCGGTTGGACGTCGCTGCCCGTAAGCTCGACGTCGTCAAGCTGGAGATGGCGATCAACGACCTCGAGGCTCAGCTGCAGCCCAACCGGCAGCGGTTGGAGGAGCTGCATGAGGCCATGAAGAACGAGGAGAACGTTGAGCTGGTGTCGCTGCGCCGGGAGCTCGACGACGCTGAGCGGGCCGTGAAGCAGCTCGATCGAGAGAAGCTGGCCATGGCCTCGGAACGTGGCAGGCTGCAGTCCGACCGCGCCAAGCTCGAGCTCGACCGCGTGAGGCGACGGGAGCTGCTGCGCTCGATGCGAGCGCACGAGGTCATCGCTCATGCCTTCTCGCGCCGCGGCATCCCGAACATGATCGTGTCGTCGCAGCTGCCGGTCATCAACGCAGAGATCGCCCAGATCCTGCAGGGGATCGTCGACTTCACGGTCCAGCTCGAGCAGGACGACAGCGATTCGATGGAGATCTACATCGACTACGGCGACAGCCGTCGCATCATCGAGCTCGGCAGTGGGATGGAGAAGATGATCGCGTCGGTGGCGATCCGCGTTGCTCTGATCAACGTGTCGTCGTTGCCCAAGGCCGACATGCTCATCATCGACGAGGGGTTCGGTGCGCTGGACCCGAGCGCGGTCGAGGCGTGCAACCGGCTGCTGGTCGCGCTCAAGCGCTACTTTCGGACCATCATCGTCATCACGCACGTGGAGGGCGTCAAGGACGTCGCCGACCACATCATCGAGGTGACGCGGTCGGAGAAGGACGCGAAGGTCGTCTACGATGGGCCGTGATCCTCGCCCCTACCTGGACGGCAGGACGATCGAGGAGCGCCCGGAGGGCTTCGTCATCATCAGGCCCGTCGACCCCTCGCCCGTCGTCCCGCTCGCGTGCCCGGTCTGCGACCATGTGCTGCGTTCACGGGACGACGAGCGTTCGTGGGAAGCGTACGCCTGCTGCGAGCGCTGCGCCATGCTGTGGGCCCACTCCCGCCGCGATGCATGGGCCAGGGGATGGCGGCCCACCCAGGAACAGGTGGCCGAGGCGGAGGCCTCACGGCCTCCCATCCTGACGATGATGCGCTGCGATTAGCGCCATCGTTGCCATAGTTAGACGGGGAGCTCCGTCACATGGCAGACATCGACTACTCAGCGCTCGGTCAGGCGATCGACACGACGTGGGGCCGCTCGTCGACGCCCAGGACGTCGTCGTACTCGGTGAAGTTGACGATGCAGGGGAGGGATCGCCTGCTCGTCTCGTACGCGGTGGTGGTCAACTTCGGCACCGAGCGGCAGATGATCGAGATGAAGAGGCGCTACGCCGAGGAATCGATCGCCGTGACCAACGACGCGGTCAAGCGAGCCAAGGCCACCTACCGGGAGCTGACGGGGAACAGCATCAAGGCGAAGGAGCTGTCGGCCAGCGACAGCCTCGAGATCATCAGCTTCAACGTTCACACCGCGCGCCGGACGGCCTACTACCGTCGCAAGGCGATCTTCGAGGTGGCGTGACCGCCCAGCCGCAGCCGCAGCTCCGCGCGCAGCAGATCAACGAGATCGTGCGCTGCGGCAAGGATCCGGCGTACTTCCTCAAGAAGTACGGCAAGATCCAGCACATGCTACGGGGGACGATCCCGTTCGAGACCTACCCGTTCCAGGACGACTGCATCGGCGCCTTCCTCAGGTACCGCCTCAACATCGTCCTCAAGTCGCGGCAGCTGGGGCTGTCCACCATCTGCGCTGGCTACGCGGCGTGGTTGGCGATCTTCCACAAGGACAAGAACATCCTCGTCATCGCCACGAAGCTGAAGACGGCGATCAACTTCATCAAGAAGGTGAAGTTCATCCTGCAGAACCTGCCGCCCTGGCTGCTGCTGCCCAAGGCTGACATCACGAAGCAGGAGATCAACTTCAGCAACGGTTCATGCATCGTGGCGATCCCAACGTCACCCGACGCCGGCCGCTCGGAGGCCCTGTCGCTGCTCATCGTCGACGAGGCAGCGTTCATCCACGACTTCGAGGACATCTGGACAGGGCTCGCGCCGACCTTCTCCACCGGCGGCAGCGCGATCATCCTGTCGACACCCAACGGCGTCGGCGGGCAGTACTACAGGCTGTGGACCCAGGCGGAGGCTGGGCAGAACGACTTCAACCCCATCCGCCTGCTCTGGGACGTGCACCCCGAGCACGACCAGGCATGGTTCAACAAGGAGACGCGCAGCCTTCCCAAGCGCAAGGTGTCGCAGGAGTACCTCTGCGACTTCGTGTCGTCCGGCGACACCTTCCTGCGCCCCGAGGACCTCGAGGAGCTGCGCGGTAGCATCCGTGAGCCGCTCGAGCGCGCCGGGCACGATCGGAACCTCTGGATCTGGCAGCCGGCGGTGCTGGGCCGCACGTACGTCATCTCCTCCGACGTGGCCCGCGGTGATGCCGCCGACTACTCGGCGTTCCACGTCATCGACGTGCTCAACCGTGAGGTGGTGGCCGAGTACATGGGCAAGATCCCGCCCGAAAAATTGGCCGACATGCTGGACGAGTGGGGCCGCGTGTACAACGACGCGCTCCTCGTCCCGGAGAACAACACGTTCGGCTACTTCGTCAACGTCAAGCTGCGCGACTCCCTGAAGTACAAGCGCCTGTACTACCGCAGCAACAAGGGCGACCCGTTCAACTACATCCCGATCGACCCGACGGAGCTCCCGGGCTTCCAGACGGACCAGAAGACGCGGGTGCAGATACTGACGAAGCTCGAGGAGATGGTCCGCAGCCGCGCGCTGGCGGTCCACTCCCGGCGGCTCTACGACCAGCTGCAGGCGTTCGTCTGGAACGGGAACAAGCCCCTGGCGGGCAAGGACAGCCACGACGACCTGATCATGAGCCTGGCGATCGGCTGCTGGTTGGTCGACGGCAGCTCCAACGTCGGCGAGCAGGCGATCGCCATGTCGAAGGCCCTGCTGCAGGCGACGACCGTCATGCGGCGCAGCGTGCTCGACATGCCCGGGGGCCTGGACGAGGCCGGTCCCATCGTCAACCCGAGCATCAGGGCGGCGAACGTCCAGAGCGTCTACCGGCCCCGCGACGCCCGGATGGCATCGCGCCCGCACGCCCCCCGCGGCGTCGTCGACTTCGGGTGGCTCCTCAGGTGAGGATGGCCGCCCAACGATACCTACAGCACGGAGGAGAGCATCGCATGCCGGCACCAAGCATCACAGCACAGCGCCTCAGGACCATCGTCAGCGAGGAGCTGCGCAGGCTGGGCGAGCGGGTCGACCACAAGGGGATCAGCTCGGTGGTGGCCGTCGCCTCGAAGCTGATGGAGGCGATCGAGTCGTTCAAGGAGAAGGCGCCCCCCGCGGCCCTCAACGCGGTGACGCCCCACGTCTCCGCCCTGGAACGGTCGCTGGAGGACATGGTCAGCTCGCCGGGCTCGTACGTGCAGGTCCCCCGCCGTGAACCGCAGCGGGTGTCGCTGAAGGCGGCCCATGCCGAGGGACGGGTCGCCGAGTCGACGGGCGAGGCCGGCCCCGAGCCGGTGGATGGCGACAGCTGGGAGCACCTCGAGGCCGGCGGCACGTACCGCTGCAGCTCGGGCGACGACAGCACGGTGGCCACCTTCGACGGGTGGTTCGGGGAGGACGGGCAGCCGACGGACGTCGACGACCCGAAGGGGGTGGTGCTGCGCTTCACCGACGCCGCTGACGGCTTCAAGTGGGAAGCTTACTGGCACGTCGACCGCTTCTGCACCGGAGCGGATGCCGACACCCTCAGCGTTGAGGAGGTCGACGGCCCGGCCGGTGCCCAGGGCGCGCCGCCCGGCCCGGTGTAGATTGGCGAGGAGCCGCGGCGGGTCGCCCGGCGGGGGACGACGGTGACGACGATGGCACGTAGCACGCGGACGGTGCACTGATGGCACGGGGGGAGCAGAAGAGCCTCTTCCGCAGGTTGACGCGCCTCTTCAGGAGCGGCCCGGTCGTCAAGCGGAAGATCCGGGCCCTCGACACCTCGATCGCCGTCGCCGACAAGTCGAAGTCGTCGGGCACGCTGCTGTTCCAGAAGAGCGTCTCGCCGACGTACGCGACCATCACGTCGAACGCGTACAACCTCTCTGAACGCCTGATGCGCTATCAGGATTTTCAAGAGATGGAGTATTCACTAGCGAAATCTACGCTCATCGCCACGCCGGATGGTTTCAAGACCATCGGTGATCTCGCGGACGAGTGCGCAGCGGATCCCGACAAGACGTTCATCGTCTACGCGTACGATCACAACGCGAAGCGCATCGTCCCCGCCTGGGGGAAGCAAGCGCGGCAGACGTGCGTCGACCACGCATGGAAGGTGACGTTCGAAAACGGACAGAGCATCACGGCTAGCCCGGAGCATCGCTTGATGCTGAGGGATGGCTCCTACAGGCGGGTGGAGGACCTCAAACCCGGCGACAGCATGATGCCCTTCTACCGGAAGGACCTGTTCGAGAACGCTGAAAGCGGCACCAAGGGCTACCGGTGGGTCTACACGATGGACGACCGGTTCTGGGGGTGGACGAAGGAGCACCAGCTGATCGCTGAGTGGGTCGCCGGCAGGCAGCTGGAGGAGGACGAGGTCGTCCACCACGTCAACTTCGTGAAGGTGGACAACCGCCCCGAGAACCTCCGCATCATGCGGAAGGTCGACCACGATTCGTACCACGCTGCGCTGAACAACGGGGTGAAGTGGGCCCCCGAGAACAACGAGTGGGTCGAGGAGTTCAAGCGCAGGCACGCAGCCTGGATGCGTGACAACGCACCGACGGCACGTCACGACGTCACGTTCCCACGCATCGTAGAAGCAGCGGAGCGAGTCGGCTTCAGCATGCCGGCGCTGGCGTCAGCGCTGGACGCGTCCTGGACGCTCATCCTCGAGCGGTTGGTGGCGAACGGGTTCGCGAACTTCAACCAGTTCGTCCAGGCCTACGCTAGCGGGCAAGCTGAGACGCTGGTCGAGCGGGGCAAACCCGGGCTCCTGACGCGCGACCTGAGCCTGGAGCTCCTTCGACGGACCATGCTCCATGACGACACCAAGCGGTCGTTGTGCATCAAGCTGGGCTGCACAGTCAACGTGCTCGACAAGTTCCTGGCCCGCCGTGCCATGGTGTCATGGTCGGAGCTTCGAGCGAGCATGGGGTTCGTGGACTCCACCGTCGTCACCCGGGCGCGGAAGAGCGCCAGGAACGGGGGTCGACCCAGGAGCGCGGACGGCAACCCGCTCACCTTCCAGCAGATCTGCGAGGCCTACGCCCCGGGCCTGACGCTGCCCCGCCTCTCCGAGCGGTTGGGCACCAACAAGAACACCGTCATCTCGCGCCTGGCCCAGAACGGGTACCAGAAGTACAGCGAGTTCGGCGCAGCGTTTGCCAACCACAAGGTCGTCTCCGTCGAGTACGCAGGGGTGGTGCCGCTCTACGACCTGACGGTCGACGGCTACAAGAACTTCGCGACCGACTCCGTCGTCTCCCACAACACGCCCGAGATCGCGGCTGCGCTGGACATCTACGCGGACGAGACGTGCAGCCAGGACGAGAAGGGCGAGATCCTCCACGTCTACTCGGAGAACGAGCGCATCAAGGAGCTGCTGGAGGACCTGTTCGTCAACGTCCTCAACGTCGAGTTCAACATGCGCAGCTGGGTCCGGAACCTCCCGGTACGTCGCGGCACGGTGATCCCGCTGCTCGACGGCCGCGACGTCCCGATCGAGCAGGTGGCCGAGGAGGTCTCCCAGGGCCGCGAGGCGTGGGTCTACTCGGTGCAGGACGGCACGCACCGGACCGTCCCGGGGCGGGTCGCCTGGTGCGGCCTCACCCGCAGAGCTGCGGGCTTGGTCAGGGTGCACCTGGACGACGGCACCCACGTGGACTGCACGCCGGACCACGAGTGGGTGCTCAGGGATGGCCGGCATTGTCGTGCTGATGAGCTGCAGCCAGATCAGAGCATGATGCCCTTTTATAGGAAGCTGAGCTCGCAGGAGGGGGGCGATCGAATCGAGGGGTACGAACAGGCGTACGATGCGATGACGGGCAAGTACGTCTACACGCACCAGCTCGTTGCATCTGATGTCTGCATCGACAAGGGAACGGTCGTCGGTTCACGTGTGATCCACCACGTTGACTTCGACAAGCGCAACAACAGGCCCGATAACCTTAGGGAGATGGAGTGGCACGATCACAGCCGGCTCCACGCTGATCATGCTGAACGGATCCTGCTGACGCCCGAGGTGCAAGCTCGCCGGCGGGCTGTAGCGGACGCCTGGCTTCGTTCTGATCGTCATCGAAAAATGGCGAAGGAACAGATGGCCGCCCGCAAGGCACGCGGGGAGATGCCCTCCTGGAGCGCCTACAACGCGACGCCGCTTCACAAGGAGCACAACGCCCGCCGGCGCGAGGCGATGAAGGAACGCTGGCAGCACGAGCCGACGAAGGCGCGCTGGAAGGCAGGCCTGGCCATCAAGTTCGACGATCGGGCCGTCGACCTCCTCGTGGGGCGACTCGAGGCCCACGGAAAGTACGTGGCCCCCGCGAGGCTGGGCAACATGCTCAAGGAGGACGAGGCCTTCATGGGCCACCTCCGGGCCATCAACCCCGGATCGCAGCGTGACCTGACGAGGTGCCTGTCGAGCGCGACAGGGATCGGATCGCTGCTCTCGAAGGCCGGCGTGGGTTCCTACCTGGAGCTTGTGCAGGCGCGCCTTCCCGGCATCGCGGCCACCCCCTGGTTCAAGCGTGCGCTGGGGAAGAGCGAGCGGCTCAGGGGGCAGGTCCCCGCTATGAGGGCCCATCGGGGTAACCCGGTCGCTGGGGTTCCTGCTCGCCTCAACCACAAGGTGGCCCGCGTTGAGCGGTTGCAGGACGTCGACGACGTGTACTGCATGGAGGTGCTCGGCCCGAAGGGAGAGCACGATCGACACCGCTTCATGACCTTGACAAGCACCGTCAACTGTAATGGTGCAAGTAGTGGAATTTGTTCAGCAAATTGTAAGTACGGCGACATGTTCCTGTTCAACGACGTGTCGCCGGAGTACGGCGTCGTCAACGTCTTCCCGATCCCCGTCAACGAGGTCGAGCGCGAGGAGAACTACGATCGCACCGACCCGTTCGCCGTGCGCTTCCGGTGGGTGTCGCTGGGCAACAGGACGCTGGAGAACTGGGAGGTCACGCACTTCCGCCTGCTGGGCAACGACATGTTCCTGCCCTACGGCTCATCGATCATCGAGCCCGCCCGGCGCATCTGGCGCCAGCTGATCCTCATCGAGGACGCCATGCTGGTCTACCGCGTCGTCAGGGCGCCCGAGCGCAGGGTCTTCTACATCGACGTGGCCAACATCCCGCCCAACGAGGTGCCGCTCTACGTGGAGGAGCAGCGAGCGAACCTGAGGACGGCCCCCGTCGCGGACAGGACCACGGGCCGGGTCGACCTGCGGTACAATCCGATGTGCATCTCGATGTCGACCCGTATTAAGCTGCAGGACGGCCGCGACCTGAGCCTGGAGGAGTTGATCTCAGAGTGGGATGCTGGCAAGCGTGACCAGTGGGTGTACTCGATCGACCCGAAGACGCTTCGGTACGTCCCAGGAAGGGTGAGTTGGGCCGGCGTCACGCGACGTGACGCCGAGCTCGTCAGGGTGCATATCGACGACGGCACTTGGCGAGACGTGACTCCCGACCATCGTTTCATGCTGCGTGACGGTTCGTACCAACGGGCCGACGAGCTGCAGGCCGGGCAGGCATTGATGCCGCTGAACGTTCGCATCTCATCGCGTGAGGACGGCGATGACATTGTGGGGTACGAGAAGGTCTACGATCCCGCGACGGGGACGTACGTCCTCACGCACCGCAGGAACGCGAACGCCGTCCACGCTGACCAGCGCGAGCACGTCCGCTCAATGACGGACTGGAGCGTGAACAACAACCTGACCGTTCACCACGTTGACTACAACAAGCGGAACAACGACCCGTCGAACCTCCGATGGATGGGGAACGTTGACCACGTTCGCATGCACGCTGCCAACGGGCGTGCGAACCTGATCAGGTGGAACAAGAGCGAGAAGAAAAAGCTACGGGTGTCGCAGTTGAACCATGAGCGCAACTCCGTCGCTGCGATGCGGCACTACAACGGCAGCGCGCTGCACGCGTCGCACAACCCACAACGACGTGAAGCCCAGCTTAAGAAGTGGGCGGATCCCGAGCGCCGCGCCGCGGCGCAGCAGAACATGCGCTACGCATTGACCGACGTGATGTTCGAGCGGCTCATGGACATCGTCAGCTGCAACCCCAAGCTGGGACGTGCTAGGATCCATGCGCTCCTGATGCAGGACGCTGCGTTCGTCGGTTCCCTTCAGCAGCAGCCCACGCAGCGTGACATCTCTCGCTACAGCCATGCTGCCTGGGAGGGGGAGCTCAAGCGACGGGGGTACGAGGGACTGTCAGGGCTGCGTCGCAACATCGTGGGGTATCAGAACCACAAGGTCGCCCATGTCGAGAGGCTTGCTCGGCGCGAGGACACCGGCTGCATCAACGTCGATGAATGGCATAACTTTGCTGCTGGGCCTAACAAGCTGGATTCAGTAGTAGCGTCTAACAGTTGGATATTATTGCATAATAGTATCGAGGAGGATTACTTCATCCCGATACGGGGTCAGGACAGCGGCACCAAGATCGACACCCTGGCCGGCGGCCAGAATGCCGCGGCCGTCGAGGACGTGGCGTACATCCAGAAGAAGATGTTCGCTGCGCTCAAGGTGCCCCGGGCGTACCTGGGGTACGACGAGATGCTGTCGTCGAAGGCGACACTTGCGCAGGAGGACATCAGGTTCTCGCGGACGATCAACGTCATACAGAAGACCGTCCTGGCCGAGCTCAACAAGCTGGCCATCATCCACCTCTACGCCCATGGCTACGACAACGAGGACCTGCAGAACTTCACCCTGCGCCTCAGCAACCCGTCGACGGTGGCCCAGCAGCAGAAGCTCGAGCTGTGGCGCGCTCGCTTTGAGATCGCTGGTTCCGCCCCCGAGGGCATGGGCTCCAAGCGCTTCATCCGCAAGGAGATCTGGGGGCTGAACGACGAGAGGATCGAGGAGATCGACGATGAACGTCTCAGGGAGCGGATGGTCGACGCCGCCATCGAGGATGCGGTGGCCGGCGAGGGCGGGGCTGAGGGCGGTGACGACGACCTCTTCGGCGCTGGCGAGGAACCTGCGGGGCCCAGCGGCGACGAGGGGGGAGACGAGCCGGCCGGCGAGGCGGGGGAGGAACCGCCGGAGGAGAACGCCGCCCTCGACCCGGAGGAGCTCGCGGCTCCAACCGCCGGGCTGCTGACCAGCGACGACGATCGGGGCGACGTCGCCACGCTGCCGCTGCCCGGCGACCGGCCGGTGAGGGTCTCCAACCAGCTCGACCGTGCCCTGTACAACCGTGCGCGCCGGCGGCACCACGGCGCAAGCTCGACCCACATGCCCGACTTCGAGCGGATGACGTCCCACGATGGGCCGGGAATGGACGATCCGTTCGATGCCGGCTGGATGCGGTCGATCGCCAGCAATCCCCTCGGCGAGGGCATGCCTGCCCGGCGCCCGGGAAGGTTGCCCCCCGACGTCGCGTCGACGCTGCGCCGGATGACGTCCATGTTCGACCAGCGCGCTGCCCCCCGCGACGGCGTCATCGCCGAGGGGATCGACGTACAGGACGAGGTGGACGCTCCCGGCCTGCTGGCGGTCGATGACGACGGCGGTGCTTTGGTCAACGAGGGTGTAGTTACTCACGACGAGGAGGGTTGACGATGGGCAGCGCCCCGGGGCACAACAAGAAGAGGAACGCGGGGCTGCTCTACGAGTTCCTCGTCAAGGCCATCTCGTGCGGGCTGGTCGAGGGCGACGAGCGCCGCGCCGCCCGGTCCCTGAAGCTGATGAAGCGGTTCTTCCGCCCGGGCACGGAGCTCCACAGGGAGCTGCGGTTGGTCAGCTCCCTCGTGCGGACGACGGTCTCCAGCGAGGCCATCGCCGCCGGCATCGTCAGGGAGGCTCGTGACGCGGCTCGTTCGCACGACGTTGCTGCGCTGGATCGCGAGAAGTCGCTGCTGATCAGCCTCGTGAACCGCACGCTGGGCGACGCGGACTTCTTCGACCGGCCCATCAGCGAGTACCGTGCGTACGCCACGGTGCAGACGCTGCTGAACGGTTGGCGCTCAGGCAACGCGGACATCGGGAAGCAAGCGCAGTACGAGGACCAGCTCGTGAGCTGGCTCGTGTCCGAGAAGGCAGCGCCCGCGGACGTCGTCGTCGATGCCGTGCCGTTGGGCGACCGTCGCCTGCTCATGCGCACCATGATGAGGAAGCTCAACGAGCGCTACGCGGGGTCGCTGACCCTTGAGCAGAAGCAGCTGGTGCGCGACTACGCCCTGTCGCCGGGCGACGGTACGGGGCTCAAGGAAAAGCTCTGCGTCCTCCGCGATCGCCTGCTCCAGGAGCTGGACGCCTTCAGGGCACGCCCGGACGCTGGTTACGTCGGCGCCAAGCTCGACCAGGTCAGGAAGGTGCTCCTGGACGAGCAGCTCGAGCGCGTGGACGATGACACGTTGGTGAGGTTCATGCTGTACGTCAAATTGAGCGAGGAGCTCACGGGGGAGGACACATGAGCTCTGGGCTGGTGCGGCTCGACAGCTGCGACATCTTCGACTACGACGTCGTCGTGGACGAGGTCCCCGCCACCGTCAACGAGGCGAACGGTCACCGGGTCGAGGTCCCCGCGAGGAAGCGAACGCTGCTGAAGGGGATCCTGCAGAAGGCCGACACGCTGAACCAGAACGGCAGGATCTACCCGCTCCGGATCCTGGAGCGCGAGGTCCGCAACTACCAGAAGTTCATCATCGAGAACCGGGCCCTTGGTGAGCTGGACCACCCCGACTCGTCCGTCGTCAGCCTGAAGAACGCGTCGCACGTGGTGCGCGAGGCCTACATCGAGAGCGGCACCGTCATCGGGACCATCGAGGTCCTGCATCTCACCCCGTCGGGCGCCACCCTGCTGGGGCTCGTCGAGTCCAAGATCAAGCTGGGGATCTCCTCGCGGGGCGTCGGCTCGACGCGGAAGCAGGGCGACTACTCGGTGGTCCAGGACGACTTCCAGCTCATCTGCTGGGACATGGTCAGCGAGCCTTCCACGCCGGGCGCCTTCATGATCCCGGAGGGCCGGCTCGTCGAGGCGCACGAGCTGCGCCGCGTGTTCAACCGCAGCGACCGCATCGATCGCATCGCCAACGAGATCCTGCTGCCCAGGAGCGGAGCTTAAGGAGAGGGATTCCGTGTTCAACAACCCACGCGTCGGCGCGAACTACGCCGCTGAGTTCCAGTCGTCGGGCCTGCCGTTCGTGACGTCGTCCACCGTCCCGGCCGCCGGCAGCCCGGCGAGGATCGACTTCCCGAACGTCACCAGGTTCATCACGGTGTCGAACAGGGACACGACCACGAACACGATGAGCGTGGGCTTCACGCTCAACGGGGTGAAGGGCAGCAACAAGTACGTCCTCAACCCAGGCCAGGCGGTGTTCCTCGAGCTGCGCGTCAGGTCGATCTGGCTGCAGGGAGAGTCTGGGACGCCGGCGTTCAGCCTGTGCGCGGGGCTGACGGCGGTCAGCTCCCGGGAGATGTCCATCCTGACTGGGACGCTCGACGACGGCTCCGTGGGCTGGGCGGGGGTGGGCTGATGCAGCGCGAGGTGCTGCTTCACCCCGACCCGCGCCTCGCGCTCCCTGCCACGCTCGTGCTGTCGTTCGACCAGGAGCTAGCGCAGATCGCCAGCGAGATGGTCAGCATCGCGCGGACCGCCGGCGGCGTGGGCCTCGCGGGCACCCAGCTGGCCCACGGCCTGGCGATCGTCGTCGTCGTCGACCGCGGTACGGGCGCCGAGGCCGACCGCTGGTTGACGATGGTCAACCCGAGGATCGTGGATCGCTCGAGGCAGATGGACGCCGCCGACGAGGGGTGCCTCTCGCTGCCGGGCCTGGTCAGGCGCGTCAAGCGCCATCTCGACGTCGTCGTCGAGCATCAGGACGTGCAGGGCGCGCTCCAGCTCGCGGCGCTGCGTGGCACGATCGCAAGGATCGCGCAGCACGAGCTCGACCACCTGCGCGGTATCACGCTGCTGGAGCGCACGGGTCGCCTGGCTCGGGGGCGACGGTGAGCGCTGTGAGGATGTCGCGGGGTGACCTGAAGGCTTTGGTCCGGGAGGTCATGGTCGAGATCCTGCAGGAGGGGTTGGGCGCCCAACCGATCGTCGAGCGTGCTCGTGCGGTCCAGCCCACCGTGCCCGCTCGGCGGCATGATCCACGCTTGGACGTCCCGGTACGCCGCTCGAACCAGGCGCTGGTGGCCGCGGTGAACGAGGGCTCGGGCGGTAACCCGATCCTGGCCGACATGCTGGCCGACACCGCCGTGACGACGTTGCAGGCCCAGGAGCAGCACGGCCACAACGGTGCCGGCGTCGCCCCACGAGCGGCCCAGAACGAGCAGTTCGACGGCAGCCCCGACGAGGTGTTCGGTTCCGGTGGCCGCCCGAGGGGCGACGGTTCGTCGTACTGGGCTGACCTCGCGTTCATGCCCACGAAGAAACCAGCGTAACGTTCGTCGCCGCTCATACTTAGACGTGAGCCCGAGCATCGAGGAGAAATGACGACAATGAACGCAAGCCGGAAGCCAGCCCGCCTCACGCCCAAGATGCTCCAGCGGATCATCAGCGAGGAGATCAAGAAGTTCGGCGAGATGGAGCCCACCGAGGACCACGCTCGCCGCACGAAGGAGACGGGCGCCGACGAGTACGCGAACACCCTCGACAAGCACATCGACTACATGAAGGCGCTCAAGGTCGAGGAGGGCCGGCTCACCAAGCGCCTCGGGCGCGTCCGGGAGGCCCTGGCCCGCGCCGGCGAGCGGCTGGTCGTCGCCAAGGTTTCCTGATCGGAAGGATGGTCGCTAGATGGGCCTGCTCGGAAAGTACACGACGTACGTGGGTGGCGTTGCCACCGACTCTCACAAGCTCCTCAGCAAGCTGTACCCCGCCGGGCCGTTCGCGGCCCAGGTGACGTCCGGCGACGAGAAGGCCGCGCAGCAGGTCGTCATCGCCTTGGCGACGGCCAACGTCGACAGCAACGGCGTCGGAGGCCTGCAGCCCGCCAACGGCCTGCAGGCGGGCGATCCGGGCATGTTCCCAACGGGGGTTCGGCTGGGCTTCGGCGACGCTCCCGACGTCACGCAGGTCTCCTGGAAGAACCCGGGCGACCCCGCCAACCCGTACGTCCCGGACATCACCTCGCCCGGGCCAGGGAAGACGGACGGGAAGGACAAGTCGGTCGATCCGCAGCTCAGCGTGCAGGACATGCGCGCCATCGCGACGACCGAGGATCCTGCGGGGCAGAACCTGCGCAACCCGTCGAACGATGGGCCCGCCATCTACAAGAGCAACACCATTGGTAGCCCCCAGCGGTTGGGCGACTCAGGCGGCAACACCTGATCGGCCGCTGCACCAGCAAGCACACCCGGGAGCGAAGTAGCGAAGATGCCGAAGCAGCTGTTCGAAGAGGCGCTAGCCGACGTACGCAGTGTCAAGCAGGTCGCTGAGGCTAACGCCAAGGCCTCCATCCTCGAGGCTGTCGAGCCGCGCATCCGTGAGCTGATCGACAGGGTGATCCTGAACGAGGAGCTGGGCTACGACGAGGGCTCGTTGGACGACATGCCCAGTTCGCCGGACCTGCCGGGCATGCCCGGCTACAGGGGGAAGGTCGCGGCGGTCGATGAGATGCCGCCCACGCAGGGGAACGTCCCGCCCGATGCTGCCGCTGCCGCTCCAAACGTCGTGGACCCTGCCTCTGTCGTCGTCCCCACCGTCGTGCTCCCAGACGTCGACGGAAAGGTGACGTTGGACCTGGACGACCTGTGCCCACCGGAGGCCGGTGCGCCCGTCCCACCTCCGCTGTTTGGCGCCCCCGTCCCAAACGGGCAAGAGATCAGCATCGAGTCGACGAGGTTGCCGTCCGTCGCCTCGACCGTCAGGAGCATCACGGAGCGCGTTGCGTTGCTGCGCTCCGCCGGGCCGGTGGTGAGGGCAACCCCCACCTTCCGCTCCCAAATCGCTCAGATGATTTCACGAATTGAGAATACCTATGGGCACGTGCAGGAGGCGGTCGCTGACGCAGCGATGAGAACCTCCTACGAGACGATGCTTGAGTCCAACTTCGCGGACCTCAACAACCTTCAGGAGTCAATGACGATGGCCGACAAGACCGCAAAGAACCGCATGAACGAGGGCGACGTCACGCTGAAGCTGACGGGGCTTCCGGACGACCTCGACCTCGAGGCGGTGGGCGTCGACCTCATCAGCGATGATGACGACGAGGGGGCAGGGGACGACGCGGGGGGCGGGGGCAGCGATGATTTCGACTTCGGCGCCGACGACCAGCAGGGCGACGACCAGTCGGCGCAGCTCGAGGCACGCAGCCTCGACGACGACACGATCGTGGAGATCGATGAGCGGATGCTGCATGCCGAGATCAACCGCATGCGTTCGCAGCGCATCCGCGAGGAGCGCACGGGCCCCGAGACGCGTCCCCAGTCGTGGGGCAACGGCCCTGACAACTTCGACAACTTCGGCGGTGGCAAGGACGAGGGTGAGCCCACCGACGCTGAGATCATCGACAAGTCGACGTCGCCCGGGGCCCTGCCCCTCGGCGAGGCCGACGGCGACGATCTCGCCGAGGGCGATGAGCTCGAGGAGGGCGACATGCCCCCGCTCGACCAGCTCGGCAACCGCCGCAAGGAAGACGAGTACGGTCACGCCGTCTCGGACGGCCACGAGACCGACGACTGGAGCAAGCGCAAGACCGAGGGCCTGAAGCGCTTCGCCTACGAGAAGAAGCTGCAGGAGCGGGCGAAGGCGCGCATCCAGCAGCTACGCCAGGAGTCAGCGCAGCCGAAGGCGCGCAAGGATCCCCAGCGCCTGGCCGAGATCAAGAACGAGTACAGGGCCGTCGCCCGACGCTTCAACGAGTCGGTCGAACGTGCCAAGAAGATCAACCGTGATGTGGCCGTTGCCGATCGGAAGATCCGAGAGTCCCGCTCGAATAGCGGTGCTTCACAGCTGAGGGAGGCTCCAGCTACCACGCTCCTCCGCAAGAAGTTGGCAGAGACGAATCTGTTCAACGCGAAGCTGCTCTTCACGAACAAGCTCCTGCAGAACGAGCAACTGACCGCCCGCCAGAAGGCGAGCGTCATCAAGCAGCTCGACGAGGCAAGGACGATTCGTGAGTGCCGGTTGGTCTACGAGAGCCTCACGACCACGCTCGTGAGCTCCACGAGGTCCGTGAACGAGGGCGCTGGCCGCAGGGTCAACGGCTCGAGCTCGCGGCCGACCCGGCCCGCTTCGGCGACCACCCTCAACGAGGGCTACGAAGCCGAACGCTGGGCACGCCTCGCCGGCATCACCGGTCGGTGATGCCTTGAAGCAGTCGTCGTAACCAGCAACCACGGAGAGACACGATGAAGTTTTTCAGCATGGAACAGCTCGCCTCTGGCATCAGGGAGCGGCACGTGGGCGCGGAGCGCGCCCGCTTGGTGGAGAAGTGGAGCCGCACCGGGCTGCTCCGCGGGCTCGACGGCCATCGCCGCGAGATGATGTCACAGCTGCTGGAGAACCAGGCAGCTCAGGTCCTCCGGGAGTCGAACTCGCTGTCCACGGGCGGTGGCAACGTCGCGACGTCCGGTCAGATCCAGGGGTTCTCGAACATCGCGTTCCCGATCGTGCGCCGGGTCTTCGGGGGCCTCGTGGCCAACGAGCTCGTCTCGATCCAGCCGATGAGCCTCCCCTCGGGGCTGATCTTCTACCTCGACTACACGTACGGCTCGAACGTCGGCGGCAACGCTGGCTTCGGCCTGTCGAACTCGGCCACCGCGGAGACGTACCAGCGCGGGCAGTCGATCTACAACACCCCCACCGGAAAGGGCATCCAGTCCGGTTCGCTGGCCACGGGCGGCATGTACGACCTGGTCAACGTGGGGTACACCCGCGTCCACGCCAACAACGAGACGATCTCTGGTTCGAACCTCGCCATCGGCGCCTTCTCGGGCCCGAACGGCGGCTTCGTCGCCAGCGCCTCGCTGCAGACGTCGACGGACTTCTCGGGCACCAACGCCCGGTTGCTGGGCTTCGATCCGCAGATCGAGAACGACCTGACCAACGGCGCGCTCGACGTCTGCTTCCTCCATCTGGACGTGGCGGCCATCCAGGCCGGCATCCCCCAGGGCGACTTCCTCGCGGTGGAGCAGATCAACCTCTACGGCGTCCAGGCGGCGAACAGCGCCGTGGAGTGGGGCCAGGGCTACCAGTCGGGCAAGGGCGTCCTCAACCTGCGCAGGCTGAACAAGCGCGGCAACTTCGTGGCGCCCACGTACACGGCCGGCGGCAACCTGGTGACGGTGGGCAGCTTCACGCCCGCTCCCCTCAACGGTACGCAAGTCCAGTTCGTCCTCGCGCTGACGAACGCGGGCAACGTCCCGACGGTGAACACCGCTGTCCAGAAGGTGTCGATGGCGATCTCCGACGCCCTGGTCGCCGGCGACAGCACCGGCGCGGTGCTGACGATCCCGTCGTTCGAGTCCGACTTCGGTGCGACGCCCTCGCCGGCGATCCCGGAGATCGACATCAAGATCGAGTCCATCTCGATCACGGCGGTGACCCGCAAGCTCCGGGCACGCTGGTCGCCCGAGCTCGCCCAGGACCTCAACGCGTACCACTCGATGGACGCCGAGGTCGAGCTGACGAGCATCCTGTCCGAGCAGGTCGCCCTGGAAATCGACAGGGAGATCCTGAACGACCTGGTGACCGAGGCCAACGGCGCGAACATGTTCTGGAGCCGCGCTCCGGGCAAGTTCGTCAACAAGCTGACGGGCGCTCCGATCAACCTGGCCAACAGCCTGAGCATCGGACCGCAGTTCACCGGCACCGTCCGCGAGTGGTACGAGACGCTGATCGAGACGATCATCGACGTTGCCAACACGATCCACCGCAAGACGCTCCGCGGGTCGGCCAACTTCATGGTCACCGGGCCCGATGTCGCGACGATCCTGGAGAGCTCCGTCCTCTATAAGCCGAAGTACTCGATCGACGGCGAGGGGCAGGTCGGTTCGCCCTTCACCATCGGCGCGGAGGCGATCGGTACCCTGAGCAACCGCTTCACGGTCTACAAGGATCCGTACTTCTTGCGGAACAAGATCCTCGTCGGCTACAAGGGCGGCAGCTACCTCGAGACCGGGTATGTGTACAGCCCGTACGTCCCGTTGATCGTGACCCCGACCCTCTTCGCACCGGAGGACTTCACGCCGAGGAAGGGCGTGATGACGCGCTACGGCAAGAAGATGGTCCGCAGCGACTTCTACGGCACCGTCACGGTGCTCGACATGAACGTGATCTGACGCCGGCGGCGCCCTAGCGGGCGCCGAAGCGTGAGGTTAGGGGGCCCGCTGAAGAGCGGGCCCCTTCGTCGTTCCTGGGGCTGCGTTGCAGCCCACGGGCAGCCCCACGATAATTCGCGTGCCGTCCGATGCTGTTGCCATGGTGCTTCGAGCACGAGAAGCTGAGCGTGCCGCATGTACACCGCGCCCCCGGATGGTACCCTCAGAACGTGCAGCAGCACGGCAGGAGGAAGAAACGCATGGCAAGGAGCAAGCGAGGTCGCATCACCACCAGCCCCCTGAAGGGCGGTGGGACCATGACGGAGATCGAGTCGGGCGGCGCGACGACCCGGTTAGCGGTGCGCATCGTGACGGACAACCGTCGCAACAGGACGCACGCCAACCTGGCGATCCTGGAGCCCGAGTTCCCACGAGGACGCTTCATCCCGTACAAGACCATCATCCTCGATGGCCGGCAGCTGCGCAGCCTCTACCGTGCCCTCCAAGGGCATCGTAGGGCCCTGGGCAAGCCCCTGTTGGTCGACGGTTGATGCGCCTCAGCAAGCGTGAGGCGTTGCTGGTCCTCGGGCTGGCATCGCAGGGCCGCGACCACGACGTGGCGGATGGCGCGCGCCGCTCGATCGAACGGCTCAAGCGCAGGCTCGAGCGCTACCTGACGGACGAGGAGGCTGACGAGCTCGAAGCAACGGACGATGAGAGGCTCACCAAGAAGGTTAACCACGTGCTGGGTTCGACGCTGGAGACGTTGCCCAGGCTGGCGGTCGACAGCGGAGCGTGGCTCGAGTTCGAACTCGTCACCCTTCCCCCGGGCAGCTGCGGGCCAACTGCGCTCTCGTTGATCACGGTTCCGACCATGAAGGAGATCGTCCAGGTGCTGACGGTGAAGCGCACCGCCCATTCCCTGCACCTTTGCACCCTGCGCGGGAAGGATGCCCCATCGTGGGGGTCGTACCACGTCCAGCGGTTCTCGCCCGCGTGGAGGATGATGCTCCCCCTCAACAGGGAGCTGGAGGTCGTGGTTTGACAGCATCGCCACGCTTCGATCCACGATCGATCGTGGGGATGGTCCTCGACCAGGCATTCGCCGTCGCACGGTCGAACGGGCACCGGTTGGTCGTCAGGTTCTACGAGGGCCGCGGCCAGCACCCTGCCGCGCTTGGTCGCTCCCCCGTCGTCAACGTTGCCGTCGTCGATGGGGCCGTGAGCAGGGCCTGGTTCGGTGAGGGCATGCGTGTACAAGCTGCTGCGACGGGGTACGATCGTCAGCATGCCGGCATCCATCGAAGCGCTGTTGGAGGAGATCGTGAGCGTGGAGCGCGCGCTGAGCAGCTCGCAGGCGAGCGGCGACAGGGCCGAGGCCCAACGCCTCACGGAGGTCGTCGCCGACCTAAGGGCCCGCCTGGCAAGGGCGAACGAGGCGCTGCAGCCCGGGCGCCAGATCCTCAAGGGGTAGCGTGAAGCCGACGGACGCGCAGGTGGTGGAGCTCATGGAGCGCATCATGGCGACGCGCCTGACGAACGGCGACGCTTCCCGCCTCGAGGCCGAGCTGCGCCGCATGCTCAACAGCAGGAAGGAAAGGCGGAGGGCTGCTGATGGCGAACCCAAGGGTTAACGTGTACGAACCGATCGTGGCCGACAGGCCCACCGCGCCGCCTCTGGTGCTGACGATCGGCATGCCGAACGCGACGTCGGTCGTCGGCGGCGTCCCCATGGGCACCCTACGTGCGGAACGCTATGTGCTGCTCTCAGCGCTCCCCAGCGAGCTCCGCCAACGGGTCGAGGTCGCCGTCCAGGCCCTGCTGGCGTCAGCGTAGGCCGTGAGCTACCACGGCTACCTACCGCTCGTCAAGCAGCACGTGCTGCAGCGACGGCTCGTGGCTCCTCCAACGCTGCTCGAGGTCGGCGTCGACAGGGGCGTATCGTTCATCACCATGGTCGTCTTCCTCGCCCGCACGTGCCCGCAGTTCGTGGCGATGGGCATCGACGTCCTCGCGCAGGAGCAGGTGGCCCTGACGCTGGCGGGCATCGACGTCCAGGAACCCAACCAGGTCGTCAGGTACGTCGAGGGCAACAGCCTGGCGGTCCTGCCGCGCCTCGCGGCCAGCGGTGCTGAGTTCGACGTCGTGCTGCTCGACGGCGACCACAACTACCACACGGTCTCCGAGGAGCTGCGCATCCTCGAGCCGATGACGCGCTCGGGCAGCATCATCGTCGTCGATGACTACGATGGGCGCTGGAGCGAGCGCGACCTCTACTACTCGGAACGTCCGGAGTATGCGGGCGTCGCAGCTGCGACGCCCAGGCAGGGTACAGCCCTCCAAGGCGTGAAGCCTGCGGTCGATCGATGGCTGGCGTCCCGTCCGGGGTGGACCATGAGCAAACCGATCGAGGGCGAGCCTGTCCTGCTGGTCAGATCCTAGGATCGCTGCGCTAGCGGTGGTGCTGGCGGTGGCGTGCGGGAGGGGGGAGGTTCCCAACGTGCCCGCTCACGTGGACGAACCGCATGCCGCCGACCCGCTCGTGCCAGCGGTGGTGCGGCTGGCCGTGCCGCGTGACGTCCTGGTGGTCGGAGACTCCGAGGCCTGCGCGGTGGGGGCCGTCGCGCGGGCAACCGTCCAGCGGTTGAACGACGAGCTCGTCGTTCCCCACGACGTGGTGCACGTCGAGTGCAGGGTGGGCTCGACCGTGCAGCTCTGGTCGTCGGGCCTGCTGCGCCAGGCGCTGGCCCGGCACCCCAGCGCGGAGGTCGTCGTGGTGTTCCTCGGCACCAACCACTACGGCGCCCTAAGGGCGCCGCCCGTCGATGATCTGCTGCTGCAGCTGGGCGATCGACCGTGCACCTGGGTTGGGAACGTCGCCGTGCACGGAAGGGCATGGCCCATCAACGCCATGCTGCGACGAGCGGTGGGAGATCGTTGCACGTACGTCGATTCCGAGGCGCTGGCGCTGAGGCTGCCCGACGGCGTCCACCCCGACCGTGCCAGCGCCATCGCATGGCTGCGCGCTGCCTGGAGCACGGTACCACAACGTTACGAGGTGAAGGATGAGCACGATGATGAACGGTGATGGCGTGGGTAAAGCTGGGGTGGCCAAGGACGTCAAGGCCTCCCGCGAGGCGGTGGCGTCGATGGCTAGCCTCGGCCTCGGATCGGGCGCTCGGATCGTCCGCTACGACGTTGAGACGGTGACCTTGGGCGACGTCCTGCACCTGGGAAGGCACCTCGACCACGATGCGGTGCCCTCGTACATCCAGCTCGCGGTGCCTTCCGTCGACGTCGTCGACGTCCCCCACGGCGAGCCCGTCCGCGGCGCTTTCGATCCTGAAGCGTACAGGTTCGTCGGTGAGGCCAGCGAAGCGAGCGCCACCTACGAGCGGTACCGGTACGTCCGCGTCGACCTGATGCCACCCGAGCTGCAGCGCGTGGTCAGGGCGTACCTCGACCTGACGGTGCACGGCCGCGATTCGCTGACCTCGTACGAGTACTTCCGCTCGGCCTGCAGCTCGCTGGCCGCCGTGGCCCAGCAGCACGCGCCGCCGGCGACCGAGCAGCGGTAGCGCCCGCCGCGGGCTTGGCCCGCTGATACTTACGAACGTGCCACCGTTCGTGCAGACGCTGCGCCCGACGCCGTTCGGCTTCTTCGACTCCGACGCCTCGTTCCAGGCCGAGGCTGACAGCATGGTCACCTTCGTCCGAAGGAAGATGGGCGACGACGTCCTCAGCGTGGAGCTGACGTCCAAGCAGGTGTGGGCATGCCTCGAGGAATCGTGCCTCGAGTACGCGCGCCACGTCCAGGAGCTGAAGATCGTCAACGAGCTCGTCAACGTCCTTGGTCAGCCCACGGGCTCCACCGACATGACGAACAAGTACCCGCAGAGGACGCTCGACTACCTCCTGAGGCTGGCTGATGCGTACGCGTACGCTGCCTCGGTGGGAGGCAGCTACGACGCTCAGCTGGGCTTCATTGACCTGCAGGCCGGCGTCCAGGACTACAACATCTACACGGCGTTGTCGTCGTCGTCCGATCCCACCAAGCTCGTCACCGACCTGATGCCGTCGGGCAGCAAGGGGAAGCTGCGCATCGTCGAGGTCTTCCACTTCGAGCCGCTGGCGGCCCAGTCGTTCCTGCTGAACGCCAGCAACATCACCAACTTCCTGGCCACGAACTTCAACTACGAGTCGTACGTCAACAGCACCGTGTTCTACGTGCTGCCCGTCTTCGAGGACGTCCTGCGGCGCGGCATGCTGAAGGAGGCGTTCCGCGTCCGGCGGTCGAACTTCAGCTACCAGATCATCGGCAGCAACCTACGCATCTTCCCGATACCCACGACCGACGCCAACATAGCGCCGTCCCGGCTGTACGTGAAGGTGTCGCCGCCGGTGTCGATCCTGAACCCAAGCTTTGCTGATGACTCCATCTACGGCGTCTCCGGCCCGGAGAACGTGCCGTTCAGCATCCTGCCGTACTCGACGATCGCCCAACCGGGCAGGCAATGGATCCGGCAGTACACGCTGGCGCTGAGCCGGGAGGTGCTTGGGCTGGTCAGGTCGAAGATGCGATCGATCCCGATTCCCAACGCGGAGCTGCAGTTGAACGGCGATGACCTCGTCAGCCAGGCGCGGGAGGACATGACCAGGCTCCAGACGCAGCTGAAGGAGTTCCTCGACCAGCTGACGGGGCAGAAGCTGATGGAAGCGCAGCTGGCGATCGCGGAGAGCGTCCAGAAGCAGCTCAAGCTCGTGCCGATGCCGTTGGGCAAGTCCATCTTCATCGGGTGATGGGATGTTGATCACAATTGGCAAGCTTCGTTCGCTCCTCCAGGAGGTCGACAACGGCGGGCCGGGCGTCAAGCTCGTCAGGGTCGGGGGATTGAGCCCCGTCAAGCAGGCTAGGGGCACCGCGCCGGAGCGATGGGGCGTTTGGGCGTTCATTTGGCCCTACGTTGAACCCTTCTTGCTGGGTTCGACTGGACCCGAAGGGGCGCACCCAGGGGAAGGCAAGACACGTTACCAACAGATGCAGCGGGAGGGCTTCAAGCGCTTCGTGCATCGAGGTCGACTCTACGCTCGATTGCCAGTTCCGGGGGCACCCGAGGTCAATGGTTGGTACTTGACCGACGGTGTTGCGTTGGCGTCTTACCTGAGCAAGCATTTTGCTATCACAACGCGTGACATGCGGAAGGACCATTACCATGGTCTCAGCCCGCAAGGCATGAATCCATGGTCGTTGTACTCGAAGGACGAGTTTGAGGTCTTCGTGCCTCGTCCTGACGAAGAGGGCTTCTAGTGTCACGCCTTTTCATCACCCCGAAGGAGCTCAACTTCATCTCCGACATCACCAAGGAGCTGGTGAAGGACATCGTCGGGCAGAAGATCTACTACTACCCGATCAACGAGCTCAAGACACGAGCGAACGCCCTCTACAACGAGGCGTACAGGAAGGTCTTCGACAACCCCATCGTGCTCGACGCCCTCGTCGACGCCCGCTTCCAGAACGAGACGACCATCAACCAGGAGGGCGTCGACGCGCAGTACAGGATCGAGGTGTTCCTGCAGTACCGCGACATCGTCGACCGCGGCATCGCGGTGTCGATCGGAGACTTCTTCTCGTTCAGCGACATCTTCTACGAGGTCGCCGACCAGGTCATCATCCAGAACATCTACGGCCTACCGGAGCACAAGAGCGGCATCAAGATCACGGGCACGAAGGCACGGGAGACCCAGTTCCAGGCGCTACTCATGGGACCCACCGACATCGACAGGCCCGAGCCCGACGCGGTGCAGACCGTTTTCCACCAGCAGCGCGGGCAGGCGACGAACGCTGAGGGTCCGACGGGCGACAAGAGGGACCTGCAGCGCCCCGAGATCCTGGGCACGCCCATCACGGGCGCGAAGGAGGTCTCCCTCAAGGGCGACGTCGACCGCACCGGCTCGAGCTCCTTCTACGGCGACGATGATTGAGGGGTGATGCTTGACGACGCGCTTCGACGCTAGGCCCGCTACCCGCTTCGGCGTGCCGCCGCTCCCAAGCGGCTACCAGAGCACCGCGTCACCGCGGTTCACCATCCCGCCGGTGGGCCTCGAGGACGTCGACCGCGCGCTGTTCGATCTCCTGAACGGCGGCATCCCGTTCACGGTCGGGGATGAATCGACGACAGCACGGACGGTTCCCGTCATCTTCTCTGCGGGCGAGAAGTGGGCCCTCAACAAGCGCATGCGTGCCCTGCGTGACCGCAACAACGCCCTCATCCTGCCGCTGATCACCGCCGTCAGGACCAGCGTCGTCCAGTCGCCGACCGAGGACATCACGGGGAGGGGCATCAACCAGCAGACCGGCGAGATAGTCATCCACCGCCGCCTGGATAAATCGGACCGCGCGTACCAAGGTCTCATCAACCGACTTCTCCTGCAGCACCAGGGCAACGTGGCCGTGGGCACGGGCCTCGGCGATGCGGGGCAGCTGACGACCGTCCGTGCCATCGGTGACCTGGCCGCGGACCCCGTGGTGAAGCAGGGCGGGCTCCTCCTCCCCGACAGGCGGAACAACGTCTACGAGACCATCGTGGTGCCAGCGCCCCAGTTCTTCACGGCCAAGTACGACGTGACGTTCAGGGTGCAGTTCATCGGTCACATGAACCAGATGATCGAGCTGCTGATGGCCTCGTTCCTGCCCCAGGGCAACTGCTGGCGCCTCGACACCCCGAAGGGTTACTGGTTCATCGCTAGCGTCGATGCGAACACGTACACCGCCGACACCAACGTCGACGGCTTCGCCCAGGAGGAGCGCACGATCCGCTACAAGTTCAGCGTCAACGTGCCCGGGTACGTGCTGGCTAGCAAGGTCCCGGGAGCGCCGGTGCCGCTCAAGCGGTACGTTTCCTCGCCCATCGTGTCGTTCGAGCCCGAGGTCGTCGCAAGGGGAAGCATCGACGATGAGGTCGTCGAGGAGCCGTTCCTGGGCGCCGACGACCCGACGCTACCGCTGGAGCACGACGTTGGGTAGGCCTGGCACCCGCCGCGATGCCCGCAGGAGCAACTCGACGAGGTTGTTCCCAGCGGGCAGCAGCACGAGCGTCGACGACCCGGCGCTGGCGGAGCTCCGCCGCGGCACCGATCCTGCGCAGTACAGGCGCCTCCTCAGCGTCGACCCCGGGGGACACGTCGTCGCCCGGTTGGTGCGCACCAACGGTTCGACCGCAGCGTTCCAGCTCAAGCTGGTCATCCCAACGAGCGGGTCGAGCGGTTCGTTGCTGCCTGGGATCCCGATCGCCTCGCTCGACTTCAGCGCCCTGCCCATGGGCGCCTTCACCGGGTCGCTCCCAGGCGGTTCGACGTACGCTTGCCTGTCGGGCACCCAGCGCGGGACGATCGGCGTTGATTCATCGGGCAACGTGATCGTCACGGCTGCTACGATCGCTCCCAACGTCCCGCTCATCGGCGACGGTGGCCTGGGCCTGGGCCGCGGGCTCGTCATCGAGCCCTCGGCGACGTTCAAGCCGATCACGCCCGCCACGGGCATGGTCTGGTTCGATGCCGCTGGCTCCCACATCACCTCGTCGGCGGGCCAGGTGGCCCCCGACGGCACCACCACCGCCGTGCGGTGGGACTGGGGCGTCCCGGCCCCGACTTACAACGCCGGCATCTCTGACTTCACCACTGGCATCGTCCCGGCGACGGGCTCCGTCAACATCTCGCTCTTCGTCAAGCACCTCAACACGACGAAGATCAACATGTACAACCCGTACAACGTCAACACCCTCGTCGCGCAGGACCTCGCGCCGGCGGTGTGGACGAGGTTCGACCTCACGTCGAGCGCCGTCGGCGGCAACTCAGGGCACGGAATCGGCGGCGACGCAGGCGTGTCGCCGCCCCCGCTGCTGAACGCGTGGTCGGGTCACATAGTGCAGGGGGTGCTGTACCCGCTCGAGCCGACCGGCGCCACGACCCTGGCATTGACGTCGCCCAGGCTGCTGACGACGCCCACGGGGACGGGTGCGTCCAACCTGCGGACGGGGCCGCAGAACGTCAACGTTCGCCTGGTGATGAAGGGTCGCTCGACGGAGCAGACGGATCCCTGGTACCTCATCTCCTGGGATGCTACCACGTTCGTCAGGGTCGACAACGTGACCAAGCTGCTGACGGTGTCGTCGGGTGGAACTACCGTCACCTTCTCGTTGAAGGGCGTCTACTTCAACCGCGATGATGTTGAGGTGTGGTTCAGGTTCGGCGGTGGGCAGCCGACGCGTGCCGGCTACCACGTCATAGGGGGTCCAAAGGTCGACCTCGGTTCCGGAGCGGTGCTGCCGGACGTTGCTGGTTCCGTCGCCAACGTGAAGCTGTGCAGGTCGAGCGCCGACACGGGCATCCTGGGCTGCTGGCTCAAGCGGATCGACGTTTACGCCCAGGGGGACCTTCCACCCTGGATGCTAGGTGCAACCGTCTCCAGTAGCTTCGTTCCTGCGATCGAGCAGCAACCGTTCATCATGGTGTATGGAGGCAGCCGCATTTCAGCCCAACCAGACACGCTGGTGACGACGCAGCAGCAGCTGCCCGGTCACCTGCTCAGGTGGAAGGCTGGGAACCTAGGTCGCGCAACGTTCTCAACGACCGACCTCCTGCCCCTGGCGGCCGCGGACGTCGACTCCCAGATCGACGTCAACCGCTTCTTCAGGGCGTTCGCCTACCTCGAGGTGATCAACGGCATCCACAACCTGGGGCACGATGCCATCACCGAGTACGGGCTGATCCAGCAGATGTACGCAGGCCGGGTGGCCGCAGGGTACAACGCCGTCATCGTCATGACGGCACCCCTGGTCGATCCATCCCGGGGGCTGGGCATCTCCTACGGTCCATCCAACGCAACGATCTCAGCATGCAATGCCCTGCTGCGAGCGAACTACCCGTCCTTCGGCCCCAACGCCATCCTCATCGACCTGGAGCTCGATCCGTGGTTTGACCCGATCACGGGCGTGACCGATCCCACCAAGTGCTCCGATGGCGTGAACTGGACGGCGTTGACGTACACGCACGTGCAGGTGACGTATGCCAACCAGATCATGGCAATGTTCAACTCCTCGTACGTGAGCTAGCCGCGGCTGTCTTTCGCACGGCCAGGGGATAGTTATCATAGCGATTCGCGCTGGAGGAGCACGCTATGCCCGAGCAGACATTTCGATCGCCTGGATTCCACGACAGGGAGATCGACCAATCAGCGCCCGCCCCTCAGGGTCCCGTAGGCACGCCCGCCGGCGTCATCGGCACCTCGAACAGGGGCCCGGCGTTCGTCCCTGTCACGGTCGGGAACTTCGACCAGTTCGTTGCCACGTTCGGCGACCTCGACCCGAAGCGCTTCGGGCCCTACGCTGCCAACGCCTTCCTCGCCAACCGTGCTGCGCTGACGTTTATGCGCGTGCTGGGCGCGGGGGCCAACTCCACGACGACGGACGTCCAGCGTACCCAGGCGACCGGTAGGGTCGCGAACGCTGGCTTCCACCTCGATGGGCAGGCTGCCCTGGCGGACACGCGGCACACCAACGCCGTGCAGTTCATCGCGGCGCAGCACACGCTGCGCCCGAACGAGGCCTTCGGGCAGCCGGACTTCACCGACAACGACTCGTTCAGGGGAGGTTCAGCGAACCTGATCCGCGGCGTCGTCATGATGGCCTCGGGCGCGCGCCTGATGGTGGCCTCCTCCGACAGGAGCCTCGTCGCCGGCGTCAACAACGGCCTCCTCGACTTCGGCAGCGCCGACTCGTCGGGCAGGTTCAAGCTGATCATCTCCACGTCGCTGGGCAACTCGTTCTTCAACAACGATGGGAACCCCGGTGCCCGGATCCTGACCGCCTCGCTGAACCCCAGCGATCCCAATTACTACGCGAAGGTCCTCAACACGGACCCCGACAAGTTCTTCACCGCCCAGCACCTGCTGTACGCGGACTACCCTGTCGACGACGAGCTGGCGACCGCAACCGTCGTCAGCGTGCTCTCCGGTTCAGCGAACGTGAGCCTGACCTCGGGCGACAACACGCTGGCCTTCCGGAAGGCCTTCGGCGCCTTCGACACCCGCTACAAGACGCCCACGACGCGGTTCTTCATCAGCCAGCCCTACGGGGCGGTGGAGTACGACCTGTTCCGCGTGGAGGCCCTGGACGACGGAGCCTACGCCAACAACCTCTACAAGATTTCCATCGCTGACGTCAAGGCGTCGCTCGACCCGACGAACCCCTACGGGACGTTCACGCTGCAGGTCCGGGACTGGAACGACACCGACATCAACCCGGTGATCCTGGAGCAGTTCAGCAACTGCACCCTCAACCCCACCGACGACCACTACGTTGCTCGCCTGGTGGGCGACCGGCACGTGACGTACAACTTCGACGCCACGGACCCGAACGAGCGCCGCATCGTCGCCGGGGGCAAGTACCCCAACGTTTCCGGCTATGTCCGCGTCGTCATGGCCGACGCCGTCGACCGAGCGATCGTCCCAGGCACGTGCCTGCCGTTCGGCTTCAGGGGCGCCTCGGTGCTGAAGACCAACGACACGTTGACCGACAATGCGCTGAACGTGGGCAGCATCGTCAGGTTGGGAGGGGCGCTCACGGGATCGGCCGTCTCCATGAGCGGGTCCATCGTTCCTCCCGTCCCGATGCGAACCAAGGTCACCAAGGGCCAACGGCCGGCCCCGGGGCTCTGGTTGGGCCAACCCGGAAACAACGAGCTCGCCGTTCCCCTCTACTACTGGGGCGTGAAGTTCGAGCGCAACAACATCGTGCTCGACCCCAACCTGCAGACGCTCCCCAACGCCTTCCTCACCGCGCTCACGCAGTACCCGGGCATCCGCCCGCTGGACGTGGTCGTCACTGGATCGGGCGCTGACCAGCTGAACAACAACAAGTTCACGTTGTCGAAGGTGGCGTTCTCCAACGGCTTCAACGTTGACCTCGCCACCGTGCTCACGGCGTCCGTCGACACGCACATGCGCGAGGCGGCCTACATCCGCAACGGGAAGGTCGATTCCACCACGTACACGATCAACGACGGCGTGCTGCCCAGCAGGATCACCTTCGCCACCATCCTGGGCCGCGGCACCCCTGCGCAGTTCAACCGCTTCAGCCAGTACATGAAGTTCACCACGTTCATGCACGGTGGCTTCGACGGCGTCAACCTGCTGGATCCCAGCGCCCGTCGCCTGAACGACAGGGCGACCAGCTTCGACGCCGGCGGCGGCGCCGAGGCGTCGTTCGTCCCGGCAGGTTTCGTCGCCAACCAGAGCGGCGTCGGGCAGCAGAACGCGTCGGTCGCATCGTACGTGGCGGCCGTCAACATCATGACCGACCCGCTCCGCGTCAACCACAACCTGCTGGTGATCCCGGGCATCCGTGAGCCGTTCGTCACCGACTACGCGGCGGCTGCCTGCAAGGCGTACGGCCTCGCGTTCTACGTGATGGACCTCGCCAAGTACGACGAGCTGCTCAACAGGCTGTACGACGACTCCACGACGCGGCCAGACGTCAACCAGACGGCCTCGGCGCTCGATTCCAGGGCGTTCGACAACAACTACGTCGGCACGTACTTCCCCGACGTTTTCATCGACGACTCGAGGAACAAGCGGCGGATCAAGGTCCCAGCCTCCGTCGCTGCCATGGGGGCGCTTGGGTTCAACGACCGGGTGGGGTACCCGTGGTTCGCGCCAGCGGGCTTCAACAGGGCCTCGCTGGACTTCGTGACCAACGTCGAGGTCAGGCTCAGCTCGGGCGACCGCGCCCGGCTGAGCGATGCACGGATCAACCCTATCGCTACGTTCCCGAGGCAGGGCGTCGCCATCTTTGACCAGAAGACGCTGCAGATCGCAGCGACAGCGCTGGCACGCGTCAACGTCCGGCGCATGCTGCTGGAGGTGAAGCGCATCATCGTCGGCATCGTGCTGAAGCTCGAGTTCGAGCAGAACACGCCGGCCGTCCGCGAGAAGTTCACCTCCGACGCAAGGATCCAGCTTGCGCTGATCAAGTCGCAGGCGGGCATCGAGGACTTCCTCGTCGTGGCGGACGACACCAACAACACGCAGGCCGACGTCGATCAGAACCGCATGCGGGGAAAGGTCGTCGTGGTCCCGACGAGGACCATCGAGAACATCGCTGTCGATTTCATCATCACCAACAGCGGCATCGAGTTCGTCTGACCTGCCCGCGCTCGTTCCGATAGTTACGTCCCAGGGAAGAAGAAGGCATGGCCCAGCTCAAATTCGGCAGCGCAGGCGTTTCGGCTAGGGAGACGGATCGTACCGGGCCCGTCAGCGCGAAACCGGTGGGCGTCCCCGCCGGTGTCATCGGCACGTCGCTGCGTGGGCCGGCCTTCGTGCCGGTCACGCTTGGCAACCGCGACGACTTCTTCGCCCGGTTCGGGCCGACCGATGGGCAGAAGTTCGGCCCGCTGGCCGTCTCAGAATGGCTGCGGAACGCCCGCGCGGTGACCTACTTGAGGGTCCTGGGGGTTGGCGACGGAACGCAGAGGAACGTGCAGACCGGCGACATCGCCACCGCCGGCTTCACCGTCGGCGAGCAGGAGCCCGACCCGGCCAACGCGTACAGCCTCAGCAACAGCCCGTACGCCAACGTGGGCGGTGCGTTGGGCAGGACCTACTTCCTAGGTTGCTTTATGGCGAACACCTCGGGCTCCACGTTCCTGACCGACGCCGGCACCCAGCTCGGGAACAACGCGGTGCCCATTGTGCGTGGCATCATCATGGCGTCGTCGGGCGTCATCCTGTCGCTGTCGTCGTCCGCGCCCGGCACCGTGAGCTCGAAGCCCACCTCGACGGCCGTCTCGACCAACACCAACGGTTCGTGCCTCGGCGACGTGGTGCTGCTGCAGAACGGCGTCGCCAAGCAGGACTTCGTCCTCCTCCTCAACGGGTTGAAGGGCACCGATCCGCTCAACCCGAACATCATCACGGCATCGTTCGACATGACGTCGCCGAACTACTTCGGGAACGTCCTCAACACCGACCCGTTCAAGGTGCAGCAGTCGGGGCACTACCTCTACGCGGGGTGGGACCTGCACCCGGCGTCGACGACCGTCACCGGCTCGGGGGTCGTCACCTCGTCCCTCGACTCGCGCAACGGTGGCAGGGAGCAGATCGCGTTCCTGCTGACCAGCTCGTTGGCGCGCGACGTCGGCAGCGCCACGGTGCCGGACTACGAGGACTTCCGCGATCGCTTCAGCCATGCCGTCTCGCCCTGGGTCATCAGCCAGCCCTTCGGTGGGCGCGCCCAAAATCTGTTCCGCGTCCATGCCCTGGACGACGGCGCCGGCCCAGCGTCGATCTACAAGCTGTCGGTCGAGAACATCGCGCTGTCGACGGACTCCTCGAACCAGTACCCCACCTTCGACCTGGTCGTGCGGGCATGGAACGACGTCGACGCTGCACCCTCCTACCTCGAGCAGTGGAGGGGCCTGTCGCTGAACCCCAGCGACGACAGGTACATCGCCAAGGTCATCGGCGACACGCATGCGTTCTTCGACTTCGACAGGGCACCCACCGCGCAGAAGCTGGTCGTGGAGGGCAACTACGACAACGCATCGAACTACATCCGCATTGAGGTCGACCCAGGCGTTGACACCGCCGCCATCGACCCTACGGCGCTGCCCGTCGGCGTCCGGGGCATCGCCCACCTGGTGACCGCTGGGACCGGCACCCTGGCGGTGCCCTCCAACCCCTCGGGCGTCTGGAACAACGGCGTCACGGGAAGCTTGTTCACCGTCGCCCCGCTGGCGCTCTTCGCGGCCACCGTACAGCCCCCGCTGCCGATGCGAACGAACATCACGCAGGGCACGGGAGCGAAGCTGCAGGTCAACCCGCTGCTCTACTGGGGCACCCGCTTCGAGCACGTCACCAGCCTCGCGACGCCCAACCTGTCGACGCAGCCGAACGCCTCGATGTTGGCGTTCTCCCGGCACCTGCCCAACCACCGCAATGACGTCATCGACGTGTCGGCGGGGCCTGAGCTCATCGGTGCCGCCGACACCGCTGCAAACGGAATCCTCGACCCCGACAGGTTCAACAACAACTCCTTCACGTTGATGAACGTCCAGGTCGTCACCAGCTCGGTGGGGACGGCCGACCCGCAGCAGTGGGCCAGCGCCGTCTACGTCCGCGGCGGGAACATTGTGACGAACGATGCTGCGAAGACGCGCAGGCTCGCCCCCGCGGACTTCACGCAGCCCAACCGCCGGTTCCTCAAGTGGACGTTCATGCTGCAGGGCGGGTTCGACGGCACCAACGTCTTCGATCCCGACGAGGCCAAGCTGAACAGCGCGGCCGTGGAGGCTGACATGGCGGCGACGAACCGGGGCTTCAACCTGGGCCCGAACGTCTCCGCCTACACGAAGGCCGTCCAGATCATGGGCGAGACGTCGGCCGTCGACCTGCAGCTGCTGGCCGTGCCCGGGATCAGGCACTCCGTCGTCACCGACGCGACCGTCGCTGCCGTGACGGACCGCTTCGACGCCCTGTACATCATGGACATCGAGCAGGTCGACAACGACGGCAACGTCGTCGTCTCCGACGCGCAGACGCCATCGGTGTCGCTGACGGCGCAGAACTTCGCGGCGAGGGCGCTGGACAGCAGCTTCGCGGCGGCGTACTTCCCCGACGTTGTGATGCCGGACCCGACGACGAAGACCAACGTCGTCGTCCCGCCGTCCGTCGTCGTCCTGGGCGCGATGGCCCTCAATGACGCTGTCGGGCACCCGTGGTTCGCTCCGGCCGGCTTCACGAGGGGCGCGCTCCAGACGACGCAGGAGGCCCGCGTCCTGCTGTCGAAGCCCAACATGGACGCCCTCTACGATGCCAACATCAACCCGATCACGTCGTTCCCGGGCAACGCCCGCGGGGGCACCAACCCCACCGGGGGCGTGGTCGTTTGGGGGCAGCGCACGCTGCAGCAGCACGCCAGCGCCCTCGACCGCGTCAACGTCAGGCGCCTGCTGATCGAGATCAGGAGGAACGTTCGCGACGTCGCCGACACCATCATCTTCGAACCGAACCGCGACGCGACGCTAGCGAAGTTCTCCGCCGGCGTGACCCCGAGGTTGGCGCGCATCCAAGCGCTGGCGGGCCTGGAGCGGTTCAAGATCATCATCGACAGCTCGACGACCACGCAGCAAGACATCGAGAACAACACCATCCGCGGCAAGATCAAGGTCCAGCCGACCAAGTCGCTCGAGTACGTCGACCTTGACTTCCAGGTCACCAATCGTATCCAGTAGGGGAAATCAGAATGAAGCTGAGCGAAAGGGAGCTGCGGAGCATCGTCCGGAGCGTCATCAAGGAAGCCGAGGACGGGAAGCGGGCCACGCTCGACGACACCGTCGAGCTGGTCTCCAGCGGGATCTGCTTCCTCATCGAGCAGGCGCTGACGTCGGACCACGCGGCCAGCGACGTCATCGAGCAGGTAATGGGCACGGTCCCAGACGAGGAGCTCATGCGCCCGGTGCGCTTCGAGGACGTCGACCACTACGCTTCACGCATCGCCGACGACTGCTTGAAGCACGTGCGCGAGCAGGTCGACCTGCTCGCCAACCGGGTGCTGCGCTCCCTCATGGCGCCTGGCTGATAGTTAGCATCGACAGAAAGTCACACCGGAGAGTTCAATGGCTGAAACCCTCGACGTCACCTCGATGCTGCCCAACAAGTTCGAGCCCAAGCGGCAGAATCGCTGGGTGCTGATGATCGAGGGCATCGACGCCTACCTCATGAAGACGGCAGCTCGCCCCTCGATCACCACCGAGGAGGTCGAGATGCCGTTCATCAACTCACGGCGCTACCTGGCGGGCACCACGAAGTTCAACACCATGCCCGTCACCCTGAACGACGCGATCGCTCCCAGCGGCGCGCAGTCGGTCATGGAATGGCTGCGCGCCTGCTACGAGGTCGTCTCCGGCCGGGCGGGCTACGCGGACTTCTACAAGCGCGACGTGCAGCTCAAGCTGCTCGACCCCATCGGCACCGTCGTCGAGCTCTGGGACGTCAAGGGCGTGTTCCCGACGGAGATCAACTTCGGCGAGCTGACGTACGAGGACGGGACCCCCGTCGAGATCAGCCTGACGCTGCGCTACGACACCGCGGTCCTCCAGTACTGACGGACCACGAAGCAGAACCCGCGGGTCGGTCAGCTTGCTGACCGACCCGACGTCATTTCAGCCGACGGCCACCCACGGACCGGCCCAGGAATAATCCGCGCACCCCGTCGATGGAATGCCATGTCGATGGCATGCGCTAAATCCTGCCCAGGAATGTACCGACGGGCCCATTTACGCTGGGCACGTGGACGGTTACCTTGCCCAGGATAGGAGCGACGTGCGCATGGCAGAGGAACGAGAGCAGCGAAACCAGGTCTTCTCACCGCCGATCGGGCCCGGCATCCCGCAGGTGTCGATCGCCGAGAAGGTGAAGGCCGACTTCGGCTACGAGATCCCGACCGAGACGGTGCCGCTGCCGTCGAACGGCCTGACGTACCCGACGGGGTCGCCGCTCCACGGCTGTGAGACGGTCGACATCAGGGCCATGACGACGCGGGAGGAGGACATCCTGACCAACCAGGCCCTCCTGAAGAAGGGCACCGTCATCACCGAGCTGATACGTTCCTGCCTGGTCAACCGCGCCATCGAGCCCCTCGACATGCTGACCGGCGACCGCACCGCCCTGACGGTCGCCATCCGGATCACCGGGTACGGCGCCGAGTACGAGGCCGAGGTGACGTGCCGGGAGTGCTCGGCGAAGTGGATGCAGACGTTCGACCTGGCCGCGCTCCCCATCCAGCGGTTGGAGATGGCCCCCCTGGAACCTGGGACCAACGCGTTCGAGTTCACCCTGCCCTACACCCGGAAGAACGTCCGCTTCCGCTTCCTGACGGGCCGGGACGAGGAGGAGATCACGGCCCTGGCCGCCAAGCAGAAGAAGCTGGGCCTGCCCAGCGAGGCGTCCGTCACCTCCAACCTGCTGCACAGCATCGTCTCGATCGACGGCATCGACGACAGGGCGAAGATCGGGGCCTTCGTCCGCAACATGCCGGCCCGCGACTCGAGGGCGCTGCGGGAGCACGTCCGCGACCATGAACCGGGGATCGCCATGCGCCAGGAGGTCACCTGCCAGTCTTGCGACCACACCGAGGAGGTGACGATCCCGTTCGGGACCTCGTTTCTTTGGCCTACGGCCGGAAAATAGGGTCGACCTGATACTGGAACCCGCGTTCCTGCTGATGTACTACGGCGGGTTCCAGTACTCCGACACGGCCTCGCTCCCCGTCGCCTACAAGCGGTGGTTCATCGAGCGGATCAACCGCGAGCTCAGCAAGGGCAACGGGAACAACGGGGGCGCCGCCACGCGCGCTCTCCACAGCGACACCCCCGAGATGAGGCAGCTGCAGGGGCGCGACAGGCCGCAGGCGCCGGCGCGCCTCCGCAGGTTCACCTGATCGATCGGGCCCCTCCCGCATAGTTACAGGCGATGCGACCCGAACCGCTCCAGGAGCTGCGGCTGGCCCCGCTGGGCAAGATCTTCTTCGCGACCGTGGCCGCATGGCTGGCGGGCAGGGCCGTCAACCTGCGCATCCGCGGGACGCCCGAGCAGGTCCGCGCCGTGTCGGACGCCATGCTCGCGTCGAGGCGGTTCCAGGACGAGCTGAGCCGCCCCGGGGCGACCGTCGACTCGGTGATGCACGTCCTCGGGCTGAAGCATGCTTCAGCCCACGAGTTCGAGTCCATCCTAGGGGTGCCATGGCCCCTGTGATCCGGGAAGCGTCGCATGGCCTCAGCTGAGGAGCTGACCGACCAGCTGACGATGATGACCCGCCTGGCTAGCCAGGTGGAGCGGATGGCCGCGGCCAGCGACAGGATCGAGCGGTCGTACCAGACGCAGGTCTCCATCGTCGAGAAGCTAGCCGACGCCTTCGGCAGGCTCAACACCCAGGGCCCCACGCAGGGCGTTGAGGTCCTCGGCAAGGCCGTCAAGGAGGTGCAGGATCGCCTCAGGGACACCGGAAAGGCCTCCGAGGCGACGTTCCAGCGGCTGAGCAAGGAGGCCGACCGCACGGGCAGGAACTTCAGCTCGCGCTTCCCGCGCAGCGTGGCCGTCGGTACCGCGGCGCTCAGCGGCTTCGCGCAGGGCGTGCGCAACGTCGTGGCCCTGTCGAAGGGCGTCACCGGCTTCCTCACGGGCTTCGTCGACGGCGTCGCCAACGTGGCCGCGTCCATCATCGCGATACCGTTCAAGATCTTCGAGGGGCTGGTCGACCTCGCGGCGCGTTCCGGGAACGGCATGAACGAGCTGGCCCAGGAGATCGAGAACCTACGCAAGCAGTTCGGTGCCCTGTCGGGCCCGACGAACAAGGCGATCGTCACCACCGCCGAGAACCTGACGGGGTTCAAGGACACCGGGCTGAGCGCCTGGCGCGTGTTCGGCAACCTCGCCAACAGGCTCAAGGAGATCCGGGAGCTGGCCACCGAGATGGGCGGCGCCTTCGGCGTTGTCAGGAAGGAGTTCGTCGACAACGGTGGTGCCCTCCTCGCGTACCAGAAGGGCCTGGGCATCGCCAACGACGACATGCGCGGCGTGGCGCGGAGCTCGGTGGCGATGGGCCGTCAGACCAGCACCGCGCTGAAGGACATGACGCGCTATTCCTACGAGCTGGGCGATGCGTTTGGCCTCGACGCCAAGCTCATCTCGCGCGACATGTCGAAGGCCTTGTCCGACGTCAGGCACTTCGGCGGCGCCACCGTCAAGCAGATCGCCGAGGCGTCGACCTACGCTCGGAAGCTGGGCTTCGAGCTGAAGGACATCACGGGCACGTTGGACGCGTTCGACACGTTCGACGCGGCGGCTGAGAATGCTGCGAAGCTGTCGCAGGCCTTTGGCGTCAACATCGACGCCTTCGAGCTGATGAAGGCGCAGAACCCGGCCGACCAGCTTGAGCTGCTGCGGAAGTCGTTCCGCCAGGCCGGTGTCGACGCGTCGAACTTCGACAGGGCCTCCCTGAAGCTGGCAGCGACGACGACGGGGTTGAGCGAGGACATCGTCCAGAGCGCGCTGTCGCTCAAGAACCAGGGCATGCGCCTGGATGAGATCAAGAAGAAGAGCGGCGAGGCTGAGCGCAAGACGATGACGCAGGCCCAGGCGATGAAGCGCCTGGCCGACGCCATCGAGCGGATGGTCATCGCTGGGGGCCCACAGGAGGGTGGCTTCTGGGACATGTTCATCAAGGGCTTCCTCGGCGGCATCCAGTCGTCGAAGGAGTTCAGGGAGATCATCTGGAACATCAAGAGGGCGCTGCAGCAGACGTACCTCGAGGGCGTCCGGCTGGGCCGCGCGTTCGTCCAGCTGTTCCCGGGTGTGAAGGACTTCCTGGGCGGCATCGCTGGGTTCTTCAACCCGGCCAAGTTCAAGCGCCTGACGGGGAGCGTCGTCGACGTCATCACCTCGTGGATGAAGGACCTGAGCGACCCGAACGGGAAGGCGTCCTTCGCGGGGCTGATGGGGAGCCTCCGCGACAGCTTCTTCAACTTCTTCAACGAGGAATCGCCCGATGGTCGGCGCCTGCTGGACGGCTTCAAGCGGACCCTGAGGTCGATCGGTCGCATCGTCGGCGAGGGCATCAGCTGGGCCTCTGACAAGGTCGCCGACGGCCTGCGGCTGGTCATGGACCTCATCACCGGGAAGCGCAGGCTGCTCGACGGCGCAGCCGCGGCGGGGAAGGATGGCCTAGGCTTCATGGGCGAGGTGCTCGCGCCGGTCGTCGACGGCCTGCGCCACGCCTGGAAGGAGATCACGCCCGTCCTGGCCGACATGGTCCGGACGCTGGGGCAGAAGCTGGCGGGCTACCTCAGGTCCGACGCGTTCACCGGCGCCGTCAAGCCGGCGATCCCGTACGTGGCGACCGTCCTCTTCGGCCCGGCCCTGGCCCGCGCCATGCTCGGCGCTCTGGCGGCCAGCATGGCGAAGAGCGCCGTCGGCTTCTTCACGGGCAGCGGCCGGCGAGCCGTCAGCGACCTCGTGCAGCGTGCAGGCGACGTTGCTAGCGCCGCACGGCGGGTCCCGACGACCGGCGTCGACGGGATCGAGCGCGTCGGGGCCGTCAACAAGGCGGTCGCGTCGGCCGTCGACGCCGGCCGCGGGTGGGGCGTCCGGGAGGCCGCTACGTTGGGCCTCAAGCTGGTCGCGGTCGCCACCGCCCTCAGCGTCGGCGGCGTCGAGATGGCGTACGCCTTTGGGATCATGAAGCGCACCCTGGACGCGGCAGGCATCCGCACCACCCGCGACGTGCTGCCTCCCATGGAGGTGCTGGGCGCGGTGGTCCTGGCGTCGGTGCCGCTGTCGCTGTCGCTGCGGCTGGCGTCCAGGGCGGGCAACGTCAAGGACGTGCTGCTGGGCGGGCTGGTGGTGACGGCCGCGGTCGGGATCGTGGGGACGGTCGGCGCTGGGCTCACGGCGCTGCTGTCGGCCGTCGGCAGCCCGGAGCAGCTCACGGCGGCCGGCGACGTGATGCTGAAGATGTCCGGCGTCTTCCTGGCGATGGTCCCGCTCATCGGCGCGTCCATCGCCCTCGGCGCTCTGGCGTCGGGCCCCCAGGCGGCCGCCCTCGTCCTGGCCGCTGCGGGCATGGCCGTCGTCGGCGCGGCCGTCGCTGAGATGTCGGGCATCTCGGTCGCCATCATCAAGCAGCTGGCCGGCCTCCGCGTCGACGCCGGCTTCCAGACGAAGGTCGACGCGTTCCTCGGCATCATGCGCTCGGTCCAGGCGTTCACGCAGTCGCTCGTCAGCGTCATCGACATGATGGAACCGTCGCTGGCCGAGCTGCTGACCGGCAGGTCGGAATCGTTCACCGCCAAGGTGACCGCCGCCCGTGGGCTCATGCGCGAGATGATCGGTTCGCGGGGCTCGGGCGACGGCGTCGTCGGCATCGTCGAAACCGTCATGGACAGCCTCAAGCAGCTATCGCTGGCCGATGGGCTCGTCGAGAAGGCGCGGACGTTCAGCGAGGTCCTCAGCGCCGTCGCTGCGACCATGGCGGCGATGGTCCCACCGCCGGCGTTCTTCGAGGCCGGCAGCAGCTTCCTCGCCCAGCTCAGCGGGCCCAAGCCGTTCACCGACCTCGCCACCGACGTCAACTACTACATGACCAAGATGCGCGACGGGATCATGTCCATGGTCAGGGGCGACAGCTCTGGGAAGGGCGGCATCATCGACGTCGTCCAGCAGTTGGGCAGCATCCAGCTGCCCAACGCCAAGGCAGCTGAGACGGTCGCGGCCCTGCTGGGTGCCATCAGCGGCGTGATGAAGTCGCTCGCGCCGTCCGGCGACACCCTCAAGGCGTTCACCACGTCGGTCGACAACGCGCTGGTCGCCGTCGGCCCCCTGAAGCTGGGGGCCACCAACGTGAGCAAGCTCGACGCTGCCGCCCTGGGGAAGGCGCTCGACGCCATGGGCGAGCAGATGGGGAAGCTGCTGCCCGCGTTGACCACCGGCGTGCTGGGCAGCGTCCTGCAGCAGGCGGGCACCGTGGCGCCGGACCAGGTCGAAAAGCTGAAGGTCATGGCCGACGTCCTGAGGTCCTCGGTCGAGGCCGGGCGGCTGGTGGCGGACGCCCTCAGGGGCGGTGAGCAGGCGATCAAGGTCGACCCAGCGGCGCTCGACGGGCTGGGGTCGACCCTGCCCAGGGCGCTGTCGGTCGTCGCCCGGTTGCAGGAGCAGGTGGGCGGCGGCCTGTCGTCGGCATCGTTGCGCAGCTTCGGTAGGAACATGCAGGAGCTTGCCGGGGTCATCCACGGCGACGAGCAGGGGAAGGGCGGCATCGTCGGCGCCCTCAGCGCAGTGCGTGAGATGGTCAAGCAGGCCAACGACCTCGACGCAGCGCTGGCGGCGGCGTCGACCAACAGGATCGACATCAAGGCGCGCCTCGATCGGGTCGCCCGCGCCGTGGGGCTGGGCGGGAAGATGACCTACACGGTCAACCCCAGCAAGGAGATCGCGATCACGGTCAACATGACGGTGACGATGGAGGCCGGCGCGGTCGAGAGGGTGATCCTGCAGCGCGAGGGCTCCGTCATCAGGGATCGCCTCAACTTCGCGACGTACGACAACGTCGGCGAGCGAGCCACCAGCCCGGTGCCCAACACCCCGGACGCGCCGGCCATCACCCACCCGGCCGGGACGAGGAACTGAGGAGGGGCCGTGGACCGCTACGCTGAGATGCTCAGGCGCTCGCCGACGTACCGCGCCGCGATGGCCCTTGCCCGCAGCGACGACGAGCGGCGGCGCGCCGCCGCCGTCGTCGACGGTTTCGTCTCGGAGCTCGCCACCGCGGTCGCCGCCGTCGCGGAGCACGTCGTGGCCAACCCCTCCGCCGCGGCGACGATCCGCGGGGCGGGCTCCGCGCCCGGCCGGGTAGTTAGCGTGGGGAGCCCAGCGTCGGGCTCCAGCGGGTGAGCGGGATGGGCGGGTCTATCGACACTGGGCCGGGCGGGTTCGAGATCGACGGTCAGACGTACACGATGGACACGGGCATGCCCGAGGCCTCGGGCGGCCCGCAGGGACCACGCGCTGGGGTCATCGACGTCAGCGAGGCGTTCGTGGACGCCAACGGTAAGCCTCGCGACCTGACGCGCCGGACGAGGACGACCCTGGCGCAGTACCTCAGCGACGTGACGACCGGCAGGGCGGGCGCCGCGGGCGCTCCCAACCGGTACCCGATCGACCGGACCGCTCTCGACGCCTCGACGACGGCACCGGACGGTGGCCCGAGCCTGCGGTCGCCCGGCGCGGGGGCGCCCAGGAACTCATCAGCGTTCCTCCCCGATCCGGCGCTGGTCGACCCACCGACCCCCGCGGCCACGTTCCTGGCCTCGCGGACGAAGAAGGGTCGTGGAGCCCCCACCGGCGTCGATGGGAACGACATCCTCGCCGGCGTGGCGGGGAACGCGACGACGGGACCTGCCGTCGCGCTCCGCGCTGTCCCGGGACACGTCGACACCTCGGCGGTCGTGGCGGGCTACACGTCCAGCGTCCTGCAGCAGAACAGGTTCTCTGCGTCCACCACGTTCTCGGATGGCCCATCGGGCGCGTCGGGGTTCAACCCAGAGCTGCGTGGCCCGGGCGGGGCCAGGATCTCGGTCGAGCGCCTGGCTGCGGTGGGCCCGCTCCTCACGATGCGGGCGGGCAGCGAGTTCGGCTCAGCCGATCCGGGCGCCGACCCGAGCTCGGTGGGCGAGCAGGCCGGTGCCCTGCTTCCCGGCCCCGCGCAGCTGGGCGCATCCCGCGTCGACGTCAGGCTGCTGGAGGCCGCCGACGTGCTGCAGCAGCTGACCGAGGACGAGCTCTCGCCGGAGGGCGTCGCTAGCTTCGGGTCCTCGTCGTGGGGGCAGCTGAACAACGTCGACGATCCCTTCTCGGGCATCGACGCCGTGGGGATGGTCGTGCTGAGCACCGCCCTGCTGGCGGGCCTGGAGCTGGTCGTCGGCTCGTTGGGCTCCGTGCTGGGGCTCATCACGCCCGGGACCAAGCGACCCGCACGCGATGCCCAGGGGCGCTACAGCCTGGGAGAGTACATCACCGTCGGCAAGCAGGCGAAGAAGGAGGCAGCGGGCGGCCTCGGGGGCTCCGTCGCCGCCCTCACGTCGCTCAACTTCAGCGGGCTGCTGGGTATCCAACCCACCCACTTCCCGTTTAACCGTGCCCTCACCGTGGGCCTCAACGCGTTCTTTGGGATCACCGTCGAGGGCGAGCCCGGGCTGGGCTCGATCGGCGCCGAGCTGGCGGGCTCGCTGGCCTCCAGCCTCGACAGCCCGGGCTTCAACGTGGTCGTCGCTCGGGCCATCGTCCGCAGCAGCCTGACGGTCGTCGACCAACTGAAGAAGGTCGGTGGCAACCCGATCAACGCGGCGACGCAGGCGCTGGCGCTGCTCGACGTCATCAGGTCGTCCAAGCTGGTGGCGGCCTGCAACGTCTTCGCCATGCTGGGCGACGCTGCCCTGTCGAGCGTCGACGATTTCGTAGACCGCGACGCGTCGGGAGGCACGAAGGTGTCGGCCATGGACGCTCGCAGCGACGTCGTTGGGGGCGCGGTGGGCAAGAGCAGGCTGCGGGGGAGCCTGAAGCTGGCCTGGGCGTCCAACACGGCCCCCGCGAGCGTGCTGCTCCCGGCCAACGTGCTCGGAGCATCGCTGGCCTTCGCCGGGAGCAGGGGGATGGGCCAGTTCAACCCGTTCCTGGGGGTGAGGAGCGACCCGTACTCCCAGCTGCGTGCCGTCGTCGGTAGGGCCGACGCTGGGCCGAGGATCGAGCCCGAGGTCGCTGCCAGGTTCGAGGACGAGCTGGGCGCTTCGTACGTGCCGTTCTACTTCCACGACCTGCGGACCAACGAGATGATCGGCTTCCATGCCTTCCTGGCATCGCTGTCCGACGACTACACGGCCGCGTACGAGCGCTCGAAGGGCTTCGGCCGGGTCGAGGCCGTCAAGGTCTACGAGGGAACGGAACGCAGGATCGGCATGTCGTTCTACGTCGCAGCCACGTCGCTGGCCGACTTCGACGAGATGTGGGTGAAGCTGAACAAGCTGGTCACCATGGTCTACCCACAGTACACCCCCGGCATACAGCTGTCGAGCGCTGACGGTACCTCGTACCGCTTCACGCAGCCCTTCAGCCAGCTGATCGGCGCGTCACCGCTCATCAGGATCCGGCTGGGAGACCTGCTGCGCAGCAACTTCTCGTTGTTCGCGCTCGGACGCCTCTTCGGCATGGGAGACAAGAGCTTCACCGTCGACGGGAAGACGTTCCAGGGCGCGGACTCCATCGACCAGGACGCCGTGGACAGGCTGTCGGCAGCACTGCAGCAGATCATGTTGAACCCCAACGGTGAGACGTACGTCCCGTGCACCGGGCTGTACGACCTCGTCGACGGGCCCGGCGGTGGTTCTGGCGGCGGGTTGAACCTGCCCCTGCCCGCGGTGGTGGCACCGTCCGGCGATGGGCCCAGGTTCGCGCCTCGCTTCGATCCAAGCACCCACTTCGGCGGCATCTTCGAGGTGAAGGTGACGGGGACGCACCCAACCAACCCGACGATGGTGGTGGGCACCGTGCAGTTCGCCGTCGAGCTGATGGCGAACCGCTCAGGGCGCATGCAGCGGGAGGCCGCCGCGGAGTTCGACAACCCGTCGCGGCCTCTGCAGAGGGTCATCGGCGGCAGCTACGCCTTCCCGATCGCGTCGTTGATCCCCACCGACGCCACCCGGGCCGCCGCGTCGAAGAACGCTGCGACGGTCGGCGACGCGCTCGGGAACGTCAGCAGCCTCAACGGCGACTTCGTGGCGGCCGCGACGGCGTTCCTGAGCCCGGCGGCCGGCGGCAACGCGGTCGCGCGGTCCTTCAGGGACACGGCCGGGAAGGGCCTGGCAGGGGTCATCGAGACGATGCACTTCGACTGGTACGACAAGGTGACGTGGGAGACGCAGTACGGCCGGACCGCGCCCAAGATCTGCAAGGTCACCATCGCGTTCTCGCCGGTGCACGACATCAGCCCGGGCCTCGACCACAACGGCTTCAACCGGGCGCCCGTCTACCCCGTCGGGGGCATGGGCCAGCAGGAATGAGCGACGGTGCTGGGTAGTTAGGGCCATGGCGTTCAGCAGGTACGCAAGGGCACCGGTCCTGAACTTCGGGGCGCAGCACGGCACGGGGCGCGCGAGGGAGGCGATCCAGGCGGCGATCGCCAGCAAGCAGCTCCCGGTCAGAACGATCGTTCTCCGCGGCCAGGAACGCCTGGACACCATCGCAGGCGCTGCGTACGGCGACGGGCGCTACTGGTGGGTGTTGGCGGCGGCCAGCGGCATCGGGTGGGGGATGCAGGTCCCGCCTGGCACGTTGATCAGCGTGCCCGACCTCGCCGTCGTCGCAGCCCTTGTGGGGTGATGGTGGTCGCCGACTTCAGCAGCCTCGAGGGGATCTTCGAGATGTTCACGCCGTCGGACCTCGTCGGCAAGGTCCAACCCGACCTGGGTGGTCCCCTCTCCCAGGTCGACAACGTGTTCACGCAGCTGCTTGCCATCCTGGAGAACAGCGGGAGGGGCGTGCTCAGCGTCGACAGCATCGTGAAGCGCCTCCAGGAGCTGAAGGCGAAGGCTCCCGTCGACGGGGGCGTTGACCTGTCGAGGTACCTGTCGGTGTACGCAGGGAAGCAGGTCATCGACCTGGGCCCCGGGTCCAGCGCTGCCGCGATCTACGTCGGGAAGGATGGGGCTGCTCGGGTCGGCGGGCTGGCGGACGTGGTCGGGAAGGACTACGTCGCTGCCGCGTCGGAGGCCTCGTTCAACGCCTCCGTCATCCTGAGCAAGTCGCCGTTCTTCAACCCAGCGACCAGGAACACGAAGCGGGCGCAGGTGTTCATGAACTCCATGCCCAGCGTGGTCCTCAGCCAGCTCGTCCCGCACATGCAGGTCGAGTTCCAGTTCACCAGGGACCCGTCCGACCGGCTGCAGGCGTTGGGGCAGCTCAAGCTGCTGCTTGGCGCTGCCCGGAAGGGGCAGCTCAGCGAGGCTGACGCGGCCATCGTGGAGGCCCACCAGGTCGACGTTCAGGACGCCGGCGGGAGGAGGGAGCTGGACTTCGCCGGGATGGAGGTCTTCACGAGCCCCCAGACGCTGACGAACCCGCTGCCCAACGCCAGCGCCGGCACCATGGGCGATCGCTACGTCAACGTCCTCGACCCGTTCCGGCCGTTCGCCACCCTCGAGCACGTCAGCATCAGCTCGAAGCCCAGCGGGGCGGGGTTCTACTGCTACAAGAAGGCGAACCTCTCGATAAAGGTCCACGACCGGTCACGCCTGAACGAGATCAGCGACCTGCTGCGGCCACGCGTCTACACGGGCGTCACCATCTGGATGACGTACGGCTGGCGCGCCCCCTCCCGTGGGGATGCGAACCCGTACTTCAAGTACGTCAACGACAACATGATGATGCGGGAAGCGTACCACATCGTCAACTCGAGCTTCGCGTTCGACAACCTGGGCCAGGTCACCATCAACCTCGAGCTGTTCACCAAGGGCGTTCCGGAGCTTCGCGAGCTGAAGGTGACCGACAACAGGCTCGACATGTCGTTCAGGACGCAGCAGCTGCAGCGCCTGACGGAGATGGTGTCGAACTACAGGAGGATCCTCAGGCTCGACCCCCCCGAGGGCATCAGCAAGGAGATCCGTGCGTTCCAGGTCCTCGACGCCGCCGAGGTCGGCGAGTTCCCTGACATGACCGCCGGCGAGGTGACGCGCCAGATCGATGCGTTGGAACGATCGCTGGTCAGGACCGCCGGCATCGACCGTGAGGCCCTCAGCGGGCTCATCGGTTCCATGCGGGAGCTCTACGCTCCCGACAAGCGAGACCCCAAGAAGTTCGACTTCAAGGAGCGCTACAACACCCGGCTGACGAGCGTGCTCGAGGCGATGTTCTTCGAGGTCAGGTCCGGGCCCGACCCGTTCCTCCCCGGGCCCGGCAAGGACCTGGGCGAGGAGGTGACTGCCATCGTGGGGCGCCTCAACAGGCAGCCCGAGACCAGCGTCTCGCACGTCAGCAGGACCGTCGTCTCGTTCGGCAAGCTCTTCAGCGTCTTCGCGCTTCGAGCAATCATGAGCGTCCCTGACGCCGCGGACGAGGTCCAGGTCATCTTCTACAACCTCAACGACCAGTGCGGGCCCATCAGCAACCACAGCATCGCCGAGTTCCCGATTAACATGCCGATGTTCCTCGACCAGTTCAGGGAGTTCGTGGTGTCGAACGGCGGCGAGAAGATCACGCTGGAGGACTTCCTCGCCCTCGTGATCAACGCGCAGTTCCTCGACAACAGGGCCCTGGGCTACGGTCTGTCGACGTACTACGAGCCATACGCTCGTGGTCGCGAGGCCCAGGTCAAGCACGACATGCAGGGCAACTTCGAGAGCGCCCTCGCGAGCATGACCGCGCGCTACGGCCCGTTCCGTAAGCCCGTGGTCGAGATGTACGTGGAGTCGACGCATGAGCGCCCCGACGAGGCAGGCGACAGCGACATCCTGCAGCAGCTGGGGTACTCGGCCAGGGACGCCCGGGCGATTAGCATCAGGGACTCGCAGGGGAACGCAGCACGCCGCATCATGAGGATCCACGTCTACGACAAGCAGACGAACGCCCACCGGGCAGCACGAGCCCTGCTTCGCAACGTGAACAACACGGGGTTCATCAACGTCAACCCGGGGATCGATGACAGGTTCAGGCAGTACTCGCCCAAGCCCGAGGACACGTTCGAGTCGTTCCGTAGGGCGGTGGGTGCCTCGCTGCAGGAGGACGTCGCTCGGGGTGCCGTTCAGATCACCGACATGGGGGCCTTCAGCAGCAACCAGCAGATCAAGGACGTGGTCTCCAAGCTCGTCCCCACCATCGTCTTCGGTTCGAACGGGACGACGGTGACCACCGCGAACCTCGCGTCGAAGGCTGACCCGCTGCTTAGCACCGTCCAGATGATCCGCAGCCAGACGGTGAGGAACAACGCCAACCCGAACGGCTCGGGCGACATGGGCATCCCGCTGCGCGTCATCCCGGCCCAGATGAACATGATGTCGCTGGGTAACCCGCTGGCGACGATGGCCCAGCAGTACTTCATCGACTTCCAGACGGGGACGACGTTGGACAACCTCTACATCGTCACCGGCCACAACCACACCTTCTCGCCCGGGAAGTTCGAGACGCAGTGGACGTTCGGGTACTCCGACGCCTACGGCGTCTTCGAGGGCGCGCCCAACATCGTCCAGCAGATCGCGCTGCTCCGGGGCGACGTGCCCAAGGATCCTGCAGCCTGATCTTGTAGGGCCGGCCTAGGCTGGGGTACGTTGGTGGCGTGCCCCGAGTCTGCGTCAGCTCCCGGTTGCTCGGCACCGCGCAGCACCGCGCGGTGCTGGACGACGACGTCCCCAGCTGGACCGATCGGGTGCCTGACGGCGCGTGGTTCCTCGACGGTAACCTGAAGGGGGGAGTGACCAGGTGCCTCGACACGTTGCTGCGGTTGGGCAACGTTGGGATCGGGCTGCTTCCTCCCGCGGAGCACGTCCGGCAGGCCCAGCAGCTGTCGGGCTCGCTGCCAGCCGACGTGCCATGGCAGCTGCTCATGCCGAGGGCGCAGCACCGTCGCTTCGTGGACAGGATCGTGGGGGATGCCATGGCGGCGCTGCCTCAGCTGCCCACCAGGTACTATGAGACCGCATGGGAGGCGGGGTCCCGCGTCCTGGCGAGCCTGGTCCCGTGCGCTGTAGACCGTGAGACCTGGAGCGGGTTGGTGGGTTCAGGAGTCGGGAACGTCCCGGCGACGACGTCGTTCGAGCCGGGCCCGGATGGGCTCGCGAGGCCCGTCGTCTACGATCGGTTCAAGACGCTCACCGGGCGCCTCGTGGTCGGGTCGGGCCCGCAGATACTCACCCTCAAGCGCGAGCACCGCAGGATGCTGAGGTCGGTGCACGGGGCACGCGGGGCGATCTTCGCTCTCGACTTCGCAGCGCTCGAGGCCCGCATCATGCTCTACGAGCACGGTAGGCGGTGCGAGGACGCCGACCTGTACGGCATGATCGGCCGGGAGCTGGGCTACGAGCGGCGCCTCGTGAAGGGCGCCGTCATCAGCGAGATGTACGGCAGCAGCAAGCAGGCGTTGGGCGAGCAGCTCGGCATCTCGGGCAGCGAGCTCTCGACGTTCGTGTCAAGGATCGCGAGCTACCTCGGCACGAGCGAGCTGCTGCAGCGCATAAAATCGCAGTACCTGCGCGACGGCTTCCTGCTCGGGCGCTACGGTCGTCCCATGACCGTGGATGATCCTCGCGATCACGTCCTCGTCGCCTACTACGGGCAGTCGACGGGGGTCGACGTGTCGATGCTGGGCTTCAGCCGGGTGCTCGATCGGCTCAGGGACGTGGCCCCCGGGGTGCGACCGGTCTTCGTGCTGCACGATGCGATGCTGCTGGACGTGCATGAGGACGACTTGCGTGCGGTGCGGTCGATCGACCAGGTCAGGGTGCCCGGCTACGTCCAGCGCTTCAAGCTGAAGCTCGAGCAGATCTCATGAACATCTGCTACGGTGCTTGGTACGGATCCATGCATGCTGACCCCCGAGGACATCAACAGCAACTGGCACCGGTACTACGAGCTGTGCACACGGTTGGGCGATCGATCGCCGGCCGTCACGTCGATGCTCGACGAGCTCGATGAGCGCCTGTGCCTGTGCCCAGCCTCAGCGAAGCGTGACTTCCACGGTGCCTTTCCGGGCGGCCTGGTCGACCACTCGCTGCGCGTCCTGAACCACCTCATCATCCTCAACCGGTCGTTCTCGTGGAAGCTTCCCAAGGAGAGCATGATCATCGCAGCGCTTTTCCACGACGTCGGGAAGGTGGGCATGCCCGGGCGCAGCCCATCGAACGACTTCTACGTCGACCAGGTCGACAACTGGCGGCGCGAGAAGATGGGCGAGGTGTACAAGTACAACGACTCGTTGCCCTACATGACCACCCCCGACAGGAGCCTCTTCCTGCTACAGCACTACGGCGTCCAGCTGACCGCCGACGAGAGCCTGGCCGTCAAGCTGAACGATGGGTTCTCGCCCGAAGAGAACAAGCCGTACTGCCTGAAGGTCACGCCCCTCGTCTACGGTCTGATGACCAGCGACTACGTAGCGACGATGGTGGAAAAGAGGGTCGATTTCTGGCCCACGGAAGATTGATGACCTCCTATTTACCCCTGCATGGGCGTGGAGCTGCTTCGAGCGTACGTTCGCATGTTCCTCGAAGCACGTTCCAGCGTTCGACGGCCCAGTTCATCGGGGCCCAACGAACGAAAAAACGTCGATGAAACATCGGGCGCAGCAGGAGCCGTGGGCTGCATGGTGCCGTCCGATCAGGGGAAGCAGGCAGAGGAAACACCTTAGATCAAAGGTGGGGTTCATCTGAACCAAGCCGATCGTGGTTGTGTAGATTAGGGACGTGATGCTGTGATGCCTTGCCGCCTCATGGCTCGAGGAAGAGGGGAAAGAGGAAATGGCTGTCAACCTGGAAGCGATCAAGAAGCGGGTATTGGAGCTTAGCGGGCAGATGAAGACGTCGAACGTCCAGCTGTGGAAGCCGGACGCCGGCGAGTACAGGGTCAGGGGGCTTCCATGGAAGAGCACGCCCGACGGCATGCCGTTCCTGGAGCGGCGCTTCTACTACCTGGGCAGCAACCCGCGCATCCTGGCACCGGCCCAGTTCGGCAAGCCCGATCCCATCAACGATTTCTCCCGAAGCCTCTTCAAGACGAAGAAGCCCGAGGATCGCGAGCTAGCCAAGAAGCTGATGGCCAAGATGACGGCGTACATGCCCATCGTGATCAGGGGCCAGGAGGAGAAGGGCGTCATCGTCTGGGGCTTCAACCCGTTCACGTACCAGCGGCTCCTGGGCTTCTTCACCGACGAGGACGTGGGCGACATCCTCGACATCGAGAACGGCTTCGACCTCAAGGTCGTGGTGACCCCCAGCAAGAAGCGCTTCAACGACCGCCAGGTGATGGACATCACGATCGACCCTGCGAGGAAGACGTCCAAGCTGTCGGACGACTCGGCGCAGGCGAAGAAGTGGTTGGATGAGATCCCCAACATCGATGACATGTACCCGCTGAAGTCCGAGGCTGAGATCGAACAGGTCCTCAAGGTGTGGTTGGCCGGCGACGCGGCGGAGCCCACGAAGGGCGACGGTACGTCTCGGGGGCCTGGCGGGAAGGATGAGCTCGACAAGCTGGTGGACGAGGTCACGCCGGCAGCTGCCGCTTCGAAGCCCGCGAAGGGCGCTGCAAGCGAGCAACCACGCTCCTCCGGAGGCGGCAAGCGGCAGCAGACTACCGCCCGAGCCCCCGAGGTCGACGTCGACGCCACGGACGGGGAGGCGACCAAGTCGTCGCTCGACAACGCCTTCGAGGAGCTCATGCAGGACAACAGCGACGACTGACCGATCGCTGCTTCGCGCAGGAGCAGCACGAGCACCCAGCAGCGCCCGGACGCCTCACCTCGTCGGGCGCTGCTGTGCTTTCGCGTAGCGTAGAACCCATCCCACGACCCATGCAAGGAACACCATGGCGAAGAAGCAGCAGCCAGCGCCCGGCGATAAGCCCAAGGGCGATGACATCGACGACCTGACGCGGACCCTGATCAGCGACCTGAACAGGGAGTTCGGGATGAGGGTGGCGTACAACCTCGCGGAGACCGAGGCGCCGACGACGGTGAAGCGTTGGCTGCACACGGGGTCCATCCAGCTGAACTACGGGATCCGGAACACGTCCGGCGGGGGCTACCCCGAGGGCCGCGTCATCGAGATCTTTGGGCCGCCCTCCATCGGCAAGTCGCACCTCGCCTACCACGCCGCGGCGGTCGCCCAGGCGATGGGCGGCATCGTCATCTACATCGACACCGAGAACGCAACGCCCATCGAAAAGCTCCAGCAGATGGGGATCAACATCCGTAAGGGGTTCGTGTACGTCGACGAGCACTGCACCGAGAACGTCTTCAAGACCATCGAGAGGACCATCCTGCTGGCGAAGTCGGTGATCGACAAGCGGAAGGACGTCCCCGTGGTCGTCATCTGGGACTCGATCGCGGCGACGTCACCCAAGGCGGAGCTGGAGGGTGAGTACGACAAGGACACCGTGGGCCTGCAGGCGCGCGTCATCAGCAAGGGCATGAGGAAGGTCACTGGCGTCATCGGGCAGAACAACGTCACCATGCTGTGCCTCAACCAGATGCGCACCGCCATCGGCGTGACGCACGGCGACCCCGACATCACCCCCGGCGGCAAGGCCGTCCCGTACCACGCCACCATCCGGATCAAGCTGACGTCCGGCACCCAGGTGAAGGACGGCGAGGGCAACGTCGTCGGGATCCACGTCATCGCCACGATCAAGAAGAACAAGGTCGCGCCGGCGCACCGCAAGTTCGAGTTCGACATCATCTACGGGCGTGGGATCGTCGAGCACGAGTACATCTTCGACCACGTGCGTGAGCACTGCGAATCGCACAAGGTCCTCACCGACTACACCGACGCCAAGGGCAACACGTCCACGATCAACATCAACATCTCGGGGAAATCAGCGTGGCGCCTGCTGCAGGTCTCCGACGAGGCGACGGGCGAGGTGCTGGTGGAGAAGAAGTTCTACAAGGCTAGCTTCAACGAGATCATGGCCGATCCGGCGTACAAGCCCTTCGTCGACAAGGCCATCGAGGCCGCCTACACGGTCGTCGGCGGGGCCGCCATGTCGAACGACGCCGGCGGACCCTCGGACGCCGGCGACGAGGAACCCGAGCCGGGGGACGGTTGATGCGCGTCCGAGCCCGGTTGGAGGGGCCGAACGCCCGGCTGCCGGCCTACCAGACGGCCGGTTCCGCGGGGTGCGACGTCCACGCTGCGGAGGACATCGACCTCCCCAAAGGGGTACCGACCATGGTCCGGACGGGATTATTCCTGGAGGTGCCTGAGGGCTACGAGTGCCAGGTCAGGTCACGTTCGGGCCTGGCTTCCAAGGGCGTCATCGTCCTCAACTCCCCGGGGACGCTGGACTCCGACTACCGCGGCGAGCTGCGGGTCCTGCTCTACTACGTGGGCCCGGACGAGACGCACTACGTCTTGGCTCGTGATCGGATCGCGCAGCTCGTGTTCTCGCCCGTCGTGCAAGCAAGGTTCGAGCTGGTCGACGAGCTGCCGGCCACGGACCGCGGTGCAGGCGGCTTCGGTTCGACGGGGGTCGGCTGATGGACGTCGACTGCAGCTGGCCCGTGTCGGACGACGTCGACGGCCTCATTGCTGCGATCGACGGCTGCCGTCGATCGCTCAGGGCCCTTATGCTCGACAAGCTCGGGAGGACGCAGGTCGAATCGTGCGACGTCTACTCAGGGTCCAGGCCGATCGACCTGCTGCGGCTCAGCGAGCTGTGGGAAGCATGCAGCGACGCCGCCGACGATCGACCGGATCGTTCGCCCAGGCAGGTCGAGCTGGTCGGAGCCACGCCGCTGTTCCGCGTTCACCATGCTCCAGCAATCGGCGACGAGCAGGTGAGGGTGGTCGTCGCCGCCGGCGGCCCGGACGACGCGGTGCCGTGCTGGTACGGCACCGTCCACCTGGTGCTGGCATGAGGTCAGCGTTGGAGCTGCTGCGCTTCTGCCAGGCCGAGATTCCGTCGACGCGAGCCCACCAGCGGCACAGCATCGCGTACGAGGACGAGCAAGGGGGTACGCTCGTCCTCACGCTGCTGCTCGGCGACACGTGGCAGCGGATCAACCTCCGCGAGGAGGACCTTGACCGCGCGCCCAGCGAGCTGGTGGAGGAGATCAAGCGGTTGCTGGGGAGCGCTCCGCGCGTTGCCTAGCGTCGAGTCTTCTCGTCGTTCGTGGACGGCCTGGGCTTCGGGGGTTGCTGGGGCTGCGTGGTCCTCTCGTCGCTGGCACGGTGGGCCGGCTGCGTCCTAGCGGTGCCGCTCACACGCGACGTGTCGCCGCGCCCAGCCCTCTGCGTCTTGGCGTTGGCGTCGACGGGGGCGCCCGCGGTCCGCGTCTGCGCTGGGGAACTCGAGCTGGAGTAGTGGGACCGCCACACCTCGCCCGTGAAGCCGTAGTCGAGGAGCACGACGCGCCCGTCGGGCGTCTTGCCCCAGTGCGGGAGGGAATCGTTCTTGGGATCTCGGGTGAAGTCCTGCTGGGCCAGGTCGCCCCGGAGCAGGTTGTTGTCCAGCGCGGTATGGACGACGGCGCGCGCGAACGGGGGCGCGCTCGGGTCCACGTGCTTCTCCTTGATTCCAGCGTTGACGTAACCGCAGAACTCCTTCCAACCGATCCCAGCGAGCTGCTCGAACTCGTCCACGCTGTTCAGGGGCTTCACCAGGTCAGCGATGACCCACTGGTCGTGGGGATCGGCCGAGTAGATCCGTGCGACGACGTGCTTGGACTTCGGGTTGGTGTAGACGTCGACCTCGGCCTTGTTCTGGTCGATGCCCTTCTCGTTGAGGGCGATCTTCAGGGCGTACTTCCCGCTCAGGAGGAACGCGATCCGTGAGCTGCCCCGCCCCAGCGGCTCGAGGAACGTCTCGGCGTACTGCTGCAGGAGCGCCAGCCCATGCAGGGACTTGAACTTGCTGATGTCGAACTTGGTCCCCAGCCGGCTGTCGATGCCCTTCTTGGTTCGTATCTTTTCGATCATCAGGGACACGTACTCCTGCAGCAGGGAAGCTGTCATGCTGATAGGTAGGCGCCGCTACGATGCCGCACCGTCCAGGTCACGAGAGGTTGAAGTTTGGGGATGGGGAGTGCTACAGTCCGCAACGATGAGCAGAGGTGCACAGTGACCACCGATCGACCGATCCTGATCTGCGATGGGATGAACATGTTCGTGCGGTCGTACTGCGCATACCCCACGATGTCGTCGCACGGCTACCAGATGGGCGGCTGCGTGGGCTTCCTCAAGACGCTGCGCAGGATCGTCAACGAGATCCAACCGTCGGCAGCGTACGTGTGCTGGGAAGGCGGCGGTTCGGCCCGCCGGCGCGCCCTGCTGAGCGAATACAAGCTCAATCGTGCCCCGGGGCGGTTGAACCGCTTCTACGAGGACGACATCCCCGACACGGAGGAGAACAGGCGCCACCAGGTCATCGCGCTGCTCGGCATGCTGCGCTGCGCCCCCGTCTGCCAGCTGTACGCTAGCGACTGCGAGGGCGATGACCTGGTGGCGTGGTTGACGTGCGGCCCGTTCCGTAACGCTAGCAAGGTCATCGTGTCGTCGGACAAGGACCTCTACCAGCTTCTCGACGAGAACACCTCGATGTACAGCCTTCACAAGAAGACGTTCGTCCACGCTGAGGACGTCATGCAGGAGTTCGGCGTCCAGGCCCGACACTTCGGCATCGCGAAGGCCCTGTGCGGCGACCCTGGCGACAACGTCCCGGGCGTGAAGGGCGTCGGGTTCCGGACCGTCTCGCGGTTGTTCCCCTTCTTGGGGGCCCCCGACGACGTCCTGCTGCAGGACGTCCTGAGCTACGCTAGCTCGCATGCCGACGAATCGAGGCTCTACTCGCGCATCGCTGAGCATGCCGCCGAGGTCCAGCGCAACTGGCGGTTGGTCTACCTGAACGGGGGCATGGTACCGGCTGACCAGCAGGCAGCCAACCTCAGGCTCATCGAGTCGTTCGTCCCACGGGCAGACCGGGTTCGCCTGGTCAAGCTCCTCGTCAAGGAGGGGATCAACGACTTCAACGTTGAGGACTTCTTCTACACCTTTCACTGCATCGACGGCATGGAGCTGGTCGCTTCCGATGGCGGGTTTTGAGGTGTTCCACGTGCTCGGGCTGGAGCGCACGGGGATCCACCTTCGTAGAGATCACGGCTCCCGCTGCCGGGCACGTGCCCACACCACTGAAGAGGTTGAGGACAGATGAGCGAAGCGCAGAAGGCAACGTTCGGCCAGTACGGCAAATCCTTCCAGGAGAAGATCGTCCAGGCCCTCTTGGTCGACAAGGTCTTCGCCGAGCAGATGACCGAGGTGTTCAACGTCGAGTACCTCGAGGTGAAGTACCTGCACTTCCTGGCCGACAGGTACTTCACGTACGCCAGGAAGTACCGGGTCTTCCCGACCCTGCAGCTGCTGGTGACCATCATCCGCGACGAGCTGCGCGTCGGCGTCGACCAGGTGCTGCGCGACCAGATCATCGACTACCTCACCCGCATGCGGGCGAACCCCGACTCGGGGGACCTCCAGTACGTCAAGGAGAAGTCGCTGGACTTCTGCAGGAAGCAGGCCCTCAAGCGTGCCCTGAACGACGCCGTCGACCAGATGCAGGCCGAGAAGTACGAGCAGATCGTCGAGGGCATCAAGAAGGCGGTCGTGGTCGGGACCACGCCATCGTTGGGCCACGACTTCTTCGAGGACCACGAGAGCCGCTTCACCCGCCTGCAGCGCAACGCCGTCGCGACGGGGCTCGACGAGCTTGACCGGAAGGACGTCCTCAACGGGGGCCTGGGCGGTTCGGAGCTGGGCGTCGTCGTGGCGCCGACGGGTGTCGGCAAGAGCCACATGCTGACGTTCTTCGGAGCGAACGCGATGCGCGCCGGCGTCAACGTCCTGCACTACACGTTCGAGCTCGCGGAGGCGGCCGTCGGCCTGCGGTACGACAGCAACCTGTGCGACATCGACTCCAGCGACGTGATCGACAACAAGGAACGCGTCCTGGAGACGTACAAGAACCAGCAGCTGGGCCGGCTGCGCATCAAGTTCTTCCCGACCAACACGGCGACCGTGTACAACCTCCGGGCGCACATCGAACGGTTGGACGTCAAGGGGTTCCGCCCCGGGCTCATCCTCATCGACTACGCGGACATCATGCGGTCGACGCGGCAGTACGACTCGCTGCGGCACGAGCTCAAGCTGATCTACGAGGAGCTGAGGAGCCTTGCCGACGAGCGGAAGGTCCCGATCTGGACAGCGTCGCAGTCGAACAAGGAGGGTTCGGGTGCCGACATCGTCGACCTCGGCAATATGAGCGAGGCGTACGGCAAGGCGTTCGTCGCCGACGTGGTCGTCAGCATCTCACGCAGGGCGCACGAGAAGTCGTCGGGCCATGGGCGCATCTACGTCGCCAAGAACCGTGCGGGGCGCGACGGCCTCGTCTACCCCGCTCGCATCGACACTGCCCGCAGCAAGTTCAAGATCACGGGAGCTGCCGGCGATCTGGAGGTCGCCCGCGCCGACGACGAGAAGGAGATGAAGCGAACGCTCCTGCGGAAGTGGGAGGAGCTCAGGGGCGATGAAAGCACGAATCCCAATCGTGGAACCAACGCTGCCTAGAATAGGTAGCCTCTACCTGCGTGCCCACGACCTTGTGCGCTGCTGACGTGCCACCCACGCGATTGCCCCCCTCAGAAGGAAGCGGACGGATGCCCTACACCTACGAGGAGGCACGAGCTGCCTCTGTTGAGTACTTCTCCGGCGATGAGCTGGCAGCCGACGTCTTCGCCGGCAAGTACGCCCTGCAGGACCTGCGTGGGCAGCTCTACGAGCGCACGCCGTCGGACATGCACCTCCGCCTGGCGAAGGAGTTCGCTCGGATCGAGGCCCGCTATCCTAACCCGATGAGCGAGGAGGAGGTCTACGGGTACCTCTCACGGTGGGAGGTCGTCCCGCAGGGCGGCCCCATGTCGGCGATCGGCAACCCGCACCAGATCCAGTCGCTGTCGAACTGCTTCGTCATCGATCCACCGTACGACTCGTACGGTGGCATCATGCACGCTGACCAGGAGGAAGCGCAGATCATGAAGCGCCGCGGCGGCGTCGGTTTCGACATGTCGACGATCCGCCCACGTGGGCTGCCTGCCGCCAACGCTGCCCGCACGACCGACGGCATCGGCGTCTTCATGGAGCGGTACAGCAACACGTGCCGCGAGGTCGGGCAGGGTGGCCGCCGCGGCGCGTTGATGCTGACGATCGACGTGCACCATCCCGAGGTCTCCACCTTCGTCAACATCAAGCGCGACAGGAAGAAGGTGACCGGAGCGAACGTCTCCGTCCGCGTCACCGACGAGTTCATGCGCGCCGTTCGTGACGGTGGGACGTACCACCAGCGCTTCCCGGTCGACGCTGCCCCGGGGCACTACCTCATGGAGCGCACTGTCAACGCTCGAGAGGTTTGGACCGAGATCGTCAGCGCGATGCGCGACTGCAGCGAACCCGGCATCCTGTTCTGGGACACCGTGATACGCATGGGGCCGGCCGATGCCTACGCCGGGTGCGGGTACCGGTCAATCAGCACAAATCCTTGCGGGGAATTGCCTCTCCCACGCTACGATTCGTGCCGGCTCCTCTTCGTCAACCCGTTGAAGTTCGTCGAGCGGCCGTTCACACCCGAAGCGCGCTTCGACTTTGCGGGCTTCTCCAGGGCCGTGTACGTGGCGCAGAAGCTGATGGACGACCTGATCGACCTGGAGCTGGAGGCCATCGACCGCGTCATCGCCAAGATCAGCGCTGATCCTGAACCAGCGGTCGTGAAGCAGCCCGAGCTCGAGCTGTGGCGGAAGATCCACGACGCATGCTTGAACGGTAGGCGCACCGGGCTCGGCATCACGGCCCTGGGTGACACCATCGCCGCCATGAACATGCGGTACGGCGACGATGCGTCCGTGGCGTTGACGGACAGCATCTACCGCTGCCTAGCGCTGAGGTCGTACCGGGCCTCAGTCGACATGGCCCGCGACAGGGGGCCGTTTCCGGCCTTCTCGCACGGCCTGGAGCGCGGCCATCCGTTCATCGAGCGGGTCATGGGCGAGGATCCGGAGCTGCGAGCGGACTACGAGCGCTACGGCCGACGCAACATCGCCAACACGACGACCGCCCCCGTGGGCAGCGGCTCGCTGATGACGCGCACGACGTCGGGCTGCGAGCCCGTGCTGTTCCTCAAGAGCAGGCGCAAGCGCAAGATCACGGCGGCCGACAAGGCTGCCCGCGTCGACGAGGTCGATGCCCTAGGCGACTCCTGGCAGCACTACGACCTCCTTCACCCGGGCCTCGAGCACTGGATGGAGGTCACGGGGGAGAGCGACGCCGCTAGGTCCCCGTACCATGGGGCGACGGTCGAAGAGATCGACCCGCTCCGGAAGGTCGACATCCAGGCCGCCGCGCAGCGTTGGGTCTGCCACAGCATCTCGAACACCACGAACCTGCCCAAGGATGTCACCGTCGAGACCGTCGCGGCCCTGTGCATGCATGCCTGGGAGACGGGCTGCAAGGGCGTCACCGTCTACCGCAAGGGCAGCCGTGATGCCGTCATCGTCGACAGCGCGGTCGCTGTGCCGGTCGAGCAGCAACCTCCCGCGATCGTTGAGACGCAGGCGCCCAAGCGCCCGCGTGAGCTGCCGTGCGACGTTCACCGCGTCAGCATCAGGGGCGAGCAGTACCTGGTGCTGGTGGGCACCCTCGACGGTCGACCGTACGAGGTCTTCGCCGGCCTCAGCCGGCACGTCGACGTGCCCAAGAGGACACGGAGCGGGTCGCTGGTCCGTAACGGCAGGAGGGATGGCGTTGCCACGTACAACCTGGCCATCCCCATCGGTGATGACGACCAGCTGCTGTTGAAGGACGTCGTCTCGCTCTTCGACAACCCTGAGCATGGTGCGTTGACGCGAATGATCTCGCTCTCGATGCGGCATGGGGTCCCGATCCAGTACCTGGTCGAGCAGCTCAGGAAGGACAAGCACAGCGACCTGCAGAGCTTCTCCAGCGTCGTCGCACGGGTGCTCAAGGGCTACATCAAGGACGGCGCGGTCGTCACCGTCGAGAAGTCGTGCCCCACCTGCTCATCCAGCGGGCTGCTGTACCAGCAGGGCTGCGTCAGCTGCGGCGCATGCGGCTGGAGCAAGTGCTAGCGCGTTCCTACATAGCCACATGGGAAGTTCACCAGCACGTTCGGGTCAGCGCGTCGTCAAGCTGGGCAGGCAGCAGCTCCGCGCCCTGGTGAGGGAGGCGTTCGCGCCTGGGATCCGCGTGGTCGAATCGCCGATCCGGGAAGAGGATGGCGTCGAGCACGACCTGCTCGTCGCCATGGAGGTGGCCCTGGACGCGGCGGTCGACGACTACCTCAGCACGCTGTACGATCCTGACGATCCCTCGATGGTCGCGGCGGGAGGTGCAGCCGCATGGCGCACGCAGGTGAACGCAGCCTGCGCCGAGCTGGTCCGGACCGTCATGGAATCGTCGCGTGAAGCGGCCAAGAGCGTCGTCGACAGGCTGGTGAACGGTGATTACTACCGCGGCCCAGGGGCCTAGGAACGTGCTGATCAGGATGGGCGAGCTGCGCAGCCTCGTCAAGGAGGAGCTAGCTGGCGGCATCCCGGAGTGGCTGCTGCGGCAGGACACGGCCCAGTTCGTGGACCTGGTCAAGCGCAGGATCGCCAGCTACGCCATCTCCAACAGCGGATCGCCGGTCGACCGACGAGAGGCCATGGACGCCGTGGCCGACACGTGCGCGGACCTGGAGCGCGACGTGTACGACCTGGTCGACGACAGGCTGTTCAGCTTCATGCGCCGATTCTGATCGGGCGCTGAAACCAGAGCAGCGTCGAGGGTGTACCCATAAACGGTCGGCGGTGCCAGCTTGGCCGCCACGTGGCCACGCTAGAATACTCAACGCACCCCGGAGCAGGACCCATGGCGTACAGCGCACGAGTAATCAGGGACAGCGTCAGCCCGAGCGGCGATCGTTTGACGACGATGGAGGTGACGTTCCCACGCATCGTCCTTGCTGAGTTCAACACCCACCGCGCCTTCAGCAGGAACAGCGCCTCCTCCCGAGCCATCCCGGTCGAGAAGATGCTGCAGCGCGTCAAGGACGATCCGTTCGTGCCCATCTACTGGGGCAGGAACCAGCGGGGCATGCAGGCCGCGGAGGAGCTGGATCCTGAGGCGCGCGCCCGGGCCGAGAGGTACTGGCTCGAGCAGCGCGACCATGCCGTCGACGTCGTCATGGACCTGCAGCGCCTCGACCTGCACAAGCAGATCGCCAACAGGTTGCTGGAACCGTTCCTCTGGCACACGGTGATCGTCACAGCGACAGACTGGAGCAACTTCTGGGGCTTGCGCCTGGGCCCCGAAGCCCAACCTGAAATTCGTAGGGGCGCTGATCTGATGTGGTCGGCCATGGACGCCAGCACGCCGCGCCAGCTGGGCTGGGGCGAGTGGCACCTGCCGCTCGTCGACGATGAGGATGACCTTCGCGCTGCGGGCTACGACCAGCGCGGGCTGATCGAGGTCTGCGTCGGCCGCTGCGCTCGCGTCTCCTACCTGACGCACGACGGCAAGCGCGACCCACGTGCTGACGTTGAGCTGTGCAGGCGGCTGCTGAGCAACGGGCACATGTCGCCGTTCGAGCACGCGGCGCGGCCGATGCAGGGGGACGAGCGACGGCCATCGCTGGGCCTGCACAGCAACCTGCATGGGTGGGTCCAGGCCCGGAAGCTGATCGTCGATGAGCACGACTTCTCGAAGGCGCGGCCCGGGCGCAGCATTGACATCTGAACCCTTGCGGGTGTAGTGTCGCGAGCATGCTGATCATCGCCCTCGAGGGTCCGGACAAGGTCGGGAAGGAGACTCAGTCGCGGTTGCTGTGCGCGGAGCTGCGGCGGATGGGCCATCGTGCCGTCCGTGCGGAGATTCCCAGCAGGCAGTGCAGTTGGTCGTACGGCGTCATCTACTGGGCCCTGGGCAACGGGCTGGCAAAGCGCCTCCCGAACATCTTCCAGGCCGTTCACTTCGTCAACAAGCTGTCGTTCCAGCACCGCGTGCTGCCCACGTTGGGCGCGTTGGCCGACGTCATCGTCCTGGACCGCTGGAGCCTGTCGTCGGTGATCTACGGCAACGCGACGGGCGTCTTCCTCCCGCTGATCATGTGGTTCTACCGCACGCTGCTGCAACCAACGTTGACGATCGTCATGTCGACGCGATCGTACAGGCGCGATGCGCTGGCGGACGATTCCTACGAGAGCGATGATGACCTGCAGGCGAGGGTCCGCAACGACTACCGCCAGTGGGCCCTCGCCAACCCCACCGATCACGTCCTCGTCGACAACTCGCTTGCCATCGACGACGTCCACAGGTCCATCATGGACGCGGTCGAACCGTTCCGGTCTGCGCACCTCCGCGCCACGAAGCGTTGACGATTGCCATGGCAACACGCCCCATAATCCGCTGGGTCGGCAGCAAGCAGCGCACGCTGCAGCGCATCGTCGACGCTCTTCCTGGGGAGCACGGGACCTACCACGAACCGTTCGTGGGATCCGCGGCCGTGCTCCTGGGCCTGGCACCGCCCCGCGCTCGGGCCGCTGACCTCAACGGGGAGCTGGTGAACTGCTACCAACAGGTGGTGCACGACTGGCGCGCCGTGCTGTCGGTTGCGCGTAGCTACCCCTCCGGTAAGGAGGCGTACTACGCCGTCAGGGCCCTGGACAGGGCGCCCGATTTTGCGTCGCTGCCGCCCGTCGAGCGGGCGGCCAGGTTCGTCTACCTCAACAGGACGTCGTTCCAGGGGCTGTGGCGGGTCAGCGCTTCCACGGGCTGCAACAACGTCCCGTACGGAAAGCGCGACGCTACGTTCTCCGACGAGGCGTTCGAGGCCTTCGCCGCGGCCCTTTCGGGGGTTGAGCTCAGCTGCTGTGACTTCGAGGAGCACCTGGCCGAAGCCCGAGCGGGGGACCTAGCGTACCTCGACCCGCCCTACGCCAGGGCTCCTGGGGTCTCAGGCTTCACGGCCTACACACGTGAGGGGTTCGACGATAGCTGCCAGCGACGGTTGCTCAGCTGCTGCGACGACCTGGACCGCCGTGGGGTCATGTTCGTGCAGTCCAACTCGGGCTGCGACCTCGTCAGGAGCATGTACGCGCGGTACAGGATCGAGGAGCTGGAGGTGCGCCGCACCGTCGCAGCAGACGCCTCGGCGCGGGGGCTCGCCCCCGAGGTCATCATCATGAACTATTGAACCACGGCGAGCACGGTTCCGAGCGTGGGTTAGGAAGGAACGGAACGGAAGGGATGGAGAGCATGGAGAGCAAGTTCAAGTTCGCGGACAGCGTGTTCCACCGCATCGTGCAGATCGTCCAGGAGGCCATGCTGACGGGCGTCGACTGCACCGACCTGCTGCGGCAGCTCAGCGTCGTGCCCGACGAGTCCGACCCGCACGTCCTGGTCCTGTCGCAGGAGTACCAGGAGCAGGTGCGTGCCATGCACCAGAAGCTGCTCGACCAGGCGAACCAGCTGCGCGCCTCGCGCGGTGATCCGAACTTCGTCATCACCACGCCCCCGCGAGGCCTGTCCAGCTGATGGACGGCGTGGATCGCCTACGTGCCATGTGGGAGCAGCAGCGCTCCTTCATGCGGTTGCTGCAGGAGCGGCGTGGGTTCCCTGACTTCCCGGTCGACATCACGTCGAAGCCTGGGCAGCAGCTGCTCAAGGGCATCACGCACCACGTGATGGACGAGCTGTTCGAGGCCGGGCAACACCTCAGGAACTCGAAGCAGCACCGGCAGACGCTGGTCCCCGACGTCGACAGGGAGGCCTTCAAGGAGGAGCTGGTCGACGCCCTGCACCTCTACTTCGAGCTGGCCATCGCTGCTGGGATCGACCTGGACGAGCTGGTCGTGGCCTACATGAACAAGGGCGCCATCAACGTGGAACGCATACGAAACGGTTATTGAGGACATGGGGTTGGACGACGCTGGAGCGTTCATTCTCAATCGTAGGGATCAGGCGGCCATCGACGCCGTCATAGCGCTGGCGGCCATCGAGCTCACGCCCGTAAGCGGCAGCACGTTCACGCGGGAGCAGCTCATGGCCGGGGCGCAGGAGCTCGCGGGCGACGATCTCGATATCGTCGACGCAGACATCGATCGCGCTGCGCGGTCTGTTCTTGCCACGAACGGCGCGCTCTTTCACCTCAGGTGAGACGTAGGAGAGAAATGATCGTCGACCCGTCAATGCCCATCGTCATCACGATGCCCACAACGAACACGCGCTTGCGCGACACGCCGCCGGTATACGTGGGCGATCCCATACCCGGATCGCCGTGGTGGCCCCACAACCCGTTCCAGCCCGTGATGCCTGACGTTCCCTACGGTCCTCCTGACTTTTGGCCGTTGCAGCCCTGGAGCCCCTCCACGCCAGCGATCGTTGTTGTGACGCCCAAGTGGCGCACCAAGCATGTCGCTGCTTCGATCGAGTTCTCGATCGACGTCCCGGGGATGCGTTCCGATGACGCAACGTTGACGGTTGACAGCAGCAACGTCAGCCTCCGGTGGCGCCGTGCCGACACCGACGAGGGGTTCAGCGCCTCGACGAGCATGCCCGCGGGGTTCGACCCGGGGACGGCCATGGCGGAGCTCGAGCGAGGCGTCCTGACGGTCCGCCTGCACGCGCTCGCCGCTAGCCAGCCTCCACGTCGGGTTGACATCACCGTGCGTTGAGCCGGGGTCATGGGACCTGTACCTCCTGCGGGAGGTGATTATCGTTCTCCGCTGCGGGGCAGGGCGCCTCGCAGCGAAGGAGGCGTTTGATGCTGCTGAGAATCGACGATGTTATCGATGCGTTGAGGGGGCATCGTTGGGACTGGGCGACTGGCCCGTCCTGGACGACGAGCGGGCCAATCGTCGCCCACGATCACCGCGTGGTCGCTGCCGACGATGGCGGCATCGAGCTGGTCCTCGACCTGCCCGGAGTCAGCCCCACGCAGGTCGACCTCCACGCCGACGGCGACCAGATCGTGGTCGGCATCGCGGGCCCGAGCTCGCGCCAGGAGCGCCGGTTCACCGTCGAGGGCGACCTCGACGTCGGTTCATCGACGTCGTCGATGAAGGACGGTCGCCTGCGGGTGAAGATCCCCAAGCGGGTGGGCCCGTCGCCCAAGCGAATCGCGATCGCGACGTCGTAGGTCGGTTGAAAACGAGGGCTCCGTGCGGTACCATGGTAGGGTGCCCATGGAGCCCTTCATCGTCGACCCGAACGGTTACGACAAGGAACTCGAGCTCCGACGTGCGATCGGGTACGTGGAGGGGTTCCTGAGCCTGAACGGGCTCCCCACCGTGGATGAGTACCTGTTCGCTCCTGACCTGGCGCGGAATCCGCCCGGTCGGAACCCCTGGCACGACAAGGGGTGGTACTGGTTCGGGACGTTGTTCGTCAACCTGCGCAGGTCGAAGGTGCCGGTGAAGGTGCCCGGCTTCAGTTGGTCCTACACCGGTTACAAGGCCGACCTGACGGCGCCTGGGATCCTCGCCCACGAGGTGGGGCACCACGTTCACCTTGAGCTCGACCGTCGGGGCGACGTCGACGTTCGTCGGGGGCTGCTTGCCCTCATCCGGGCCGTCGCGGCCACGGAGGCGCCCGTCTCCGGGTATGAGCCCAATGAGCACGAGGTCATGGCGGAGGCGATGCGCTTGTTCATCATGAACCCCTCGTTGCTCCTGGAGGGCCGGCCCAAGCGCTTCGCCATGCTGGTGGGCCTGGGCCTGCAGCCGCCGCACCATGCCCCGTGGCGGGACGTGCTGCGCAATGCCCACCCCCGCTTCATCTCGGCGGCCGAGAACTGGATACGACGTGCGGGCTCGCTCTTCGAACGGAAGGCCTAGGCGATGAACTTCGACGTTGACTCAAGAACGATCCTCCTGGTCCGGCACGGTTCGCATGCCTACGGCCTGAACACGCCCACCTCCGACGAGGACTTCAAGGGAGTGTGCATCAAGCCGGCCGCCGCGTACTTTGGCTTCACCCAGCGGTTCGAGCAGCTCGAGCACATGGGCTCCAAGAGCGACGGCATCGACAAGGTCGTCTACTCGCTCGAGAAGTTCGCGTCGTTGGCGGCCGACTGCAACCCGAACATCATCGAGGTGCTCCACGTCGCCGACAGCGACGTCGTCAAGTGCGATGCCTACGGCGACGTCCTGCGGGAGCACGCTGACAAATTCCTGTCGAAGAAGGCGAAGTTCACCTTCACGGGCTACGCTCACGCTCAGCTCAAGCGGATCAAGACGCACCGGGACTGGTTGCTGAACCCTCCCAAGGGAGCTCCCTCTCGAGCCAGCTTCGGCCTGAGCGAGGATCGCGTCGTCAGCAAGTCGGAGCTCGGAGCGTTCAACTCGCTCTTCAACCTGCCGACCGTCGACGATGCAGCGACGACCGATGAGAGGGTCAGCGAGATCGTTCGCACGGCGAGGGACGTTCTGAACGTCGAGCTCCCGCAGGACGTCATCACGCTGTTCACGCGGGAGAAGGCCTTCCGCGCCGCCGTGGCGCACTGGGAGCAGTACCTCAACTGGAAGAAAAACCGTAATCCGGGGAGGGCTGATCTCGAGGCAAAATTCGGGTACGACACGAAGCACGGCATGCACCTGATGCGCCTCGAGATGCAAGCGATCCGGATCCTTCGGGATCGGATCGTCCAGGTCAGGTGGGATGGCCCCGAGCGAGAGTTCCTGATGGGCGTTCGCAATGGCCTGCTCTCGTTCGACGCCCTCGTCGAAATGGCGGAGGAGCTGGAGGCTGAGTGCGAGGGCCTGTACCAGACGTCGACCCTGCGCCGTGAACCCGACCGTGTGGCGATCGACCGCACCATCGTCAGCATGACCGACCGCTACCTCCGGGAGCACGGTTGATGGAAGCGCGGTTCCTCAACGCATGTGCGCTGACCTCGCTCTACCTGGAGCGGGCCTGCGTGCACCTGGGCGTGCGCCCCATGGACGACGAGGTCTACGTCCGGCGCGGTGACCGCGAGCGCCTCGTCGAGGTGCGCTGGTGGTTGTGGGGTCGGGCCATCAACGCGTACGACTGTCGCTTCGAGCTCTTCGGGCTCGGTCCATTCCTCCTCGTGACATGGAGGAGGTCGTAGGATGGCGTTCTGCAACATGGAGTGCGGGTGCGGTCGTTCCTGCGCACGGCAGGACGATCACGGTGGTCACCACGACTGTGGCCGTTCGCACCGGCGCTCGTGCCCCGAGTGCTCGCACCCCCTGCACGAGCACTACGCTGAACCCGGCCACGGTTTCCGGTGCTGGGAGCGCATGAGCTACGAGAACAACGATTTCTGCGGGTGCACCCACGGGGCGCCTCCCAAGGCATCGTTGCTGCTCTACGTTGTCCGCAACGGTAAGGGGGAGTTCTTCCGGGCATCGTCGTCCCGGCGCGTACGGCGTTCAGCTTGGGCGCAGGACGTCGTCGACGCCAAGTTCTACGTCCGAGCGTCCATGGCGCGCGCACGCATCAGGCTGCTGCGCGGTAGCCCTTCGCAGGAACTTCCGCTGGAGCTCGTCGAGCTCAACGCCGTCGAGCGACGCGTCGTCGCCGATCACGAAAGGGTGCAGGACGCCAAGCGCCGCGATGAGCTCGCGGACGTCGATAGGAAAAGGAGCCTCGCTGAGGCGCAGGTAGCCCGGGCGAAGCAACAGCTCGTCCGGGCGCAGGATCGGCTCAGGGGGATGCAGGAGGGGTGATGCGTACGTTGATGATCTTCAGGGGCCTTCCCGGCTCGGGCAAGTCGACCGAGGCAGCGAAGCTCTGCAGGCGGGAGCCCGGGCGTTGGGTCAGGATCAACCGCGACGACCTCCGCGGGATGATCGTGGGCCCGGGCAACGATCCGTACGCCGGCGATCGTAGGGCCCGCGAGGACCTGGTCCGCGGCATGAAGAGCGATCTGGTCAGGCAGGCCTTCCGCGAGGGCTACGACGTCATCCTCGACGACACCCACCTCGTCGCCTCCACGATGCGGAAGCTCCATGAGCTGGCGATGTCCGTCGGCGACGTCAAGGTCATCGAGAGGTGCGTCAACGTGCCGATCGACGTCTGCATCGAGCGGGACGCCAAGCGCGAGGGGCACCAGGTCGTCGGTGAGAAGGTCATCAGGGACATGGCCCGGTCGGCCGGGATCGGCAAGGGAAGGAGCCTCTCCGACAAGGAGTCGTACTACCCGCCACGTTGGGCGCCCGGCGCCGACGCGGCGCCCGATGGTGTCGGGATCGTCGACGACCCACGGCTGCTGACGACCATCAACTGCGACCTCGACGGGACCACGTCGCTGCTCGCGGGACGTTCCCCCTACGATGCGACGAACTGCGATCGCGACCCTCCCAACCGCCCCGTCGTGGAGTGCATCAAGGCGATGTACGCGCACCTCGTCAGCATCGCTCCCGAGGAACGACGGGGGGACGTCAAGGTGCTCTTCACCAGCGGCCGCGAGGACAAGTACCGCGAGCCCACGGAACGGTTCCTGGACAAGTGCCTGCCGGGCATCCCCCGCCTCCTCTACATGCGGCGGACGGGCGACCAGCGGCGCGACTCGATCATCAAGCGGGAGATCTTCGACGCTGAGATCCGCGGACGCTGGAACGTCCTCTTCGTCCTGGACGATAGGAACCAGGTCGTCGACGCATGGCGCGAGATGGGATTGGCCTGCTTCCAGGTGAACCCCGGGAACTTTTGACGCACGGAGGAACGCTACGATGAGATGGATGGAGCTGCTAGCGCTCACCGCCACGCTGCTCGCCTGTGAGCAGAAAGGTGGCTACGACGAGGCATGCCTCGTCGACGGTGGCTGCGTCGACCCTGGGTTGGCGTGCAACGACATCACGCACAAGTGCTTGATGCGACCAACGCCCCGGCCGGCGTCGTTGAGGTGCACGTACGAGTCGGAGTGCTTCTGCGTTGCTTGCGTTGATAGGTGCGGCGACGCAGGCATGCGGTCGTGCAACTACAGCGATACGTCGGTCTGGGGCGCCAAACCGGCGACGTGCGAGTGCAGGTGAGCGCCGTTGCTGGACGGCCAGCGATCACGGCGGCCGACCTCGCCGGCCTTCACACCAAGGTGCTGCTCCGCGCGCTCCGGCAGACGACGGCGCGCAACAGCAGCCAGCACCACCTGATCGAGCGCATATGCGACACGTGCGGCATCAGGCCCAGCGACGTCACCCAGGAGATGGTGGTCGCCCATCGGCAGGTCGTCGACGATGATCTGTTGGGCGGCACCTACGGCGCCGGGACGAGCACCGTCACCGTTGAGCAGCTGAGGGCCGAGCTCGCTCGGAGGCTCCACGTCCCGAACAAGCAGGAGTCGAGGATCCTGCGCAGGGAGAAGAACGAACGCGGGCGCGGCAGGGGCCGCTGCGACCGATGAGCCTCGATCCCGACCCGCTGGTGGAGGCGACCTGCGGCCTGATGCTGTCGCCCGACATGGGCTCCGTCGCCCTCGTCCGGAAGAACAGGCCCGAGTTCCAGGCTGGGCTCCTCAACGGCCCGGGCGGCAAGCTCGAGCCCGGTGAGCAGCCCATCGACGCGATGATCAGGGAGTTCAGGGAGGAGACCGGGGCCGAGACGACCGTGGACGCCTGGCAGCGGCTGCTCGAATTCCACGCTCCCGGGTGGTTGGTCCACTTCTTCTGCTGCACCGGAGATTTATCGTCGCTGCGGCAGGTGACCGACGAGGCCGTGGTGGTGGTGCCCATCGTGGGGTTGGGCGCGGCCCGCGTCGTCCACAACCTGCTGTGGATCGTGCCGTTCGCTGTCGACGCGCTCCAGGCCCGCGACTACGAGCTTCCCCTGGTGGTCAGGGAGCTGCAGGGCACCGACGCGTCGATCCCACGCCCGCCCGACGATCAACCGATGCCCGGCGCTACGAGCGTCGAGTGGGCCATCATCTCGATGGTGAGGACGACGCCCGGCGGCTGCGTGCCCGCGGAGCTGCAAGAGCAGCTCGAGAGGTCGGGCCTGGCCAGCGACGACATCCGCAACGCGGTGAGCCAGCTCTGGGACCGCGGGATGATCCAGCTCGGCGCTGACCGCAGGCTGCACCCCCGTGCGTAGGTGGTCAGCGGCCCCCGGCGACCTGGCCCTGCTGGTGTGGCGGTCGATGCTCGACGAGCAGGCCCCGCCGTTCGTGTGGACGTTCGTCCTCCCGTTCGCGCTGCTGCTCGCGCCGCTGGCGATAGTCAACCTCATCATCACGAGGAGGAAGGCATGTCAGAATCGTTCAGCGACATCGCAAAAATCATGCTGATGTCGCAGCTCTGCGCACCGGCGATCGTGCTCAACCCACCGACGTTCGCGCGCTTGAAGGTGACGAGCGTCAAGCGCTTCCCACGGGAGCTGACGACCGACTACTTCGGCTGGACGAGCCTCGAGGAACCCGAGGAGCTGCCGGCGCGCATGCTGGTGCGGGGGACCGTGGGATCGGATCGACCCACCAAGTTCGTCATCAGCGTCAACCTCGAGGAGCGGGTGATCGAGCACGCAACATGGAACGCGCTCGCCCGTTCGAGCGACGGAGGATCGGGCGAGCTCGGCGTCGTGCTGTTCGGGATCCCATCGCTGATCGTGACCTCGCCTGTGCTGTTCACGTGGTGGCTCGCCAGGCGAGCGCTGCGGACGTGCACCGGGATGAGCGTCCACACGTGGAGCGTCTGGATGCGCATCAGGGGCCAGCTCGACGACGATGATGCCAGGGAGCTCCACAGCGCCCTCATCAACCATGGAAACGGCGTGGAGGTCGCGCACCTCGACGGGCTGCGCAAGCAGCACCGTGAGAGGATGAGGCAGGAGGAGCTGGCCCGCTCCTTCGAGAGCAGGAAGGATTCGATCACCGACGGTCCCCTCATGCTGCGCCTGGAGCACGGTTGCGCGGAACCCGAGGACGCGCTCGACGCGGTCCGAGATTGGGAACGCCGGCTGGAGCACGATCGCCACGTGCAGCTCCATGAGTGGTTGGGGATGTCGGAGCAGGAGCTCAACGATTGGCGCGCTGGTCGCAGGACCGTCATGGACCTCCTCGAGGAACGTGAACGTTCAAAGAGGGGAAGCGTGCACCACGTCAGCTACGGCCAACCAGGTGTGGAGGTCGCATCGACGTCTGCGCAGTCTGTCGACGCGCGCCATGCCGGAAGGATGATGACGGCCGCGCTGGAGGCCAACGCACGCTCGCGTTCGGGCGAGGGGAGCGACGACCGATGATCGACGTCGTCGCGTTGGTCCTCCCGTGGAGGGTTGGAGCCGCGTTGCATGGCGCTTCAAGCGCTCGATCCGCCTTCCACGTGGCCTCAAGCGCGCCGCGTCAACTGCGAGCATCGTGACGACGTTCGTCGCGCAGGCGCTGCCTTGAGCGCTCGTGTTGGAAGGTCGTACGTCGTCGTTGATGAATCGTCGAAAGCGCCCAGGGGACCGCACTTCGCGGTCTTGCTGTTCAGGACGCGGAACGAATTGCTATCGTCCTACGATGACTACGGCGGCAGCAGTGGTAGCAGCACCATCACGGTCCCTGAGGTAACGTACCTTGCTTTTGAGACGAAAGCTGACCTAGAACAGTGGGTGGTCGACTCGACCGCCGAGGGTAGGTCGTTTTTCTGCTTCGAGGTCTCCCAGGTCGGGACCGTCGACGTCAGGGTCCGGTTGGGCATGCGGTGAGCGGTCCCGCGCATCGGAGATCGGGGAGGCAACGTGAAGATCGTCGCTCAGAAGCTCCTGAAATACCCGCGGACGCGCCACGTCCGTGGAAGCCGACTGCAGCACGGTGACCACGACATGGAGGCAGTCCCGTGGGAGGAGCTGCGGGGCAAGCACCTGGTCGTGGAGGAGAAGATGGACGGGTCGAACGCCGGCATCTCCTTCGACGATGACGGGACGCTGCTGCTGCAGTCGCGTGGGCACTATCTGCGGGGCGGCCCACGGGAGAAGCAGTTCGAGTGGCTTAAGCAGTGGGCCGCCTCCCGGCAGGAGGAGCTGTTCTGCATCCTGGGATCGCGGTACGTGCTGTACGGGGAGAACCTCTTCGCCAAGCACACAATGTTCTACGACGCCCTACCCCACCACTTCATGGAGTTCGACGTCCTCGACCGCGAGAGCGGTGAGTTCCTCAGCACGCCGGCGCGGGCCCACCTCATCGTGGGCGCGTCAGAACGTAGCACCTCCTCGCCGCGCGGGCCCATCGTGCCGGTGCTGGTGCTGGGCGAGGGCACGTTCAAGCGCCTCGAGGAGCTCGAGGAGATGATCGGCACGTCGCGCTTCGTCACTGGCGATCGCATGGTGAACCTCGATCGCGCCGCCCGCGATGCGGGGGTCGAAGCTTCGACCGCCAGGAAGCACACCGACCCGTCCTCCCTCATGGAGGGGCTATACGTAAAGTGGGAGGAGGACGGCGCCGTGAAGGGAAGGTACAAGTTCGTCAGGAGCACGTTCACGAGCAGCATCCTCGACCAGGAACAGCACTGGCACGATAGGCCCATCATCCAGAACGGCCTGGTGCTGGGCGCTGCGGAAGCGATGTGGTCCGATGCTTAGCGTGGATCCTGCAGCCCTCCAACGTACGTCGCTTTTGGTGAGCAGCGCAGCTGCCTTCGTGGGCGCGCGGTTGCAGTACCCGCTGCCTGAGTGCAACTCCCGACGGCCGAGGGTGTCGACCATCCGCGTCGACCAGCACAAGGCGAAGTGCGGCTTCGCGCGCATCTACTGCACGTTGGCCCACGAGGACGAGGTGGCCGCTGCCTGGCGGGAGCTGCACGGCGCTGGGCCGCACGCAGCCGACGCGAGCGCTCGTTGGGACGAGCACAAGGATCGCTGCATGCTCCACGACGCGGTGCACTACAGGCGCTGCTACATGGACATGGTCGCCCTGGTCCCCGACCTACGCGAACGGCTCTGCAGCCAGGCCGACTACGAGGGGCTCCTCCAGGCGAACTTCGAGGGGGCGCTGGCCTGGTTGACCAACCTGCCCGTGGTCGGGTGCTTGAAGTACGGCGCTGTCGACAAGGCCGGCGTGGAGAGGGTGCTGCGGGCGGCGTACGCCTGACACGGGGCACGCTCGTTGGTTACCGTCCGACGATGGCCAGCTACGCATGGGGCACCGACGTCCACCTTGACCATCTCAACGACGATCGCAGGAAGATCGTCGAGTTCGCTGAATCGCTCGTGGTGCAGGGCCCGACGGGCATCCTGCTGACGGGAGACATCTCCGTCGCCAACCAGCTGGTGCTGCACCTCTCGGCCATCGAGAGCGTCGTGAAGCGCCCGGTCTACTTCGTGCTGGGCAACCACGACTACTACGGCAGCAGCACGGAGCAGGTCCGCCGTGCGATGCGCGAGCTGAGCAACGTGAGCTCGTTCCTGCGCTACATGCCGACGATGCCCTACTACGGGCTGTCGCCGACGACGGCCCTCGTCGGCCACGACGGGTGGTACGACGCGATGAACGGCAGCTGGCAGACCAGCAACTTCGTGATGTCGGACTGGAGCGCCATCCACGACTTCACCAACGTGAACGGGAACCGCGCCACGATCGTCGGCGTGGCGCGCCAGCTGGCCCACGCCGGCGTCCTGCACGTCCAGTCCGGCATCAAGCAGGCGGCGCGCTACCACAGGAACATCATCGTGCTGACGCACTTCCCGCCCTTCCTGCAGGCGCACGCCGACGGCGAGGTCGCGGCCCAACCGTGGTACACGAGCAAGATGATGGGCGACATGCTGAGCGCGGCGGCTGCCGCGTACCCGACGCACAGCTTCACCGTCCTGTGCGGGCACACCCACCGCCGGTGGAGCGGGAAGGTCGCCCAGAACATGACGGTCCACGTCGGCGCCTCGGAGTACGGCAAGCCGCAGCTGCAGAGCATGATCGAGGTCGCTTGAGGGTGGAGGACCTGGGGGACGGCCATGCCGTCCTGGCCGACTCGGCCGATGCCGGGACCGTCGACCTCGTCCTTGGGTTGGTCGGGCAGGTGCCGCTCATCGTCGCTGACCCGCCCTACGGCAACGTCGTCCGCGCGCAGTGGGACCGGGTCGACGTCGACGACAGCGAGTTCGCGGAGCGCATGCTCCGTTGGACGGCCGAGTGGTCCAGGTTGCTGCTGCCCAACGCTGCGTTCTACGTGTGGGGGGGCCTGGGAGCGCCCGGCTTCCGGCCGTTCCTTCGCTACATCGTGGGGGTGGAGGAGCGCACGCAGCTGCGCTTGGCCAACCTGATCACCTGGTCGAAGCGACGTGCGTACGGCGTGCAGCACAACTACCTCTTCACCCGCGAGGAGCTCGCGTACTTCACGAACGGCGACAACATCAAGCGCCCACGCTGCTTCAACGTCCCGCTCCTCGACGCCAAGCGTGGCTACGCGGGCTACAACGCACGCTACCCCGCCCGCAGCGAGCACCTCCGGCGGACCAACGTGTGGACCGACATCACCGAGATCATGCGTGGGAAGGTCCACGACGCCCAGAAGCCGCAGCGCGCCATGGAGGTCCCGATCGAGGTCCACACCCTGCCGGGCGAGTGCGTCGTCGATCCGTTCGCCGGCTCGGGGACGTCGGCGCTGGCCGCCCGGCGCCTGGGCAGGCGCTTCGTCGTGGTCGAGAACGACCCGGCGACGTTCGACGGCATGCTGCAGCGCCTACGAGCATGAACATGGGGTACGACGCACCCTTGTAAGGCTTTACCTGGGCATTGTACCTTGGGATGAGGAGGAACGATGTCATGATGGAGGCGACAGCGACCGAGAAGCTCTCCCCTGTGGAGCGCGCCCAGAAGACCCTGGACCTCAAGGTGGAGATCAACATCCAACGCCGCCTCGAGGCCAACGCGGCAAGCGGGCAGGCTCGCCTCGAGGACCTGATGTCGCGGCGTTCAGCCTCGCGGTGGGATCCCACGAAGGTGGCGCGCCAGGTCCGGCGCCTGCAGCGCGCCCGTCAGGCACGTGAGAGCGCTGCCCTGCAGCGGGAGCAGCTCGAGCACTCGCTGCAGCTGCTGTCTGAGGACGAGGACGACGGAGCCCCCGTCCCCGCCGCCGCGTGAGCGTCCCCACGTACGCTCGCCTCCCAGTGGAGTTCGAGCGACGGCGGTCGGCGCTGCTGGAGCGCTTCGTCGAGTTCATGAACAAGGCGAACTGTCCCGACACGATCGCCCTCATCACCAAGGCCATGCAGCACGGCGGCTACGTCGCGGGTGGCCTCGTGCACCGGATGATGCGCCAAGCGCTGCGCGACCCAACGCGCCTGCCGAACGTGCTCGACGGGTACCTCAACCCGTCGGAAAGGCTCAACGTCAACCCAACGTCGTTGACGCGGTACCGCAGGGGCGACGTCGACGTCTTCTTCACGACGCCCCATGGCCTTGCCGAGTTCCGCGCCTGGGCGGGAAAAACGATCGCCGGCCCGCACCTGGCGACCTCGGCGGGGCGGGCCGTCGAGATCCACGCTGACAACAGGATCCGCGTGCAGGCTATCGAGCGCCACGTCGGCCCCATCGAGCAGGTGCTGCGCAGCTTCGACATGTTCAACGGGATGGTGGCCTTCAACGACCGCGAGGAGGTCGTGCCGGTGGGCTGGGAGCAGCTGGAGCACCAGAGCGAGCTCCACGTGGTCGACTGGTCGTCCGTCCTGGTCATCAGCCGGATCGCGAAGTGGTTCACCCGCCACGAGATGAAGGCCCTGACGCCCGAGTCGGCCGCGCTGCTGGCGCCCCGGGCGCTCGAGATCGCCGCGGCGCTCGAGCGCAGCACCGTCAAGACGCCCCTTGGAGCGCTCACCCCCCACGACATCGCCACGAAGTTCAAGCAGCTGCTGCCCCACGTCCCGAACGCCAACGACCTGGTGCTGCTGTCGTCGCTGTACTCCCTGGATGCCTACGACGGCCCACTCCAGCAGCTAGCGAGGCGTTCCTTCGGTGGGCCGATAGATGCCATGGCCCGCACCAGCGAATAATCGAGGGACCGCGGGGGGTGCGGTCCCCCGTCCCATGGGTTACCGTCCGACCTGGAGGTTGACTTGACACGCGCTCTTCTGCTCAACGCTGACTGGACCCCGCTGCACTTCATCAACGACGTGCGGGCCGTGATCCTGGTGATGAACGGCCGCGCGGAGATCGTCTTCGACTTCCAGACTGGCGCGCCCGCGGTGTGGGACGAGGCGTTCACCTCCCCCGGTCCTGCGCCTGACGCGCCGATGCGGCAGGTCCAGGTGCCGGCGACGATCCGCCTCCGCAACCGCGTCACCAAGCGCTGGAAGCCGCCGCGCTTCCGCAAGAACGTCCTGTTCAACCGCGACGGGTGGCGGTGCCAGTACTGCGGCTGCCAGCTCGGCTGGAGCACGATCGAGATCGAGCACATCGTCCCACGGTCGCGCGGCGGCAAGACGTCGTGGCTCAACTGCGTCGCGGCCTGCAAGGCGTGCAACAAACGCAAGGGCGCTCGCACCCCCGAGGAGGCCGGCATGCCGCTGCTGAGCAGGCCCGCCAACCCGTCGTCGCTGCACTTCTGGAACACCGTGAAGAGCGACAGCTGGCACCCATCCTGGGAGGCGTTCATCCCACGTGGGTAGCACGATGCGAACCTGCGCGTGGGGTCCATACTTACGCTGCAGGAGCGCGACCTGCATGCACCTCAAGTTGAACGATCTTAACCGCGTGGTCCGCGGCGCTGTCCGTGAGCACCGTGCCGTCTCGGCCCTACGCGTTGAGATCGGGCGGGTCCTAGGACCGTCGGTGATCACGGAGGGCCGGATCAGCGACGTCGCCGCGGCGGCCAACGACAGGATCGACGTCCTGGAGAGGACGGGCCGCATGGAGCAGCTGCGCTTCAAGCCCCACGTCGTGCTACCGCTGCTCGAGTCGGTGGAGCCCGAACTGCGGCGCCTCGCGGCACGGACGGTACCGCAGCAGCACCTCGCGCGCCTAGGCAGCGATGCTGACCCCGGCGTCAGGGCCGCGGCCGGAGCGCGGGTCCCGATCGCAGACCTGGTCAGGATGGTCCGCAGGTTCCCGCAGGACGACCAGCTTCGCGTCGTCCTGCGTGCACGGCGCCTCGACGAGGGCGGCGTTCCGCAGCCCAAGGCGCAACCCATGGGCCACGATGCTGGGGCCGACGGGGTCAGGACCGGCGAGGCGATCGAGACATCACAGGGGCCCGAGCTCAGCGAGGCGTGGTACCGGGAGCATGCCCAGCGCTTCATGCACGACTACGGGAAGAACATCGAGTACGCATGGGAGGCCACGGCCGTCAGGCGCTTCTGCAGCAGCTGCAGGGCGACGACGGGCCTGGAGGTCGACGAGGCCCGCCTGCTCCGGAGCATCCACGAGCTCATCGAGGAGCGGGAAGACAGGGCCCTCGAGCGGGATGCCCTGCAGGAGACGGCGGCGCGGTTGATGGAGCTCGACGAGCGCTGCGCGCTCAGGGAACGAGCTGAGCTACCCCCGCTCGACGAGGAGGTCGACCCCGTCCACGAGCTGCTGGAATCAAGGGTCGGCCACGAGGAGTACGTTGCCCGCGCTCGGGAGGTGTTCCGCATCCAGGACGCGATCATGCCCCTGGCGATGCGAAAGTACCGGTTGGGCGAGGGGAACGCTCGCCAGGTCCTGGTGCCTACGGTGGGCAGGTTGCCCCACGGTGCCGGTTTCCGGGCCGTGGACGAGCGGGCCCTCGACGCCTTCTGCGAGGCCTGGTCGGCCAGGCAGGCGATGGTCGGGGAGCCGCTGCGCATCGAGTGGACGAACCACCCGGCCGACGCCAGCAAGGTTGGCTTCACCTGCGTGCTGAGGTGAACGGTGCGGCCTAGGTCAACGTGACCGGTCGTAGGATGCCCATGCGACCGCCCATGGGTTGTCGACGTTCTTCTGCCGCTTCAGGGCCCTGACCTGCCTCTCGCGCCCGGGCGGCGTGACCTCGTCGATGCTGCGTTCCGGTGCGGGCTTTGGTTCCCGCGGGATCGTCTCGCCCGTCCAGCGGCCGACCGGGCGCCCCCAGGGATCGCGCGTCGTGCGAGGGTCCTTCGGATCGGGGCGGCGCCGAGCCGCCTGGATGTCGCTGAGAGGCAGCTCGGCCTCCATGAGGCCGCAGTCGTCGCAGATGAGCTCTTCGCCGGCGAGCCGGCCTCCGCACCGCGCGCAGGGCGCCGGCCCCACCGATGGTTCGTCGAGCCCGGGGCCCAGCGGGTCGCCGAAGCGTTCCTGGAGGCGGTCGCGGAGCTGGTCGACGGATCGTGCGCGCGTCTTCATGCATGTATGTATGAGGCGATGTGGTGTAGTGTGACGGCAGCATGAAGATACTCGTCACCGGCGGCGCGGGCTTCCTTGGTTCCCACATCGTCCTGCGCCACCTCGCGGCGGGCGACGACGTGCTCTGCGTCGACGACTTCAGCACGGCGATGGGGAGCCCGTTCATCAGGCCATCCCCGCACTTCCAGAGGATGCTGGCCTACGCTGGTAGGTTCATGCTCATGCGCAGCGACATCTCAAGCCACAGCATGCTCGCCGAGCTGGCCGACTGGGGAGGCGACGTCATCTACAACTTCGCGTGCCCAGCCTCGCCGCCGCGCTACCAGGCGACGCCCGTGGAGACCATGATGACGTGCGTCGCCGGCACGCACAACATGCTGCAGGTCGCCCTGCGGACTGGTGCCGTCGTGGTCCATGCCTCCACGTCCGAGGTCTACGGTGATCCTGACGTGAACCCGCAGGGGGAGTCGTACCGCGGCCGCGTCAACCCGTACGGGCCACGTGCCTGCTACGACGAGGGGAAGCGCGCCGCCGAGGCCCTTTGCTACGACTTCAGGCACAAGCATGGGGTCGACGCCCGGCTCGTGCGCATCTTCAACACGTACGGCCCGCACATGGACCCGCACGACGGCCGGGTCGTCAGCAACCTGATCCGCCAGGCCCTCAGGGGCGAGGACCTCACGGTCTACGGCGACGGCTCGCAGACCCGGAGCTTCTGCTACGTCGACGACCTCGTGTCGGGGATCACGGCGCTGGGAGCGCTCCCCAGCAACCCGGGGACGCCCATCAACGTCGGCAACCCAGACGAGTTCACCGTCCTGGACCTGGCACGGGAGGTCAGGGCCCGCCTGGGCGGGAGGATCGTCTTCCGCGACCTCCCGGTCGACGACCCGACGCAACGTCGTCCCGACATCTCGTTGGCCAAGCAGCTGCTTGGGTGGGAACCGCGCATCACGCTGCAGGAAGGCCTGGACAGGACGATCGAGTACTTCAGGGGCGTGATCGAGCAGTGGAGCATGGCCCCTGCGTAGGTCGGTGGGAACGACCTCGATCGCGGACAGGCTAGCCCTGCTGCTAACGGCGTGCATGACAGCGTGGTGCGAGAGGACGTTCGGCCGCTACGATCGGCGGCGGCGACCACGGCGCCGCCCATGCGTCAGCGTCAGCGTCGAGAGGGGCGGTCGATGTGGTCGCTTCCGCGCACGGGTGTCGTCGTCGAACGGTTGGTTCAGGGTCGAGGGCGGCGACACGGAGCTCGAGGCCCTGGTGGGGCTGGCTCGAGGGTGCCTCGAGCTGGTGGACCCCGACCTGCTTGAGCTCCGCGACATCGTGGAGAACGCTTCGCACGTTGGGCAGCACGCACGCTAGCTCCGCACGATGTAGGGCGTGCCCGGCCCGGGGTAGGATCCCTCCATGGGATGGTCGAAGGGTTCGCAGGTCTTCCAGTCCGTCGCACGGGCGGCGAAGAGGTACATCGCCGATCACGAGCGCGCTGACTTCTACCGTGCCGTCCTCCCTGCGTTCAACGCATGCGATTGGGACACCCAAGCCGAGGTCCTGGGCGAGGACCCGGTCCTGGACGCCGTCCTCCACGAGGACGGGCTCATCGAGGAGGACCGTTGAGCGCCGTGCAGCCTCCGAAGAGGTTCGTCGGCCTCCACGCCCACACGGGCTTCAGCGCCTTCGACGGGCTCGGGTACCCCGACGAGCACTTCAAGTTCGCGATGGAGAACGGGCTCGACGCCCATGCCATCACGGAGCACGGCAACATGTCGAGCTACGCCCACGCCCAGCTCTGGGTGGAGGAGTGGGCCAAGGCCAACAAGGAGGGGCGCTTCAAGTACCTCCCAGGCGTCGAGGCGTACTACCATCCCGACCTCAAGCAGTGGCAGCGCGACGCTGAGGCCGCCGAGCAGGCGAAGGTCGACAGGAAGGTTGCGGCCAAGCTCGCCAAGGAGCAGGAGCGCCTGCAGACCAAGATCGTCGCGGTCGTCGACCAGGCCGACGAGACGGAGGACATCGAGACCTCGAACGCGCTCGTCCTCGAGGACGAGGAGGAGTCGAAGTCGACCAAGAACTTCAACCCCGTCAACAGGCGCCACCACCTCGTCGTCCTGCCCAAGAACCAGCGCGGCCTTCTGCGGACGTTCGCCATGTGCTCGCGGTCGTACCTGGAGGGCTTCTACCGCTTCCCCCGCATCGACTTCGGCATGCTGCGCGAGGCCGCGAGGGACGGCGACCTCGTCGTCGCGGGGGCCTGCATCGGCGGCCTGTGCGCCTACAACGTGTTCCAGCAGGTCCAGCAGCACAGGTTCGAGGAATTGTCCGAGAGGAACCTCGATGACCCGGGGCTCCTCGAGCGATGCGTGACGGCCGTCGGCAACGCCTACCAGCACATGGTCGACGCGGTGGGCGAGGGGAACTACTACCTCGAGCTGCAGTTCAACAGGCTGCCGGCCCAGAACCTCGTCAACAGGGCCATCATCGAGTTCGCCCGGCGCGCCGGCGTCGAGCGGCAGCTGATCGTCACGGCCGACTCCCACTACCCGCGTCCCGAGTACTGGAAGGAACGTGAGCTCTACAAGAAGCTCGGCTGGATGGGCTACGAGATCCGGCCCGACAGCCTGCCGAAGTCGCGCGACGAGCTGAAGTGCGAGCTGTACCCGAAGAACGCGCAGCAGGTGTGGGACGAGTACCTCAGGGCGAAGGAGGGGACGTCGTTCTACGACGACGCGGTGATCGCAGCAGCCGTCGAGCGGACCCACGACGTAGCCCACCAGGTCATCGGCGAGGTTCCTCCTGACCGGTCGCCCAAGTTCCCGATGCAGCGCCTCGTCCCGCCCGGGACGAAGGCGTTCAACCACCTCGTCGAGCTGTGCAAGGCCGGATTGGTGAAGCGGGGCCTGCACGAACGTCCCGAGTACGTCGCCCGCCTCAAGGAGGAGCTGGGCGTCATCAAGCAGATGAAGAACGAGGCGTACTTCATCTCGTACCAGAAGATCATGGAGCTCGCCAGGAGCGTCTGCCTCGTGGGCCCCGCGCGCGGCAGCGGCGGGGGCTCCCTTGTCGCCTACGTCCTGTACATCACCGACCTCGACCCGCTGCACTGGGACCTGCCCTTTGCGCGCTTCCTCAGCGTCTACCGCAAGGGAGCGCCCGACATCGACTGCGTCCACGAGGAGCACCTCGTCGTCATGGCCGACGGTCGCCATGCCAAGGCCGGCAGCATCGTGATCGGCGACATGGTCATGGGAGGCGACGGGAGACCGCATGCCATCACGGCAACGTACGCCAGGGAGCTGCACCCGGGTGAGCAGCCCGTCTGCCTCACGGTGCGCGCTGACGACGGTACGTTGGGCCGGATCGACGTCGTGCCCGGGCACAAGTTCATCCGTGAGGACGGCGAGCTGGTCTACGCTGATCGGCTCGCCGTGGGAGATCGGCTCATGGCGACATGCGGTGTCGTGATCGTTGCCATCGACAACGCCGGCGTCCCGGGCCGCTACGTTGACGTCACCGTCGCGGGCGACCATCGCTTCCACGTCGTACCGTTCGACGTCGTCGAGTCGGCCGACGGTTCAGCGTCCATGTGCCCGCTGCTGTACGGGCTAGCATCGACCCGGACGACGGAGGGCGAAGGGGCGGTTCGCGAGTGATGTTCGAGGAACCCTACATGTGCGTGGGCTGCGGTTCACGCCGAGCGCAGCGGCGAGGCTGCCCGTACTGCACCGAGCACCTCCTCCGGCGGTACCGGTGGGAGCTCGAGATGATCAGGGACGAGTTTCGCAGGGTGCTCGTTGCCCGTGCTGACGACCGCGGTGGGCAGCACGTCCCGTGCCACAGCGAGTTCATGAACGTCAACCCAAGCGCGCTCAACGCCATGAAACGTTACGTAGAGCGATGGGACGCCCTCCTTGGGCCCGAAGGTTCCGATGCATCGGGGCCGCGCGGTGAAGATCCAGCAACATCGTGAGGAGACCGACGCCTGGAGCTGCGGTTCGAGTCCCGCACGCTCGGGGTCGCTCGACACGGTCGACCTGCCGCGGCTGTTCGATGCCATCGAGCTCGGGAGGGGCGATGAGTGGACCTGGTTGCAGCTCGGCTGACGGAGGACGATGACGTGCCGCGGGCGCGCGATCGGCTCATCGTCGTGCCGCTTGCACCGGAAGCCGATCAGGCGACGTAGCCGTAGTCGAGCAGGACGAGCCGGCGATCTGGCGTGACGCCCCAGTGCTCGAGCCGCTTGATGTCGACCACGGCAAGGTCCTCAACCTGCATGACTTTCCATGTCTGGACCGCCAGGTCATCGTAGAGCCCGGGACGCGGGGAACGACCCTTCGAAGCGTCGTGCCTGATCTCGAGCAGCTGCTCTCCCAGGTCCACGATGTCGATCCCCGCCAGCTGCATGAACTCCTGGTGATCGTGCACGCCACGTGCCAGGTCGGACAGCAGCCACACGCCGTCCTGGTCGTGGTGCCGCACCCTGGCGATGGGCGCGGACGCCGGCAGCCGCTCGCTGGCGCTGATCTCGCGCATGCTCTGGAGCGTCCCGGGGACGTCGAGGGCGACCTTGAGGGCGTAGCGCGACGATAGCCTGTAGACGGCCCGAGCGGCCCCCTTGCCCAGCTTGGGCAGGCGCCATCGAGCGTACCACTGCGCGAGCTCGATCCGGTCCTCGAGCCCGCGCTGCTTGGGTCGTCCGTGCGCCGCCAGGTCGACGAACTCGTTCCACTGGAACGGCTCGCGCCGCTCCACCATGGTGGGCGGCCGCATGCCCAGCCGCCAGGCGATGCAGCTTCGTAGCTGGTCGAGCGTCGTCACCATCATGCAGCTATATACAGCGCTCGAGGTGCGCTGTCCACGCGCGCTCAAGCGGCGACGACCCAACGCGAGTTGCTGCACCCGTAGATGCGGACGACGCCCGCCTCCTGGGCGACCTGGCGCTCCGTGAGGCCACGCACGGGATCGGCGCGGTACCGGAACCTGTCGTACCGGGCGAGGAAGTCCGTCCACCAGAAGCGCTGCGCGGTGACGCCAGCATGCTGCATCCCCGCCGCAGCGTACCCGGCGCCGGCGCCCAGGCGGTTGTCGCTGTAGGAGGTGAGCTGGGCGGCCCCGAGCTCCCTCGCCCAGCGGCGCGCCTCCGCGATGAACCGTCCCACCCCGCCGACGACGTGGGTGCCGGGTCGGAAGGCGATCCGGGCCACCTCGAGGGCCTGACGACCGCTGCCCCGGGCCCACCTGAGGGCGCAAGCGCCCACCGGTTCGCCGGCCCCGGTTGCCAACCGCATGGCGTACGACGAATTAACGTGGCCTTCGAGGTGCCAGTCGTCCAGCGATCCGGCGACGTCGCGGGGGATGCAGCGTTGGAGGGTGAGCTCGCGGGCCCCGATACGTGCTGACGTGCCCAACCGGTGCGTGATCATCGACTCCACGACGTGGCGGCGCTCGCGCCATTCGTCCTCGAAGATGGTGAGGAGCCTCACGCCCGCCGCGGCCGCCGCCAACCGCTTGTCCTCAGCGTGCGACGGATCGAAGCGCTCCGCGGCGTCGCTGTGCCAGTAGAGGCCATTGCACTCGACGGCGAAGCGTCGGGAGGGGACCCAGACGTCGAGCTCAGGACCGCCGAGCGTCGTGCGGTCGTCGAGCACCGCGTCCGGGGCTAGCGTGGCCACGAATGCGTGGACCTCCCTCTGCCACTCGCTGGTCTTCTCGCTCCAGGGCGGGAAGCACGTGGGGCAGCGAGCGCCGTTGTTGAACACCGCGCCCATCGTCCGCCTGAACGTCCCATCGCAGGACAGACATCGCACGCTGTGGATCGTCGTCGTGTTGACGTACGGTCCGTCCAGCGCTAGGTTCCGTTCTAGCAAACGAGCGTTGACGACCTCGATGGTCAGGAGCTTGGAGCGGCGCATCCTCTCGAGCGTTTCATCCGTGAAGGCATGGCCACGTAGCGCCTCGCTGATCTTCACGCTGCGCCGGTCGATGACGTCGCTCGTCCCCCTCGTCAGGCCCAACGACCATCCAGGATTGTTGGCGTAGTGGGCACGCAGCGCCGCGCTGATCGAGATCGCCTTCTGGCGAACGCTCTCATCATTTTCCTTCGTCCGGCCGGCATTGTGGTGCCCGTGGGCCGCGTAGTGTGCTCGCATGGATGCTGCGCTTGCCTCCATGCGCTTGTCGTTGTCCTTCGTTAGGCCCCTGTTCCAGGCCGGCCGATCGTTCATCGCGTACGTCCGGCGCCGCGAGCACGGGCCGCAGCGCTCAGGGTAGCCCTCGTCCTGCCCCGCTAGCGTGACCTCGACGCTGCAGTCCACGCAGGTCGTCCGACAACCAGGGAACCTCGCCGCGTAGAGCTCCACGCCCGATTTTCCATGCGATTTTATCGCATGCTGGCCCAACCCCCTTGCGTGATTCGTCGATGCCTTGCACCAAGGACACCGAAGCGCCTTCGCTGGTGCAGCCTCTTGGGAATCCTCGCGGCGGTGCCGCGCCTCGTGGATTCGCAGCGCCCGTAGCGAGGCGTGCTCGCGTCCGCACCTCCCGCATGTAAAGTCCGCGGTGGTCGTCGTAGTATCAGCGTGCATGGTCGTCCATTCGTTCCTTGGCAGGGGCCACAGCGTCGTCGTTCACAACACTGACCTCGCGGATCGTGACAAGGTCCTGGAGCAGCTCCGCAACTTCTTTGGTTGGGAGAACGTCGTTCCGATCTCTAACTATAACACGTTCAAGCTCAAGACGCTTGTGAAGGACATAGGAAAGTTCTACGGCGTCCCCTTCGAGGAGACCAACGCCGCGACGCGCACCGTCGAGGACGAGGTCCGCAAGGCCACGATGAAGGAGGGCGACGACAAGAACCTCTTCGTCCTCACCTACGACGACGCCATGGCCTTCCACTGCGCTAAGCGCGACGAGCCGAACGCCAGGCCGGTGTGCGCTGGGTGCACCCCCGCCTGCTCCAGGCCCGTCAGCCCCAGCTTCAGGGGCTTCATCGAGAGGAACCCGCTGGTCGCCGAGTCGATCAAGATCCTGTTCAAGCAGAACAGGGCCCTCGGGCGGCACGCCGGCGGCGTCCTCATCGCGGACGACCTACCCAACAAGATGCCGCTGGTGACGTCAAGGGGCAAGAAGGGCTCTGAGGTACGTGAACCGCAATCACCGTGGGTGGAGGGCGTCAACTACAAGCACCTCGAGAAGATCGGGGAGTTCATCAAGTACGACCTGCTCGGCCTCGAGACGATGCGCCTCGTGGAGCGCACGATCGAGCTGATTCTGCAGAAGGAGGGCAACCCGAGCCCCACGTTCGACGACATCAAGGCGTGGTACGAGCGGAACATGGCGCCAGCGGCCATCGACTTCGACGATCCCAAGCCCTACGACGTCTACGCCCAAGGGAGGTGGGGCGGTGTCTTCCAGTGCACCGGCGCTGGCGCCCAGCGCCTCTTCGTCAAGGGGAAGCCACGGAGCATCGTCGACATCGCCACCCTGACGTCGATCTACCGCCCGGGGCCGCTGGCCGCGAAGGTCGACCGGCTGTACCTCGAGGCGAAGAACGAGGGGAAGGAGATGGAGTGGGGCGACCCGCGGATCAACGAGATCCTCAGGAAGACCTACTCGTGCCTGGCGGGGGGCACGCCGGTGCTGACCCAGGGGGGCGAGGTTCCCATCCGAGAAATCGTGGAGCGTGGGATGGTGGGGACCAGGCTCCCCTCGTGGAACGAGGCTACGGGCGAGGTCGAGGAGGACGAGGTGGTCGCCGTCGCCTGCAACGGCACGCGCGACCTCCTCGAGGTCGAGCTGGAGGGTGGGCGAACGCTGCGCCTGACCGACGACCACCTCGTGATGACGCAGCGTGGTTGGCTCCCGGCAGGGGAGCTATCGACGGACGACTCGATCCTGGGGCTGCCGTGACGCACGCTCCGGGCGACATCGTCGTGCACCGTTCAGCGTACGGCGTCGGGAAGCAGTGGCTGCGGCGCCGGCCCAACGAGGAGCTCGACGGTGAGCCGCTGCGCAGTCGCGCTCACGTGGTGCACGGCAACGTGATGCTCGTCGTCTCGGTCGACGACCTCACGGGACGGCTCATGGTCGTCATCGCCGACGGGCCCAGCGCTGGGATGACGGGATGGATCCACCCAGCGGGCCAGGTCCTCCACGCTCGAGCGATCGTGCAGAAGGCTACGGGCGGAGCGAAATCCGCCACGTGGGCAGAGGTTGGTCCGAGGATGCAGGCATGACGACGACGCTCGATGGCGCTCGGGAGCCGGCCCCGGACGCTGCGGTGGTGCTGCGCGAGGACTTCAAGCCCGACGTCGAGGCAGGCCGCCGGACGATGGAGCGCACCGTCCGGCTGCTCGCGACGATGCGTGCCCTGCGTGAGCGGAAGGACGACGGCAGCCTCGAGGAGGAGACGCGCCTGTGAGGCCCCATGGGCTGCGCCCGTTCGCGTGGAGGATCATCTGGGCCTGGGCTCGCCCGGCACAGAGGAGCTGCAGGCGGCGGTTCAAGCGCCTGGTCCGAGGCGAGTGGATCGTGGACAGGGTCGTGCGCCACCGGCGCGGGGCCGACGACAGGCAGGCGGTCGAGGACTCGGAGCGGGAGGGCGGTGAACGCTGATGAAGCTGAACAAGGTTGGTGGAACGTGAGCTGGCCCAAGGCCTTCGTCATGCACGATGGGGGAGGGGCAGGATGACGCACGATCCGATCCACGATGAGCGCCTGCTGCTGCTCGCCGGCCACCTCGAGCGGGTGCCGTCGAAGGCGTTCGACTACACCGAGTACGTGAGCCACGATTGGGACGGGAGCTCGAGCATCGGTTCCTGCGGCACCGTGGCCTGCGCCCTGGGGTGGGCGACGACGATCCCGGAGCTCAGGGCGCTGGGGCTCACCCTGGTGAGGCGACGGGGCGGCTGGCTGCCGCGGCTGGTCGATCCCGCCACCCACGTCGAGCACGAGCACTTCCGCACTTGCGCCATTCTCTTCGGGCTGGACGCCGACGAGGCCAACCTGCTGTTCATGCCGTCCTGGCAGAGCCGCGTCGAGGGCTGGCCCGACCGGTCGCCGCCCGCCGACGCGTCGGCCGCCGACGTGGCCGCGCACATCCGCAGGTTCGTGGCCTTCAGGCGCGCGCGGTCATCGTAACCACGTACCCCCTCACGGGGGCTGAACTACCCCAGCAAGTTGAGGACAATAGCGTGATGGTGCTCCCCAAGGAATCACAGGTCGTCGGGCGCGCGGTGCGGTCGGTGCGGCGTCTGCCCGCCGAGCCCGTCTACGACGTCCAGGTCAGGAAGAACCACAGCTTCTTCGCCAACGGCCTGCTGGTGCACAACTGCATCATCTTCCAGGAGCAGGTGATGGAGCTGGCCGAGAAGTGCGCCGGCTTCCCCAAGGACAAGTGCGACGAGGTGCGACGCGCCATCATGAAGCGCAGCATCTCCGGCGGTGAGGCCGCCAAGAGGGCGGCCCAGGAGACGCGCGACGGTTTCGTCAAGGGCTGCGTCGCGAACGGCTACACCGAGCAGGTCGCGAACAACCTCTACGACAAGATCTTATACTTCGCTGGGTACGGGTTCAATAAAAGTTTGTACTTTTTGCAACCAGTAAATACGTACTTTCCTGATGGTGCATTGAAAATGACGAGGGAGCTGCAGCACGTCGAGGCGGGTGATCTGGTCATGTCCCGCGACGAGACGACGGGTTCCGACGTCCTGACCACGGTCGTCGCCCGGCACGACCACGGCGACCTCGACCTGGTCGAGGTCGAGCTCACGACGGGGGAGAAGGTGCGCTGCACGTGGGATCACAAGTTCAGGGTGGTAGAGACGGGGGAGATGCTGCCGCTGTGGCAGATCATGAAGCGCGGCCTGAGCATCGTTGCAGGAAGTGCGGCGGGAGCTTCAGCAGCCCCCGATGGCTCGCTCGGCACGAGACGACCTGCGATGGCATCCGACGGCCGAGGTACGGCGAGGTCAGCGGCGTTGAGGGGATCGACTGGATCGCCTGCCGCCTGTGCGATTTCCGAGGGAAGGCGCTAGCGAGGCACCTGACGCAGACGCACGGAACGACGATCATCGCCTACCAGGAGCAGCACGTTGGCGCTGCGATCGCCTGCGAGGCCTCCCGAGCGCGCTTCAAGGAGCGTGGGCAGAACTTCGCCTGGCTCAAGCGGGCCAAGGAACGTGGCGACGACCTAACGGCCTACCGTGAGAGGATGGGCCGGGCCGTGAGCGCAGCCGTCATGGCCAACCCGAAGGAACGTCGGCGTCGGGCCGAGCAGATGGCCGATCGGAACCGCACCGCGGCAGCGTGCGAGAGCTCCCGCAACGCTGCGAAGCGGACCTCGGCCCGCCCTGAGATTCTCAAGGCACGAACGGAGCGCTTGCGAAAATGGCGCGCCACCAACTTCCATGACTTCTACGAGAAGTGCGTAGTGGCGATGCATTCAACGTGGCGAAGCCAACCAGAGCTAGCTCTTGCCCAAATTCTCCAAGCGGTATCCGGCTACTCGTTCCAACCGAACCAGGTGGTGAAGTCAGAGCGATTCACGACTAAATCGCAACGAAAACAGGTTGACGTAGCCGACAAGGGAGCGCGCTTTTACGTTGAATTTGATGGGATCATTCACTTCGAATCTCGTGTTAAGGGACCCGAGGTCCTACGTGATGTGCGGGAGCGTGATGCGATGTTAGATGCACACGTGGAGGCACACGGATGGACTCTCGTACGCATCTCCTACGACCAGTTCTCCTACAAGGACGGCGGGCGCTTCAGCGAGGCATGCCTCCGGAAGCTGTTCGAGCTGCTCCTCGCGCCCGTGCCGGGCGTCCACAGAATCGGCGAGGCCTATGCCGCGACAGGTGAACTCGAGCGCCAGGTGGGTTACCCTGAGATTGCTGTGTCTAGGCGCACCACGATCATGAGCCGAGCGCGATGAGCAACATCAGGTCGATCAAGCCCATCGGGCGACACCGGACGTACGACCTCGAGGTCGAGCACCCCGACCACCAGTTCTACCTGGCCAACGGCATGCTCACCTCGAACAGCCATGCCGTCGCCTACGCCATCGACAGCTTCTGGTGCGCCTGGTTGATGACGTACCACGAGGAGGAGTGGGTCTGCGCCTACATGGAGTCGATGTCGCACACCCCCGACCAGCGGGCCAAGGCCTTCGGCGAGGTGAAGGCCCTGGGCTACCAGATCGTGCCCATCGACGTGAACCATGCCACGACCGGGTGGACGGTGCTGCCCGGCAGGCGGCTGATGCCCAGCATGACGTCCGCCAAGGGCGTCGGCGAGGCCGCCGTGCAGGAGATCATGGCCATGCGCCCGCTGGGCTCGCTCGAGCAGCTACTCTACAACGAGGACGGGTCGTGGCGGCCCAGCAAGTTCAACAGGAAGGCGATGGAGGCCCTCATCCGGATCCGGGCGTTCGACAGCCTGGGCTGCGTTGGGGAGGGAAAGCTCTTCAGGAGCTACCGGCACATGCACGAGGCGCTGCTGGGCTCGTACGTGGAGCGCGTGCCCAAGCGCAAGGGCTCCGACGAGATGGTGGAGCGCGTGAGGGACCACTCCGCGCTGGTGAAGCGGTCGCCCAGGAAGGATCCCCACGAGGGGAGGAAGAACCTCTACGAGCTGGCACGTGCGCTGGCCGACGGGTGCTCCGAGGAGTGGACCCGCCGCGAGCTGGCCGGCTTCCAGGCCGAGGTCCTCGGGTCCGCCGACCTGTCGACGATGTTCGACCCGGCCATGATGCAGAGGCTGCAGGACAGGGGCGTGGGCTCGATCGAGGACCTCGAGGTGGGTAGGACGGACCTGGTGTGGTGCATCACCGTCGCCGTGCCCCCCAAGAAGGGCAGCGAACCCGTCGCCGGTGTGATGAAGACGACGCGGAACAACAAGTCCTACGTCCAGGCGTTCGTCACCGGCGTCGTCGGCCGCCCGCTCCGCGTCAACGTCTGGGGTGGGAAGGAGATCTACGAGCCCTACCGGCTCCTCGTCGCGGAGGTGAAGAGGGACGACTTCGGCCTGTCGACCGCAGCCTGGAAGGTCAAGGTGCTGGCGTGAGCCTCCTCCGGCGGATCGCGGCCCTCCTGCGCCCTGCATCCGAGGCGCCGTTCGTGATACCGGACTTCGAGCCCACCATGGTCGTCGAGGGCATCCCACGCGAGGACGACGAGCTGCTGGGCCGTGCTGTCCGGCGCATCTGGGTGGGGTGGGCACGGGAGCAGCCCGACGCGAAGCCATCGTGGCTCGTGCCGTGGGAGGACCTGCCAGAGCGCGACCGCGAGGTCGACGTCCGCATCGGCAGGCACCTCGCGAACATCGGGCGCCTGCGCTACGTCAGGCTGCCCGGCGACAGTCGATCAACCGGTTAGGAGGTCACTATGGGTGAGTACGTGAGGTTGTTCATGGCGTCCGCCGCGCTCGCGGCGGCGCTCGCGGCGTTGGTCTACTCGTGCCGGATCGTGGACGTTGGCTACACGCGCGCCTTCGGCACGGCGGAGGAGAACGCTCGGACCACGGCCTTCGAGGGCACGAAGGTCTACCGCGACGGGGTGAAGCACGACATGGACGACATGTGCCTGGCCTATGCCCGGGCCCAGTCACCAGACGAGCGCGCGGCCGTCGCCTCCCTGCTCGAGCACAGGGCCCAGGCGGTGCCGCCGGAGCTCGTGCCGCCCTGCGCTCGTAGGATCAGGGAGGGTGCGCAGTGAGGTTCATGGTGGCTGCCGCGCTGCTTGCCGCGCTGGGCTGCGACAACCAGCTCGAGACCGAGGAGCAGCAGGCCGGGCTGCAGGCGCAGGCGCTCGAGCAGGCCCACGCGCAGGTGGGCATGCCCTCGCTCAGCCGCTTCCAGGAGAAGCGCATGATGCGCGACATCTACGAGCTGCGCGACAAGGAGATCACCACGCACGCCTACCTGCTCAACGAGCTGAGCGGGTGCCTGGTGTACCTGGGCCCAGCGGTGGGCTACGGGCTGCCCTACGGTACGCAGTACACGGCGCCGACGCGCACGGCGTACGCTCACGGGGCGTACTTCCAGGCGCCCCAACCGGAACCCAACGGGCTCTACGTCCCCGAGACGGCCGAGGGCACGTGGTTGATGCTGCGTGATCCCACGACCGACGCGGGCGGCGCCAGGCCCGTCTACGTGGAGCCCCGCGTCGTCGTGGCGCCCTTCCGGCTCGTCGAGCAGGAATGCTCGGCCCCCAACGACAGGAAGCAGCGTTGACGAGCTCGCCGGTGAACCTTCGCCGGCGATGGGCCTACACTAGCACAAGAGGATCGCACGATGGAGCCACGCGCCGTGGGGGCGAGGGTCAGGGTGAGGCCGGAGACGGCGCCGGCGACGAGCCATGCCGGCGCGCTCGGCACGGTGTCCACGCTCGACGTGTGCATGGCGCGAGCCTGCGGCGTCAGGCTGGACATGTGCCCCAACGACGTCCACGTCTTCAGGTGGGGCGAGCTCGAACCGTGCGATGAGGCCGTCGCTCGATACGCGGCAGCGATCGACGCAGCGTGCAGGTCCCTCGGCGCGCTTGTCGCCTCGGTTCCTAGGGCGGTGGGATCGCACCATTCCACCTGCCCAGCGTGGGCCCGACCCGGCGCGACGTGCAGCTGCTCCCACGTCGAGGTGTCCACGTGGACGTTGGAGGGCATCATCCGCGGGCTCAGGTTGTAGGATGGCACCATGACGTACGACTACGCGTGCCGCAGCTGCGGCAACTGCTTCGAGGCGGAGCAGCGCATCACCGCGCCCGCCCTCGTCGACTGCCCGAGCTGCAAGCGACCGTCCCTGGTCAGGCAGGCCTCGGGGGGCGCGGCCGTGGTGCTGCGCGGGCCCAGATGGGCCCGCGACCTGTACTCTGCCCCGGCAGCGGGGACCTCGACGTGACGGGCTCGAGCATCGAACCGACAAAGGTGCCCATGGTCGAGGCCCTCGCGGGGTTGGGCGATCCCTCGTCCTGGGACGCTGACGACAGGTCGTACGCTGCCGAGGCGCGGAGGAAGCAGCGCATCGTCTTCTTCGTTGGGCCCGACATGTGCGGGAAGACGAACATCGCGCGGGAGGTTGCCTCCCGCACCGGGATCCCCTACTTCAAGGCGTCGGGGGAGCACTCAGCCTACCTCTCCTCCAGGGTTGACCGTGCCGGGGAGTTCCTTCAGCAGCTGCGGTACGCTGACCCACGAGTTTTCGACCTCCTGCGGCAGGCGGGGTACAGCCTCATATTCGACCGGGGCTTCCCGTGCGAGGCGGCCTACTCGTCGGTGATGGGCCGCTACACCGACGACCAGATGTTGGCCCACATGGACAAGATGTGGGCCTCGATCGGCGCGAAGATCGTCTTCTGCTACCGCTCGAGCTACGCCGGCGTCGTCGACGACCTCGATCCCAGCATCTCGGAGCTCACCCTGGGGCGCATCCATCGGGCGTACGAGGAGTTCTTCGTGCGGTCGCTGTGCTCCGTCCACAGGCTCAACGTCGACGACGGCGACCTGGAACGCGAGGTCGACGAGGTGTTCGGGTTCATGGGCTACCCGGCCGTCAGTCGGCTGTCGATGATGCAGCAGGCGATGGGCCTGTACGATGATGAACCGGACACGGAGAGGGATGGAGGGCTCGAGCGTGAAGCAACCTGAGTACGATGGCGACTTCTTCGATGCTGGCAGGCAGTACTTCGCTCACGGCCTCCCCGCGTGGAGGGGGTTCGTCCTCGACGTCCTGAAGGCGACGTCGATCGCCGACTTCGGCTGCGGCCAGGGCGACTGGCTCGAGCCCCTGCAGGGGCAGATCCCGGTCTGGGGCTGCGATGGCTACGCGGACGAGGCGCACCTGCGCATCGACCCGACGAACTTCAGGAAGGTCGACATCGGGTCGGCCAGCCCCTCGTCGCTGGACGTCGGCCAGCGCGACGTGGTGATGTCGCTGGAGGCGATGGAGCACGTCGTCGCCGAACGGGAGGGGAACTTCCTCGACTGTATGCTCAGCCCGTCACCGCGGTTGGTCGTCCTCAGCGTGGCCAGCGGTTGGGGCACGTACGATCCCGCCCAGACGAAGCGAAATCGCCTGGGTGAGGTGGTCCCCGGTGGGCCCGGCTGGCACCCTCAGTACGGTCGGCACCACGTCAACTGCCAACCGGTGGGGACCGTCGTGGCCAAGATGGCCCACAGGGGGTTCGTCGTCGACAAAGAGCTGTCGGCCGCGTTCTCGTCCCTCAGGGTACCCGGGCGCACCTCCCGTGGGCGGTTCGCCTTCGCGGGCTTCTACAGGAAGAACACGCGCGTGTACCGCAGGGCCGGCGCGTGAACCACGCATGCAGCGCTCCTGCCGGTAAACCTCCGGCAGGGATCCTCGCCCAGGAGGAGGCATGCCCCGAGTGCGCTCAGCAGCGCGCCATCGTGTGCACCTGCCCCGCCGGTTGGTTTCCTGTCGACCACGAGCCGCAGCTCCGGGCAAGGGCGCACGGCTTCGCTGGCGTCGTTGCGCACCACCATGCGTGCTCGAGGCGCGCTGGATCGCAACGATCATGACGGTCCGTCGCCCGCCGGGCATGCCCAAGAAGATGCCCGAACCGTGCCAGGCATGCCAGAAGCGCTCGAGCGCGCTTCGTCGTGGTAGCGTGCTGCTGACGCTCGAACCAAACGAGGCAAGGGCCCTGGTGCTGCACCTCAAGGCCTCTGATTCAGCTCGTCGAGATCCAACGCTCGTTGGCCTGCTGCGCACGCTGCTGGAGACCGTCGGATGATGCGCACGCTGGTCTGGTGCGACATGGAGATGACCGGGACGGACCGCGACCACGACCACATCATGGAGGTCGCGGTGGCCCGAGCGCCCATCGAGAGCCCGACGCAGGCCGAGTTCGTGCTGCACGAGGTCGTGTGGTTGAGCGACGAAGCGCTCGCCGGCATGCAGCACGTCCCGCGCGGGATGCACACCCGGAACGGGTTGATCGATGAGTGCCGCTCGTCGGGCGCGCTGCACCTCTACGAGGTGGAGCAGCGCCTGCTGGAGCTGTTCCCGGCCGCCCCGGAGGAACCTGACCGCTACGTGCTCGCCGGGAGCAGCATCCACTTCGACAGGGGCTTCATCGAGCGCTGGATGCCGGAGTTCGACCGGCGCCTGTGGCGACGCCACCTCGACGTCTCGTCCGTCGAGATCTGGTGCATGTCGGAGGGCATGGAACCGCTCCCGCGGCCCGATCTCCACCGCGCCACCGAGGACGTGGCGGCCTCGATCAGGCGCCTGGAGCTGTGCCGGGAGTGGATGGTCGACGCCTTTCGGCTTCCGGGTAGTATAGTTCGGGGCGCACCGCGAACGGAATGATGACCTCGATCCGGGGCTCGATGAGCCCCACGATCGGGTCCTCGAAGGGCACGAACGCGGGGCCCAGCTCCGCCCACTGCGTCAAGCAGCGCTCCAGCGACCTCTTCCCCGTCTCGAGCGCGACGTCGAGGCTCGGGTCCCCCGTGACGGTGCCGAACAGGCAACCGTTGAGCTCCTGATGCCTCAGGCGGAAGTAGTACGTGAAGCCCGGGTACTCGCTGGCCGGCGCCATGGAGTTGAAGCCCACCACCGTGGCATAGACGAACGAGACGTCGTCGTCGATGCTTCGTAGGGCGCGCCGGTAGGCGCGCTCCGCCCTACGCCGATCGGCGACGTACGCTGCGGCCATTGCCTCCCCCATCTCCCGGCTCCTCTGCTGCTGCAGATCTGCGTACGTCGCGGGCGCCAGGACGGTGACGAAGCGTGGGGAATGGTGCTGGAACCAGACCTGCTCGAGGCGGGTGGGCCTGGGCGCTGCGGAAGGCTCGACGTCGACCCGGCGCATCGTGATCGTAACTAGGCGAGCAGCACGGGCATGTAGATGTGCAAGGACCGTGCTTACGATCAGCGCATGGACAACGCAACCCATGCCGCCCACCCGGTGGCTGTAGGCGGGGCCGTCGGCGAGGCGATCGTCGACCTCGCCTACGCAGGGATCGACGCCGGCGCCGCGGACGGGGGCAGGTGGGTCGGGCTCCATGACCACGTGCTGCGGGGCTTCGTACACAGCCTTGCTGCTCACGAGGTCGCCACCCCAGCGATCATCGCTGAGATGGTCCCCATCGTGGTGAGGGTGCTGCAGCGCCGGCTCTCACGCGAGCAGGGCGTTCCGGCCTCACGGTGTCGCTGGTGGAGCTGGCCGCCGGGCCCCGGTTCCTCGCGCTGCAGCCTGAGCCTGGGGCACGTGGGTCCCTGCACCGTCCCGCGAGGGACGGTCGACGACGATCCGCTCGACGGCGACGACTGCTGGGATGGGTACGACGTGAACCGATGAGCACCCCGGGGGCAGGCATGCAGCGACTACTGGTGCAGACGCAGCTCAGCAACTACACGCCAGGCGGAAAGTTCATCCTGGAGTGCGATTCGGGCTGGCAGATGGTCATGGGCCGCGTGCGAGAGATGCTGCGCCTGAACCCGAACCTGTCGATCGACGTCATGGGCCCCCTTGCCGCCCTGGGGTCCAGCAGCGAGAATCAGTGCGTCACCCACCCCTTCGACGTCAACCCCGACCTGTGGGGCAAGCACAGCTGCATGCTCGGCGGGGACGACCGGCTTAGCTACCTGGAGCACCGCATCCTGCCGAACGCGCTGGCGACGCGCTATGACTTCAGCTGGGAACCCCTGTCGAGAGCCCTCCACCTCCAGCAGCAGCGATCGGGGGCTGGGCCACGCTGGGATGCCGTGTACGTCAACGATCCCATGCACCTGCGGAACCTCAGGGCGATGTTCCACGTCGTGGGAGGCTACACGCCGCGGTTCATCGTCCACTCGCACTTCATCGACACCCCGGGGTGCCCGAAGTTCCCGCAGGAGGCCTCGCTGTGGTGGGGCCAGTGCGAGGCCGCGCTTCGGGCGGACCACAACTTCTGGCAGTGCGAGAGCTCCATGAAGGAGTTCATGGCCGAGATGATCGGGTGGTACTCACCGGGGGTGGTGGACGACGTCAGGTCGAGGTCCACGCCGTGGGACGACGGGTACTCCCTCGAGGAGATCACCTCGCCCATCGACGAGTCGAAGGTCCGCTTCACCGGGGAGGAATGGCGCTCGCGGGTGGGCGGCAAGGTCGTCCTGTTCCTGCCGAACCGCATCAGCCCGTCCTCGGGCGACTACACCAACGGCATGCGCTTCGTCCAGGACATCCTTCCGGCGTTGCGCCAGCGGACCCAGGACTTCGTGCTGGTGTGCGGGAACCCCAACCAGAAGCTCACCAACCAGGAGCTCGAGCGCATGTGCGGGCAGCACGGCTACGTCAGCCTGGTCCCCGACAGCCTCAACCGCGACGAGTTCAAGTACGTCGCCCGGCATGCCCAGGTCGCCCTGGGCCTCTACAACCGCGACGCGTACGGCGGGACGGCCGCTCGAGAATGCGTGGAGCTGGGGTGCTTGCCACTATGGCTCGACTGTAACGAGTATTCTAGCATCGCTCGGGAGGCCGGAGGGGGCTACCCGTTCCTGGTCCGGCCCGACCTGTCGGACGCGGTCGACAGGCTGGAGCACGCGATCGGGGTCCTGCGTGGGGGCGACGCTAGGGGCGCCGCGCGCTGGGTGAACCGCATCCGCGACGTCGTCAGGTCGCGGTGCTCCTACGAGGCGACGACCCCCGCGGCCATGCGGTGCATGGGGCTGCTCCCGGGCGCCTGAACTCCGGCCCGGGTAGGAGGTACGATCGTGACCATGCGCGTCCTGCTCACCGGCGCCGCCGGCTTCATCGGGTCGAACGTCTACAGGCACCTGGTCGGGCTCGGGTGGCAGGTCGATGCCGTCGACGACCTCAGCAACGGCCACCTGGACTTCCTGCCCGCGGACCATGGCTGCCTTGCGCTGGACTTCTCGCATCCCCTCGTCGTCGACGAGATTCGATCGCGTGGGTACGACGCGGTCGTCCACCTCGCGGCGGTGCCCAGGGTCGGCTACTCCGTCGACCACCCGCTCGAATCGCACGACGTCAACGTCACCCGGACGCTGCGCCTCATGGACGCGTGCCGCGGCAACGTGGGCCGCTTCGTCTTCGCGTCGTCGAGTTCCGTCTACGGTGACGCTGCCCACCTACCGACGCTCGAGACCCATCCCACCCAACCACGTTCGCCCTACGCGCTGCAGAAGTTGGTCGTCGAGGACTACCTCAGGCTCTACGCCCGGCTGTACGGGCTGGGCTCGACGTGCCTCCGGTTCTTCAACGTCTTCGGGCCCAACTCCCTGGGCGGCAGCCCCTACGCCACGGCGCTGGCCAGCTGGCTGACGGCGATCAAGCGCGGGGAGCCGATGCGCTCCGATGGCACGGGCGACCAGAGCCGCGACCTCTGCCACGTCGACAACGTGTCGCACGCCGTCGCGCTAGCGGTGCTCCAGCCCCCCAACGCCGAGGCGTGCTGCTACAACGTGGCCTGCGGTGAGCGGACGACCAACAACCAGGTCCTGGCCTACCTGTTCGCCCGGTACCCGGGCATCAAGGTTCGCACCGCCCCCCCACGGGTTGGGGACGTCATGCACACCCACGCCTCGATCGCCGCAGCGGAAGCCGGCCTCGGGTACCGGCCGCTCGTGATGCCGATCGAGGGCGTGGAGCGCACGTGCGACTGGTACGACGACAACTGGGGCTGGGCCGGGAAGCTCAACCTCAACGTCTGATGGAGGGAGAACGTCCGATGCGAACGAACAACGTCAGCCACGTCCGAGACGAGCTGGCCCGCTTGCTGGCCTCGGGCCAGCGCGTCGGCGTCGCCCGCGAGGGATCGATGACGTCGCTGGTCGGTTCCTCGACCGTGGAGATCGTGGGGGCCTCGTTCATCGCCGACGACGAGGCGATCTTCGGGGCTGTCGACCACGGCTACCTCGAGCGCGAGGAGGCTTGGTACAGGTCGATGTCGCTCAACGTCAACGACATCCCGGGCGGCGCACCCAAGATCTGGCAGGCCATCGCCGCCAGCGACGGCACCGTCAACTCGAACTACGGTTGGTGCCTCCGGAGCCCGGAGAACTGCTGCCAGCTGCAGCACGTGATCGAGGAGCTCCGGAGGCACCCCGACAGCAGGCGGGCCGTGGCGATCTACACGCGGCCGTCGATGTGGTACGACTACAAGGTCGACGGCCGCGCCGACTTCATGTGCACCAACGCCGTGCAGTACCTGATCAGGGAGGGCGCTCTCCACGCATGCGTGCAGATGCGCAGCAACGATGCCGTCACCGGCTACAAGAACGACCGCGCCTGGCAGCGAACGGTCCTGGCGCAGCTCGCCGGTGAGCTGAACCTGCCCATGGGCACGCTTCACTGGGCCGCCGGCTCGCTGCACGTCTACGCACGGCACTTCTACCTGGTCGACCACTACGCTCGCACGGGCGAGGTCAGCATCACGAGGTCGCGGTACCGCGAAGCGTACCCGGGCTCACCGTACGGAAAGGATCCATCATGACATGCATCGTCGGCATCGTCAGGGGCAGCACGGTCTGGTTGGGGGGCGACAGCGCTGCGACCCGGGGTGACCTTGCCCAGGTCATCATCGGCGACCCGAAGGTTGTCGTGAGGAACGACGTCGCCATCGGCGTGGTGGGGTCGCCCAAGGTCCTGAACGCCGTCGCCCATGGCATCACGGGCTTCCCAACCCAACACAACGCCGATGACAAGGACCACGTCGTCGGGACGCTGGTACCCTTCCTTCAAGCCGAGCTCGCTGAGCGCGGTTGCGTGGACAAGAAGGGCATGATGCCCACCAGCGCCCTACTGGTGGGCTACAGGGCGCAGCTCTACGTGATCCACGGCAACTTCCAGGTGATCACCCCGAGCATGGGCTTCCATGCCCTGGGCACCGGCGCCGATGTCGCGATCGGGTCGCTCCTGACGACGAGGGGCGCGCGCGATCCACGCCGGCGGATCCATGCCGCGCTCGAGGCTGCCGCGATCGGCAACGCCGGGGTGCGGCCGCCGTTCCGCATCGTCAGCGTCGGCCGGAGGCCCGCAGCGTGACCTGCATCGTCGGGCTCGAGCACCAGGGAGCCGTGTACGTTGGGTCCGACAGCGCCGGCGTGGACTCCGACATCCTGGAGGTCAGGGTGCGCGCTGACGACAAGGTCTTCCTGCAGTGCTCGGGCGAGATGATCGTGGGCTTCGCTGGGTCGTTCAGGCTCGGGCAGCTGGCGCGCTACTCGCTGCAGCTGCCCGAGCTGCCTGCGCCGGGGTGCAGCGACGACGATGCCATGCGCTACATGGTCACCTGCTTCGTCGACTCGTTGAGGCAGGCTCTCGAGGCCGGCGGCGCGGCCCGGGTCGACCATGACTCGGGCGAGGCGGAGCTCGGCGGCGAGCTGCTGGTGGGGTTCCGAGGGCGGTTGTTCACCGTCCTGGGGAACTACCAGGTCAGCAGGTACGCGGACAGCTACGCTGCCTGCGGCGCCGGCGCCCAGGTGGCCATGGGCGCGCTGTTCGCCAGCCGCTTCGCCGGCACGGAGCCCGAGGATCGTGTCCGCCTGGCCCTCCGCGCGGCGTCCGAGTACAACACGAGCATCCGCCCGCCGTTCCACATCGTCTCGATTGCACAGTGCGCCCCTCGCCGGCGACGCGGGAGGCGAGCTTGATGCAGTCCAGCCCGAGCCTTGCCGTCTACTGCGGGCCCATGTTCTCGGGCAAGACGACGGCCCTGCTCTCGTCCGTCGAGAGGTTCAAGCTGCAGGGCCGGCGCGTCATCGTCTTCAAGCCAGAGATCGACGATCGCTACGCGTCCACCGAGGTCGTCTCGCACCTCGGCTGGCAGCACAGCGCGGAGACGGTCTCGAGCGGCACCGGCATCATCGGAGCGCTCTCGCGCTCCGACCTGCCACCCGACGTCGTGGCCCTCGACGAGACGTTCATGGTCCCGGGCTCAGCGGAGGCCCTCGTCTGGCTCTACCGGACCGGGATCAGCGTGGTCGCGTCCACCCTCGACCTGTCGTCGACCGGCAAGCCGTTCCGCGAGGTGGAGCTGCTGCTGCCCCATGCGACGATCGTCAAGAAGTTCGTTGCTGTTTGCACCGTGTGCGGGCGCGACGCGCCCTACACGCACAAGAAGCTCGCTTCCACCGAGGAGACGGAGATCGAGGTCGGGGGCGACGAGATGTACGAGCCGCGGTGCGGCTTCCACCATCCGTTTGTCATGAACCATGACGTGTTGAGCGTACGCTACTCGAGGGGGGCCTAGGCATGGAGATGCTGTTGCCCAACGACCTATTGACCCTGTTGGAGGCCCTCGTGGGCGCTGGGCACGCTGCGTACGTCGTCGGCGGTGCCGTGCGCGACACCGTGCTGGGGCGGCTTCCGAAGGACTACGACGTCGCGACGAGCGCCCACCCCGACGTCGCCGCGTCGATCGTCCGCCGGCTGGGCTGGCGCGTCGACGAGGTGGGCCGTGCCTTCGGCGTCCTCCGCGTACGCGGGCCCGGCGAAGGATGGGAGTACGAGGTGGCAACGTTCCGCTCGGACGTGGGCCACGGGCGGCGCCCCTCCAGCGTGGTGTTCTCGACCATCGACGAAGACGTCGCCCGTCGTGACTTCACCATCAACGCGCTCTTCTACGACCATCGCCATGGCCGGATCGTCGACAAGGTCGGCGGCGTGGACGACATCCGCCGCCGGATCGTTCGGACGGTGGGAAGGCCCATCGACCGCATCTCCGAGGATCGGCTGCGGATCATGCGCGCGGTGAGGTTCGCCAGCGTCCTGGGCTTCGAGCTGGACGATGAGCTCCGCGAGGCGATCCTGCTCGACCCGAGCCTGCATGACGTGTCGCCGGAGCGAACCCGAGACGAGCTCCAACGTTCGGTGGAGCATGCCGTAGACCCATGCCGGACCCTGCGCATCCTGGATGGGCTGCGGCTGTGGGACGCCGTCCTGCCCGGCCTCCCGGTCCTCCTGCAGGAACCTGCTGGCGACGCCTGCGGCCTCACGCTCTGCTCTGCCCTAGCGATGCTGCTCAACGCAGCGCCGTCGCCCCGCGCCGTCGGCCAACGCCTCATGGAGCTGCGGTACACCCTCCGTGAGTCGCAGCGGGTCGAGATACTGCTGAATCTGGGACGCATGCACGATGCTGCCGCTCCCTCGTTGAGGCGATCGTGCCGCATCGCGGGGATCGGTGCCGACGATGTCTCGCGCCACGCCGCCCTGATGGGCTGGTCGGGCGTCGCGGGGTTCGCTCGTTACCTCGACGAAAGGCCCATCCCGGCTCAACCGCTGGTCGACGCGGGCTACTCCGGCCCCGACCTGGGAAGGGAGCTCGCGCGTCAGGAGGTCGAGCTCTACGCTGCCCTAAGGGCGAGGGTGGAGGCAGGTGGATGAACTGCGCCCAGATCTGCCCGGTGGCTTCGGCCCACGTCTGGAAGGTGACCGACGACGAGCCTCGCTTCACGTACTGCCGCGCGTGCGGCTGCATCGGGCCTGGGCCCGATCCTCAGCATCCGGAGCCCAACGCGTTCTCGGATCGCCCGATCAACGAGGCCGCGCAGCGTCCGTCGTGGGCTGAGACGTGGATGAACGTCGCAAGGACGATCGCTGCCCGATCCTACGATCCCCGGCTGCGAGTGGGCGCCATCGTCGTGTCGGACGACAACACGCAGGTCCTCAGCGTGGGGTACAACGGGTCGTACCGCGGCGGCCCGCACCAGCACGAATCGTCGGAGCCCGGGCGCAGCGGGTTCATCCATGCCGAGGTGAACGCCCTGGTGAAGTGCGACTACAACTTCCCCAAGCACAAGCACATGTACGTCACGCACAGCCCATGCGCGGACTGCGCAAAGCTCATCATCAACGCGGACATCAAGCGCGTCGTGTACGAGGTCCCGTACCGCTCCGAGAGGGGCATCGAGCTGCTGCGCTCGGTCGGCCTGGAGGTCCTGCAGCTCGGCGCTACGATACATACAGCATGAGGAAGCTCCACGATCACGAGGTGATCAGGATGATGAGGGAGGCCTGGGACCTGCGGCTGCGCAGCCTGCAGGAGGCCGCCGGCCTGGTCGTCGACGGCCCCGTTGGGGCCGACGTGCCCCTCATCGCCCCGGGGCTGAAGGTTCGCCACGGCAGGAGCCAGGTCCGCTACACCGTGTCGTCGGTGGGCCCCCGCGACGTCATCCTCACGACGCCCGAGGGCGAGGAGTTCATCGTCGACAGGGGCGAGCTCGAATCGTCCTATGAGCTGGACTAGGCGACGCGGTGCACCCGCTTCGTGATCCGCCGCGGCTTCTTGATCGACTTCTCGAAGTCAGGGTGCCACGTCTCCAGGTCGTCGATGACCACGTCGCCCGCTGGGGTGAGCTCGGTGTCGACGTCGTCGCCCGGCTTGAAGACGGACGCCGGCTTCTCGTAGGTCACGAGCTTCCTGATGACGAGGTTGCCGCTCCCCTCGGTGTCGCGCCGGACGATGTTCTGCGACATCACCACCTCCACGACGTAGGCCCTGAGCAGCTCCTTGCGCATCGGAGGTACGTATACGCCAGTGCGTCGAACCTGTCCCACGAGGATATGTAGCAGCATGAGCGAACGCAAGCAGCATGCTGACCCAGGCGGGATCGATTGGCAAGCGCTCAATCGTGTCGTCGTCGATTCTGTCCGCGGCGCGGCCCCACGCGTCGTCGACGAATCGTACGTGGCTGAGCCCAAGCCCTACTCGCAGGTCAGCGAGTTCGTCTCGCAGCGCACGAAGGAGGCGCACACGGCCCTGTACAGGGGGCACGTGGAGTCGCTGAACAGGATCTCCGCCGAGCTGGACACCGCCCCGCGGGGCTCCGCCAGCAGCATGCACAGCGACTACCGCAGCCTGCGGGTCGACGAGGCCAGCAACCTGAACAGCGTCTGGCTCCACGAGCTGTACTTCGCCAACTGCTTCGACCCGCACAGCGAGGTCTTCATGAACTCGACGGCCTACCTGCGCCTCGAGCGGGACTTCGGGACCTTCGAGGATTGGCAGAAGGACATCATGGCATGCGCCCTTGCCTGCGGCCAGGGGTGGGCGGTGTGCGGCTACCATGCCTACCTGAAGCGCTACGTCAACGCGTTCATCACGTGCGACAGCCACGACGTGCCGCTGGGCCTCTACCCGCTGGTGGTGATCGACATGCACGAACACGCGTACTCTCGCGACTACCAGACCGACAAGAAGTCGTACCTGGTCTGCATGATGCGGGAGCTCAACTGGACCGTCATCGAGGAGCGCTTCACGAAGGCCGAGTCCATGCACCAGGTGCTGCGGTGAGCCAGGTGGTGCGGGCCCGCAGGCTGCTCGACCTCTTCACCGCTGGTCCCCTTGCGCCCCTCCTTCGGGAGGGCGCTCCCGAGGGACCTGCTGCGGACGTCGACGGCGACAGCCTCGACGCCCAGGTCGACAGGTACCTCGCGCAGTACGAGCACGCCGCGGGCCGGGCCCAGGGCGATGAGCCCGCTCCCGTCGACCAGATGGAGTCCATGGACTGGAACGACCTGGTCCGCGGTTGCCTGGTCGAGGCCCAGGGCGGCGATGATGCTGATTCGAGCGGACCGGATGAGCCCGTGGATCCAACGCCGAAGCTGTCGACGGACAGCATCGACGTGGAAGCCTTCGCGAACAGCGTTGCCCGCATGGTCGAGAACTACGACAGCCTGCTCGAGGTCCGGAGCACCCTGGTGCGACGGGCCCGGGCCTTCCTGGCCGGCACGTACGACGATGAGGTCCTTACTGCGTTCGATAGCAGCATGCGCGACGACCACGGCATGGAGCCGGGCAAGAGCCCCGACGAGCTCGCAGCCGACGCCTCCCCGGCGCCCGCCGCCGACAGGGCGAACGGCAACGCTCAACCAGGCCCCGGAGGTCCTCCGTGAGGTTGACGCAGCTCCATAGCCGCGGCGTGCACATCAAGCTCACGGCGGAGACGCACAAGTACTTCCGCATGCGGTTGCTGGAGCAGGGCGTGACGATGCAGGACGCCTTCGAGGAGTTCGCTCGGTTGGTCGGCGGCGGCAACGCGTCGATGAACTGGGTCATCGACAGGCTCGTGCAGCAGCAGCTGCAGAAGGAGCTCAACTCGATGGGCCTCGACAGGGCCGTGAAGAAGAAGAGGCGCGGTTACCAGTCGACCAGGCTTCGTGAACTGGACGACAACGTGTTGTACGATATGATCAACGAAGGGGGAACGCGTGAGGGTACTGGATAAGTTCATCCTGAAGTCGGCCCCGATGGGGGCCGTCGGGGCCGCGCTCACGGCGCTTGCCACCTGGCTCAAGCAGCTGCTGGACGTCTCCACGCGGCTCGTGAAGGAGCAGCAGGAGCTCCGGGCGACCGTCCAGCAGCTGCAGGTCAACCAGCACACGATGATGGTCTGGCTGCACATGCAATCGCAGGCGCAGCACGCTGCCACCGCGCTCCCCAACATCAACGGGAAGCAGCTTCCCTCCGCCTCCGCGCCGAGCTGACCGTGCGCGAGCTGCTGGCCCAGCACTGGAAGCTCCTTCTGATCGCCTGCCTCGCCTTGGGCGGGTACGCTTGGCTCCATGCTCATGACGCCGCGAACGTCCGCCTCGTCCAGGAGCTGAACGATTCACACCGGACCGAGATCCAGGAGATCGACCGCGCTCGAGCCGAGGAGAAGAGGGAGCACCTCCTCGAGGAGGAGCAGTTCCGCGATGCCATGGCAGCGATCGAGTCACGCTACGCGGACGCCCAAGCGCAGCTGGTTCACGACCATGCGGAGGAGCGACGAACCATCGTGGCGCGCTACGGCAACGATGCAGGAGCTCTGGCGCAGCTAGCGGCCGACAGGCTGGGCCTCCAGCTGCTGGACGGGGGTGCACCGTGAGGCGATCGATCGTCGCGCTAGCGCTGGCGGCGGCGCTGGCCTCGTCCACCGCCCGGGCCCAGGAAGCCATCATCGCTCCCGTGGAGCGGGGGCAGGCATCGCCCATCGCGGGCGTCGTGTTCTCGCCACCGGCGGTGGCAAAGGTCATCGCAGATCGTGATGAGCAGGAGGCAGCGGCCCGCCTCGCCGTCCAGCACCAGGCCGAGGTCGACGCTGCCGACGCGAAGCGCAGGATCGACTCGCTGCTGACGACCCACAGCGCGGACCTCGCCGTGATGCAGGCCCAGCTGGCGGACGCCCAGCGGCAGGTCAACGTGCTGCTGCAGCAGAAGCAGCCTGCCGCGTCGTCGAACCCCACGCTGTGGGTCATGGGCGGCGCAGCCGCCGGCGTCGTGCTGTACATCGTCGCGCGGTTCGTGGTAACGACGGTCGCAAAGTAGGCGGTGCGCGCTAGTTATGCGCAGCACGGAGGCGCACGATGAGCGAGCAGGGTGAAGCACCCGAGCCGGGCGAGGTCAAGCCGGCATGGTACTGGATCAAGGACGCCCAGGGCTACGGGTCCGTCACGGTGACGATGGTCTTCGTCGCGTTCTGGGTGACGACGTTGGCGTACGTTGCCTCCATCGTCGAGAAGGTAGGTAGCCTGGCGATCCGCCCGTTCGACGTCGGTGCCTGCAGCGCGTACTTCGTGCCCGTCATGACGCTGTACTTCGGCCGCAAGTTCACGGACGCTAAGTTCGCAGCGCAGAAGGTTTGATGCGTCGTACCGTCGAACGCAGGATCGTCGACGAGGCCCTCGTCGACGATGCACGTGTGGGCTGGTCGGCCAACCACGTTGGACCGGCGACCGTCAACCCGAGCGTCGATCCATCGGCGGCGCTGACGGAACCGGGCGACGTAGCCTACGTACCACGCTCCAGGATCGAGCTCAACGTGGCGCTGGCCCAGCTGGTCCGCGACATGCCAGACGATGCCGCGCCGCGCGTCTACCGCTCGATCCGGCAGGCGCTCCACTCCGCAGAGCAGAAGGACGACGAGGATGATGCCATGAAGAACACGCAGAGCGCCGAGACCGGCGAACAGGCAAGGGTCGAGGAAGCCGTCCGTAAAGCGGTCAGGGCGCAGCTGGCGACGCTGGACCGCAAGCAGCTGGCCGGCATCGCCTGGGCCCTCCATGAGGCTCCGCACGCTCCCGACCCCGCCGACGCCCAGGCCGACGCGGATCCGGACGAGCCGGAGGACGCCGAGGGCCGGCCCAAGCGCCGCGGCGCGTACAAGTCGACGGCCCTCGGCGGGATGCACGACGTCGGTGGCGCGACGCTCGAGAAGATCGCAGCTGAGCTTGGCTTCTCGGTGCCGGGAGCGAAGCAGGCCGTCGACAAGGCGCTCAAGAAGGCGCGCTTCCTCGCCGTGCACATGGACGAGGAGGACCGCGAGATCCTCGTCCTGACCGCGATGAACGACTACATCGACATGCTGACGAGGAGCGGTGAGGTGACGGCCGCCGACGTGCAGCTCATGAAGGATCACCCGGACATCGTCCGCGACCTCGATGGGTTCCGGGAGTTCCTGCACAACTACATCCGGCGAGCGCGCAAGGAGGAGGGCGACGAGGAGGAGGAGCACGAGCAGCAGGCGGCCGCCGCCTCAACGGCAGCGGCCCCAACAGCGCCGAAGGCGCCGCCCGCCGCCAAGAGCCCCAAGATGACGTACAAGATCTACAAGGGCGGTGCCCGGTGGGGCGGTCGCCCCGTCGTCACCCGCTTCAAGGGGAAGGTCTACGGTCCCAGCGGCGAGACGGCCTTCGCCCCCAACGAGCAGGGCGAGGTCTCGCCCTCGGCCTCGGGCGCGCTCAACGTGAAGAAGACAGGCAGCGACCATACCCAGACGTGGGACCCGGTCGACGAGGCCTAGGCACCCGTGGTCACCACGTTGGTCCAGTCCACGCAGGTGGTCGCCGCGGTGCAGTTCCAGCCGCGGCTGCTGGACGCACGGGCGAACGTGGCCATCGGCCTGCAACTGGCGTTCGAGGCAGCGGGCAAGGGCGCGAGGCTCGTGGTGCTGCCCGAGCTGTGCACCAGCGGGTACGCGCTCGACTCGCCCGCTGAGGCCATGCAGGTCGCGCAGGAACGCGATGGGTACCAGACGCAGGCCTTCTGCGAGCTGGCCCGTGCCCAGGGGTGCCACGTCGTCTTCGGCTACGTCGAGCTGCGGGAGGGCATGCTGTACAACAGCGCCGCCGTCGTCGGCCCGGAGGGCCTCGTCGCCAACGCGCAGAAGCACAACCTCTACGGGGCCGACAACCTCTGGGCGCAGCCCAGCGAGGCCCCGCCGGTCGTCGTCGTCACCCCGGCGGGGCGCCTGGGTGTGCTGGTGTGCCGCGACGCCAGCAACCGGTACCGGGAGTCGTACCTGTTCCACAACCCCGGGCAGAGGTTCTACAGGCGCGGCGACGTCGACACCATCGCGCTGCTGACCAACTGGGGCGCTGCGTACGGGTACCCGGACTCCGCCTGGGTGGAGCTGGTCGAGGAGACGCGTGCGAACCTCGTTGTCAGCAACAGGGTGGGCAAGGAGCGCGGGATGCGGTTCAAGGGCGGTAGCGCGGTCATCGACCGCGATCGACGCATCTGGACCCACGGTTCCAGCTTCACCGCTCCCGCCGTCGTGGGGGGCGTGGTGCTGCTGTGACGTCACGCCTGCTGCAGCTGCACGAGGAGTTCATCCAGCAGGCCCAGAGGCCGATGCGCCTGGGCCGGCTGCCGATCGACCCACGCGAGCACGAGGCTCCCATCCTGCCGACCCAGCGCTGGGTCGAGCTCGACGGTTCGATGAGGAAGGAGTACGCCTTCCGCCGGCCCGAGGACCGCGACGAGTTCATCGTCAGGCTGCTGGCCTACGAGCGCAGCGTGGGGCACCGGGCCAGCGTCGGCTTCGACGAGGGTAGGGTGGAGCTCACCCTCACCACGGGAGGCGTCGGCAGGCCCACGGAGCTCGACCGCGAGTACGCCCGCTTTGCCGACGGCGCGTTCCGGGAGCTGGTGTACAGTCCAACGCATGGTGCCGATGGAGCGTGACGGTGCGCTGCTCGTCAGCGATTCGCTCCGCGATAGGGTGCCCGAGCTGGAGGGCCTGCTGGCCGAGGCCGCCGAGGTGGCCCGGGTCATCGTCGTGGTGGAGCGTGCGCCCGCGGCAGCCTGCAAGCCCATGGTCGGGATCATGCGCGGGGTGCTGCTGAGCGCTGCGCCCGAGCTAGAGTTCTGCTGTGAGCTCGAGGAGGCACTTGACGTCCTCACGGCCGACGAGCCGTCGTTCATGGGTTTCGAGGTCCACTACGGCGAACGCCGCGTGCGAGTGGAGGGTCCGTTCGTGGCCGTCGCGCGGCGGCTCGACGAGATCGACGTCTCGGCGCGGACGTGCACCCTCGGGCTGCACCTGCAGAAGCGCGGCTGACGGCCTACCTACACCAGGAGACGACCATGAACTACGCCCCGCGTGATGCAAGGTGCCCGGGCTGCGATGAACCCCACGAGCCGGTGCCCGGTGCGCTGACCAACCTGTGCCCCACCTGCAGCGGCGACGCATCCTGCCCGGCGTGCGGCGCTCCTCCCGGGATGCCGTGCAGCGTCGACTGCCCCGAGGCCGGGCAGCCCGATCCCGACAGGTACCGCGAGTCGGCGTACGATCGTTTCATGGACCGCATCCTCGTGCAGGAGAGCACCGCCGGTCCCAGGCTGAAGACGCTGGACGACAGCCCGCTGAGGGCCCGGGCGGCCCGGAACCAGGAGCGCCCGCTGGGCAGGACGAGGATGGGTGCTGCACGATGAAGGTCAAGGACGCCGTGACGCTGCGCTCCCGACTCCAGGGCCTCATCGACGAGGGCGTGAAGAGCGCGCTGTCGAGGAAGGCCCTCATGGAAAAGGAGCGCCAGGATAGGGCAGCACCACCATCGGACGATGGCGATGAATCTTTTGAGGGCAACGTCGATGCCCTCTTCGGCAGCGGTCCGGACGATGCACCCTCCAAGGCTAGCAGCAAGACGATGGACGATGAGGAGAGCAAGCTCAAGCGTGGCGACATCAAGCCGAAGGACATCGTCGAGCGCTTGAACACCATCCGCAGCGGTAAGTCGTTCAAGGACAGCGTCGTGGCCAAGGCGATGGACGACTACATCGGCAGCCTGTCGCGCCCCGAGCGCGTGGCGCTGCTGGCCTTCCTCAAGGGCATCGCTCAGATCGTCACGGGCGACGTCCCGGGGCAGGCGGCCGAGGACCCCAGCGACCATCCCGCGGACGTCCAGATGACGAAGCACGGCGAAGCGGGCCACGACCAGCAGCGGGCGGTGCACGTCAAGCCCACCGTCTCCGCTTCGTCGAAGGCGAGGCCGGCCGAGGACGACTCGCCGCCGGCGCCCATCGTGCCCAAGCGCCGTTGAACTAGGCGCGGCCCTGCCGTAGGATCGGCGCCATGCACGAGCATGGCGCCGAGGTCAGGCACATCAACATCCCAGGATCGGGCACGCTCGAGGTCCGCATGCTGCCCGAGTTCGTCGAGCGCGTGCGCGTTCACTTCTCGCTGCGACCGAACGAGCCCGTGTCGGACGACCACGTTAGGTTGTATTTACGGGGCGTCGTCGCCGCGGCGCTCGAGAAGGTGGAGAATGATGCGCAAGGATCAGCTGGAGGCCATACGTAGTTACGTGCGATTTATCGCTGAGGCCAGCAGAAGGGTCCGTGAGGTCGACGTCTCCGACGGGACGCGGGTGCTTCACGGCTCCGACGAGCACGTGGCGGACCTGCAACGTCGGATCGACGACCTCGTCGGCTGGCGTGACCGCCAGAAGCGTGGGTCGGAGGCACGGGCGAACTACTCACGCCTGATCCAACGCCTCCGGGCCGAGCTGGCCAGCGCCGAGCGCGCTCGAGCGGTGCGCTGATGCGCCAGCTGCTGCAGTGCGGCGGCGCGTCGGGCCACCTGATGCACCTGCACGACGATCCCGGCCTGTCCTTCGCTGAGCTGAAGGACGTCATCCGGACGGCGGCCGAGGGCCGCCTGGAGCGCGTCACGGAGAAGCTGGACGGGATGAACCTCGTCTTCACCTGGGACGGCGAGCTGCGCGTCGCCAGGTCTGGGGGTGACCTCCGCGGAGGTGGCCTCGACGCCGAAGCGCTGGCCGAGAAGTTCAAGGACCGGGGCTCCGTGGCCGAGGCGTTCAACGGGGCCTTCCGCGTCCTCCACGCTGCGCTCGAGGCGCTGCCTCCCGAGGAGCGTCGGCGCATCTTCGGCGGCGGGAGCCTCTGGTACTCCGTCGAGGTCATCTACGCGAAGAACCCCAACGTGATCAACTACGACGGCAACTGGATCGTCTTCCACGATAGCCCGGTCTTCCATGCGCAGGGCGACGGCCGCATCGTCCGGTCGAGCGACGCCCCCGGCGCTCGGCTGCTGGGGAGGTGGATCGACCGGATGCAGCGGGCCATCACGGTCCGCAGCTGGCAGGTGCGCGGCGCGGCCGTCGTCAGGATGAAGAAGCTGAGCGATGGCCGCTTCGCCGACGCTGCGATCGAGGCCATCGAGGAGGCCCAGAACGAGGCGGGCGTCGACGACTCAGCGACCGTCGGCGACTACGTCCTCGCGCTCGTCTCCCAACGCGCTGAGATGCTGGACCTGCCGGCCGCGACGGCGGCAGCCGTCGCTGCGCGGGTCGCTGGATCGCCGGGCGCTCCGAAGCTGCCCGACATCAAGAAGACCGTCGACCAGGCCGCCTACCGGCGGATCGCTGGCTTCGTGCAGGCCGGGCCCGAGCTGGTCCGCTCGGCCGTCGCTCCCCTGGAGCTGGCGATCCACGGCTTCGCCGTCGAGGTCCTGCGCGGCGTCCACTCCACGCTCGTGGGGAACCCGAGCGCTGAGGTCCAGCGCCTCCGCGCGGCGGTCGCTCGTGCCATCAAGGCCTCGGAGGGGAGCCCAGGGAGCGCCACGCTGGAGCGCCAGGTCAGGAAGCTCGGCCCGCTGGACAACATCTCATCGTCGATGGAGGGGATCGTGTTCATCTACAAGGGCAACGCATACAAGTTCACGGGCTCGTTCGCGCCGATGAACCAGATCCTGGGGCTGCTGCGGTACGGTCGCCGGTAGGCCCAGCGAGGAGCGCAACGCCCGGATGGGACCCAGCGGATGATGACCACCACCATGCGCTCGCTGCGCAGCTACGTGCGATTGGTCCTCGAGGCGGTGGGCACGGGCTCGCGCCTTGACGCCGAGGAGGCCGCGGCGCTCGAGCGGTACAGGGCGGCGCAGGCCCAGCTCGAGCGCTGGGACGCTGAGCATCGCAAGAAGCTGGCGTTTGTCCGCGCGGCCGAGGTGCTTGGCCTGAACCCGGACGGCGAGGCCGCCCGAGCGCGTCTCAAGGGGGATCCGGGGCTGCGGTACGACCACAAGGTCCTCCAGACCAAGCGCACCAGTCTGGTCAACGACGTCGAAAAGGCAAGGAGGGCGTACGCTGCCTACGCTCCGCTCGACGCCGGCCCACGGGAACCGAGGAAATCGCGCACCGATGAACCGGAACCCGTCAACCTGCCGGACCCGGCGCGCGCGCCGCTTGCCCGCATCGCCAACATCAGGCCGAACCAGCTCTGCAGCTGGGACGACCCGCGGTGGCGCGCGGTCGTGAGCAAGATCCCGCTGGGCTTCTCCGGCGCGGCCATCGCTGGGCCCGGGCCGGGCGAGGAGCGGCTCGCTCGCATCTTCGGCGGCGCCGTCCAGGGCAGCTCGGTGTCGTTCGACCTCGTGACGCAGGACGGCCGCCGTTGGGAGGTGAAGGGCCTCAAGGATCCCAGCGACACCGTCAGGCCCGGCGCGGAGGGCCGGCGCGCCTTCATGAGGACGAAGCACCGCCTCGACGGCATCATGAGGCAGCTGCGCAGCTTCTCCAGGATCGTTTCCAACGCTGGTCTGGCCGCGTCGTTCGACGAGCAGGAGTCCGGGCTCGTCAGCTACGTCGTTGACTTCATCAAGGACGACTTCGAGGAGATCGTGAGCAAGGGCGAGGTCACCTACCCCCGTCGCAACGCGCTCCGAGCTGCCCTTAAGGCGGCGGCCGCCCTGAAGCGCGCCTGGGCCCACGTGGGCTCCGATAGGCCCATCGACACCACGATCGCCATGGCGGGCGGCGACTACGTGGTCGACAAGCCCACCTACGTCGACGTGGCACGTCGGGTAGAACGCGCTGTCGACGTCCGGGTCCTGAGCGGCATGGAGGAGCAGGAAATCGCGTTGACGACCCTACGTGACCCAGCGTTCGACGACCCGAGCCGCTTCCTTGACGAATGGTTCGCATCGATCAACATCAACGCAGTCTTCCAGCAGGTCGACGGCGTCTTCATCGTCACCCCCGCGGGGTTCTACCTCGTGCCCCGGGAGTCCTTCAGGAACGCCTTCAGGTTCGTCAAGGTGTCGCAGAACCAACCTCGCTTCGCCTACGCCTACATCGGTGATGCGCAGGAGGCCGCTAGCCTGTAGACCACGCTCCCGTACCGTACCTTCCTGCCCACAAGGAGGTGTGCTGCGGTGCTTCATACCCGTACGCTTCGCTACGCTCTCTACGTCGCTGGGCTCGAGGAACGGCGTTCCTCGCTCTGCGCTGAGGTTGATCGGTTAGCGGCCATGGCGCCCAAGGCGCGGAAACCCGCTCAGCGAGCCCGTCTGCGGAACGCTCGCAACCAGGTCCGGACCCTGGACCGTAGGATCGCCCGTGCTGCCGATGCGTCGAGCCTGTGCTGGGTCGACGCGTTCCATGCCCTTGCGGAGCTGAACGGCGGGCTGTGGACGCCGGCGGAGCTCGACCTCCTCAAGCAGGAGGTCACCACCTTCGAGGGGCGCGGGGAGAAGCCGCTGCGCCATCGCTTCGGGCTGCCGCTGGAGGCCACGCTGGAGTCGCACGACCTCTTCAACGATGAGGAGGTGAAGTACGTCGGCGCGCTGGTCGAGCCCTTCAAGGTCGGCCGGATGGGCCGGCAGGCCTACGTGCGCTCCTTCAAGGAGCTGGTGCGCGAGCTGCCCGACGAGGCCCTCCCTCCGGAGGCCTGGGACGACCTGGCGAACGGGGAGGTGTCGGCTGGCAAGCTGCACGGCAGCATGCCCCAGCGCGTCAGGGACAAGCTGCGGACGTCGTTGGCGCCCGACAGGGTGCTTGCCTGCTACTCCGCGCTGTACCTGACCACGCCGGAGGGGTTCGTTCGCGTCCCGCGGGACGACTTCGCCGCGGCACTGGGCCTGGTCAGCGTGACGCAGATGGGGCCCAAGTACAGGCTACGGCGCGAGTACGTCGACGCTCGCCTGCGGTCGATCACCCCCGCAGCGCCAGCTTGACCAGCGTGCGGAGGCTGTCGACGGCCTCAACCTTTTGCTTCGATCGTCCACGGGTCGCTTGAGCAGGTGCGGAGCTGCGCAGCAGCTGCCACAGCGCCCCCCCATCCACCTGGGTGGGAAGGTGGGCGATGAACCGCGCGCGCTCGCCGGCCGCCAACCAGCTACGCATCTCGGTGCCGCTGACGTCGACGGTGCTGGACCTGTCGACGGCCTTGAGGTGCACCTGCCCGCGTTCAACCAGCTCGGGAGCGTAGCGCCCAAGCGTGCGGTAGTTCGTGCTGATGTCATCGGCGTCGGAGTACACCGTGAAGCTGTCGCCGGATCCTTCAGCGTCCGCCGCGCCGAGGGCTGCGTAGACGTGCCCCACCGGCGACCCGCCGTAGACGACCTCCACGTTGGCGGGCAGCGTTGGCTCGATCAACCGCTTCCATGCCTGGCCCATCGCCGTGCCGCTGACGTTGCCGCGGTCGCTCAACGATGCGTAGACGACCACGCGGTCGTTCTCCCGGCTTGCGAGCCTGACGACGGCATCGTGCCCAGCGTGGTACGGTTTGAAGCTTCCTGGGACCAGACCGACTCTCGCCATGCAGGTGTCAATGCCTCCGTGGGTGTGTTATACAGTAACTAGCATGGCGAAGAAGGATGGTGCACCCAAGGAGGTCATTTCCTGCGGCGCGGTCGCATGGCGGCGAGCCCCCGGCCTGGGCCTGCAGGTCCTCCTCGTGAGGCAGTTCGCGGGCCGTGACCGCTGGGGCATCCCGAAGGGCCACGTCGACGACGGCGAATCGTTGCAGGACTGCGCCCGGCGGGAGGTGCTGGAGGAGGCCGGCGTGGCGGTGCGCCTCGGCGAGCGCCTGCCCGATGCCTTCGTGGAGCTGCCGCACGAGCGCAAGACGGTCGTGTCATGGCTAGCGACGCTCGTCGACGAGCGCGCACCGTCGTGCTCGCATCCCCTCAGCGAGGTCGCCGAGGCCCGCTGGTTCACGATCGACGGGCTCCCGCCGATCGTCGCCTACCAGCGCTCGCTCCTCGACGCGGCCGTCGTGGCAGTGCTCCGTGCTGCCGGGTGACCTGGTCACCGTCGAGAATTCGTTGGTCGTTAGCGATTGGCACCCGAGCGACGGCGCGCCCGTCCTCCCACGCCTCCGCGGTGCGCCCGCGATTCTGAACACGATCTCCGTGTGGGACGTCGACGTCCAGCGAGCCTGTACAGTCGTGGCGCTCGACCGTGGTTACGCGCTCATCGCCTTCGGCATCGATCTTGTCGGCTGGATCCGCTGTTGGCGCCTGCGATCGACGTCCTAGTTAGGGTCGATGCTGGTCACGTGCCGCGCGCTTCGAACGCGCATCAGGGGCCTCCTGTCGGAGGACGATGCAGGCGACATCATGATGTCGGACGCTGCCGTCGGTCCCTACGGCGTCCACTACGGTTCGGGCGATGACCTGTACAAGGTCTTCGTCAAGCCCTTCGTCGACGTGGTCGAGACCGCCGCGGGAAAGACGAAGGAGATGAGCCAGCGCTCGCAAACGCTGCTGCGCACCGCCTTCGAGGCGACGGCGACGACGCTCATCCCGGTGCTGCGCGACTCGTACGCGGAGATCTTCCAGAAGGAGCGCGAGGAGCTCGACAAGGTCCGCGAGGAGTACGCGGACGTCTACCGCTCGAACTGGGACGCGTTCAAGGACAACGACGTCCTCGTCGCGGCCTTCATGTACGCCCCGGAGGCGTTCCTGACCGCGCAGTTCGTCCAGGCCGCGCCGAGGGCAGCGGCACGGATGGTCAGCGTGCTGTCGGGCGGCGAGCTCGACCCCTGGCTCCGAAGGATCGTTGGCAGCAGCAAGGGTGGGCCACGCACCGGGTTCGGCGGTGGAGAGGGGCCGGGGGTGCCCATGGAGTCACGCCTGCGCGAGGAGCATGGGCGGAGACGTTCCTTGCCTGAGCTGCTGTCGAGCAGGCAGCTGCACCAGCGCCTGCGGCAGTCGCCGCTCGTCAAGCGCATGGCCGCCCAGGGGCGCAGCATCGTGCGGAGCACGCTCAAGGACGCCTGGAAGCAGGCGCACGCCATCGCGACAGCAAGGAGCCTCGAGGAGCTGCAGCGGTTGACCGGTGCTGACCTGAAGCTCAGCTCGCTCAACGGTATCCCGCAGCAGGACCGCGCTGCGTCGGAGCGCGCCATCCTCGGGGGGGCGAAGAGCAGCATGCTCGAGTTCTACATGAAAAACCTCGAGGCCCAGGCCCAGCAGGCGCGCGACGCGGGGATCCCGCGCAGCAGCCCGTACGTCGTCGATTACGAGCAGGTCATCTCTCGGATCAAGGCGCTCTAGCACCCACGTCGCCCAGAAAACAGGGGACGCCGGGCGATGTAGGATCGTGGGCATGCCCAAGAAGCAAGCGCCGGAGCAAGCCCCCGGAAGCATGATGCCCGATGAGATCAACGCTGTCAAGGCGCTCGTCAAGGAGTTCATCGGTAAGATGAGCGAGCTCGACCGCGAGATCGAGCTCCTGGGCGAGGACAAGAAAGAGCTGATCGAGGAGTACAGCGAGAAGCTGGACTACAAGACGCTGCAGCTCGCGATGAGGGTCATCAAGATCCAGAACAGCGTCCAACGGCGGGACGCGTTCGACCTCTTCGTCGAGGTCCTGCAGGATCCCGCGGCCTAGGATCCCGATGGGATACGCCGTCGGCCAGGTCCTGTACGTCGTCCTCCGGAAGCAGCCGGTGATCGCACCGATGCTCGTCGTCGAGGAGATCACCAAGCGCAGCTTGGCCGGCGAGGAGAAGTCGTACGTGCTCCAGGCCGGAGCCCAGGCCAACAAGCTGATCTCTCTCGACGACGTCGACGGCGAGATCTTCAACAGCGCGGGGGACGCCGAGCGCTCCCTCCTCGCGAGGGCCACCGAGAACATCAGGCAGCGCGTGGCCCAGGCCGAGGCACGAGCGGCGGAATGGTACCCCCGCACGGGGGAGGCGCACGCCGCCGCAGCGATCGCTTCGACGAGCGAGCGTGCCGAGGTGGTCCTGCCCGACGGCACCCGCGTACGCGTCAACAGCGTCCAGCTGCCCCCGGAGCTGCAGGGCTGATACATACATCCATGAGGATGACCCTGGGCCAGCTGAGGGCCACCATGAGGCAGGCGATCGACGAGGGACGCGTGGGCGCGTCGAGCGCCTACCTGAAGAAGGAGCACGTCCGCGAGCGCCTGCAGGCGTTGATCGTCGACGACATTGCCTCGGGCAAGGTCAACGACGAGGGGGCGCTGCGCGAGCTCTT